>JAEEGL013584952.1_pt1 | contig 14503 bp, 7 predicted proteins | sample 9134231 | NCBI WGS metagenome assembly JAEEGL01 (sample SAMN16246548, study PRJNA631951) | gut metagenome | biome: gut microbiome; feature: rumen; material: fiber-attached | host: Bos | place: Iran: Karaj | collected 2018-10
GGAGCTTTGCCCCGCCCTCCCCGCCGAGTGGGAGCCCATGCGCCGCAAGGCCCTCTGGGTCATCTGGAGCCTGATCGTGGACCCCGACGGCGAGAGCAATTTCAAGCGCACCATGATCAAGATGCTGCACGGCACCTTTGAGCACGTTTCCGGCTGGCAGCAGTCCATGCACGCCATTGCCTTTGCAGACAGGCCGGAGTTTGCCTGGGGCATCCTCTCCTCCCTATTCGCCTATCAGGACAAGAACGGCCGCATTGCGGACATCATCACCGACAATGGCTGCATGAAGGCCGCCATGAAGCCGCCCATCCAGGGCCTGGCCCTCAACTGGCTCATGGACCACAGCGATCTCAGTGTCATCCCTCTGGAGGAGAAAAAGTCCTTCTACGCTGCCCTGCGCCGCTGGACCGATTTCTTCTTCAAGTTCCGGGACCTGGACCATGACGGCATCTGGGAGAACCGCGGCAATATGGAGACCGGCTGGGAGGATGCGGCCTACTTCAAGATGGGCTTCCCCATCGCCTCCCCGGATATGAACGCCTACCTGGCCCTGGCCCTGGAGGCCCAGGCCCGCTTCGGCCGCTTGATCGGGGAGGACGAAGCCCTTTGCGCCGAGGACGAGCGCCGTGCCAAGGAGCTGGTGGAGCGCATCGTCGCCTCTTTCTGGGATGGGGAGCGCTGGTTCGCCTTTAACGCCAAAACGAAAGCCCGCTCCGACACGCCCACGCTCTCCCTCTATCTGGCGCTGCTCCTGGGCAAGCGGCTGCCCCAGGAGATCATCGACAAGTCCATCGCCTCTCTCTTTGAGGAGGGCAAGTTCCTCACGCCCTACGGCCTCGCCACCGAAGCGCTGGACAGTCCCTGGTTCTCCCACGGCTTTGCCCGCGGCAGCATCATCCCCCCGGCGGAAATGCTCTTCTGCCTGGCGATGGAGGCCTGCGGACGGCCCGACCTGGCGAAGGAGATCGCCCGCCGCTACATGCAGACCTTAAAGGACACTGGCCTCTTCCACACCCACAACGCGCTGAACGGCCAGCCTGAGCGCTCCATGGTGGCGCTGGACGAAAAGTTCCTCTTCTGGTCCGCCTGGCCGGCTTCCATTTACATCTTCATGGCCAAACGCTACGGGGAATAAAAAGCGGGTATAATAAAAAGCACTTGCTTTCGCAAGTGCTTTTTTTGGCAGCGGAAGAAGGATTCGAACCCTCACATACGGAGTCAGAGTCCGCTGTGCTACCTTTACACAATTCCGCTTTCTCAACAGCATGTGTTATTATACTATAAAATTGGGATTTGTCAATCCCTTTTTTGAAGTTTTTTCAAATTGCCGTTTCTGCCTCTCTCAACGCCGTGCCGCGCTTATGTTTCCTCCAGCATAGCAAGAAATGCCGCCTCGTCTACGATGCGCAGGCCCAGGGACTGGGCCTTGGTAAGCTTTGACCCGGCGCTTTCCCCCGCCACGACGACGCTTGTTTTCTTCGACACGGAGGAAGAGACCTTGCCGCCCAGGGCCTCGATACGGGCCTTGGCCTCGTCGCGGCTCATGGAATCCAGCCCGCCGGTGAGCACGAAGGTGAGGCCCGCGAAACGGTCCCCCACCGGCTCTTCATTGGAATCGAAGGAGACACCCGCTGCCTTGAGACGGGAAAGGAGATGCTGAGACTGGGGATTGGCGAACCAGTCCAGAATATACTGCGCTGTAGTCTCCCCCACGTCGTTGATCGCGGTCAGCTCGTCTGCCGACGCCTTTTCCAACTCTTCGATACTGCCGAATCGGCGGGCCAGCAGACGGCCGGCGGCCTCCCCCACCTGGCGGATACCCAGAGCGTAGAGCAGCCGGGCCATGCCCGCGTTTTTGGACTTCTCAACGGCGGCAATCAGATTCGCAGCGGACTTTTTCCCCATGCGCTCCAGCGCGGCGACCTTCTCCGCATCCAGCGAATAGAGGTCCGCCGCCGTGGCGATGAGGCCGGCGCCGATCAAGCTCTGCGTGAGGCTTTCGCCCAGGCCGTCGATATCCATGGCGTTTTTCGAGGCAAAATGGACGATATTGCGAAGCTGCTGGGCCGGACACTCCGCCCCCGTGCAGCGCAGGAAGGCGCCGTCCTCATCCCGCACCACAGGCGAACCGCAGACAGGGCAATTTTCCGGCAGCTTATAGGGCACGGTCCCCGCAGGACGCTTGTCCTTATTGACGGACAGGACCTCGGGAATGATCTCCCCCGCCTTCTGCACCAGCACCGTGTCGCCCACGCGCACATCCAGATTGTCGATCACGTCCTGATTATGCAGGGTGGCAAAGCTCACCGTCGTGCCCGCCAACCGGACGGGATCAAACACCGCCTTCGGCGTCAGCACACCCGTGCGCCCCACCTGAACGATGATATCCTTGACCACGGTTTCCTTCTTTTCCGGGGGATACTTATAGGCCACGGCCCAGCGGGGGGCCTTGGCGGTGCTGCCCAGCCTCGCGCGATCTGACAAGTCGTTTACCTTGACAACGGCGCCGTCAATGGCGAAGTCATAGCTTTCCCGGTCCTCCCCGATGCGGCGGATCTCCCGCACGGCGGCGTCATACCCGTCGGCCAGCAAATAGGGGATCACCTTGAAGCGCTTTTGTTTCAGATATTCCAAGGACTCCACATGAGTCGTAAAGCTCATTCCCTTTACAGCTTGGACGTTGAAAACGAGGATGTCCAGTTTTCGGCTCGCCACCACCTTCGGGTCCATCTGCCGCATGGTGCCGGCGGCGGCATTGCGGGGATTGGCAAACAGCTTCTCTCCCGCGATCTCTCGGGCTTCGTTGAGTTCTTCAAAGGCCCGCTTGGGCATATAGACCTCGCCGCGGACGATCAGCAGCTCCGGCGCGTCGGGGATCGTGAGAGGAATGGAGCGGATGGTTTTCAGATTCTCCGTCACATCCTCCCCCACCTTGCCGTCGCCCCGGGTCGCGCCACGGATGAAAACGCCGTTTTCGTAAACGAGAGCCATGGAAAGCCCGTCGATCTTCGGCTCCACGGTGAACAGGGGCTTTTCCAGGCTTTGCTCCATGCGCTCGTGAAAAGCCTGCAGCTCCTCCTCGGAGAAAACGTCCGTCAGGCTTTCCAGCGGCACGGGATGCTCCACCGGTGCAAAGCCGCTGACGGCTTCGCCGCCCACCCGCTTCGTGGGGGAATCGGGAAGGGCATACTCCGGGTAAGCGGTCTCCAGCTCCTCCAGGCGGCGAAGCTTGGCGTCGTATTCAAAATCGCTGATGGTGGGATCATCCAGCACGTAATAGCGATAACTGTGCTCGTTCAATTCCGCCGTCAGGCAGCGTATCTCTTCTCTCGGGTCCATGGGTAAGCCTCCTCGTTATGAGGTGATATCATAGCGTTCCAGATTATCGTCCCAATTCTCGTCGCTCTCAAAGTAGGTATAGGTCTCGGGCACCTCACCGACGATGACGGTCTCCGCCACCGTGACCTCGGCGTTGACCTCGGCATAGGCGTTGCCGCCTGGGATCAGCACGCTTACCGCTGCATTCACCAGCACCACGATGCGATGCCGGGTCTGGTTGATGCCTGCGGAGGAAAAACGGTTGACGAACTCCGTGTGCGCCATGGGAACGGCCACGATCTCCACCGGCAGATAGGGGCCCTTGCCGGAAAGCAGGTTCAGCCCCGTCACGTTGCCCAGAGGGATGCGCAGGCGCGTCTTTACGTCCCCGGAAAGGGCGCGGATGATCTCGGCGGTGATTTCGGATTTGAGCAGGTTCACCTTGCTCATATCGGTAACGATGGCCGTGATGCGGCCATCGTCATTCTTTTCCAGGGTAACGATATCGTTATAGCGCAGTTCCCCCTGAGCCAGCTTCTCCGCTATGGCGTTGTTGATAACGACGGAAACAGCGTTGCCCGCTTCTGCCACGGCCATTTCCTTTACGATGGGATAAAAATGGCGGCTCGCGGTCAAAAACAACAGGGCAAGCGGCAAAAGCGGCAGCAGGATAAGCCGCGGCAGCCGCCGTCTGTGCAGCCGCCGCCTGCGGCAGAGGGCGCGCAGCCTGTAAGCCGGGCCGGGCATAGGCGACCACCTCCCGGCCATAGTGTATGCCGGGAGGCTTGGCTACTATGCTGTTTGCTTCAGTTTTCCTCGCGCAGAGAGTCAAGGAAAAGCCTGGCCAGGGCCGGGATATGGGGCAGGTCGCGCACACAGGCCACGCTGGAGGGCGAGTGGATATAGCGCACGGCGGCGGAAATGGCCGCCACGCGGGCGCCGCCCGCCGTTTTCTGCAGGGCGGAGGCGTCCGTTCCGCCGGAGATATAGGTCTTGGTCTGCCAGGGGATGCCGTTGGCCTCGGCCAGAGCCTTCAAGCGCTCGCAGAGGCCCCGGGCGTAGCCTGCGCCGCCGTCCATAAAAGGAAGGACGGGCCCCTTGCCGGGAATGCATACCTTGGCCCCGCCCTTCTGGCTGGGAAGGTCCGCCGCCGTGGTGCCCTCCAGGACCAGAGCGTAGTCCGGCTTCACGGAGAAGGCCGCGCCGAAGGCGCCGCGGGTGCCCAGCTCCTCCTGCACCGTGAAGGCGAACCAGGTATCCACGGGCAGCTCCTGCTTCAAAAGCGTGAGCATGGCGGCGCAGCCCACCCGGTCGTCAATGGCCTTGGCCTTGAGCCAGCCGTCTCCGAATTCGACGATGGTGGGGTCAAAGCAGCCGAAATCGCCCAGGGAAACAAGGCTCTCCGCCTCCTCCCTGCTCTGTGCGCCGATATCGATATACAGCGCTTTCAGCGGGGGGACCTTCTCCTCTTCCCCGTCTTCGGTGAGATGGATGGGCTTGAGGCCGATCACGCCGGGAACGGCGTTTTTGCCGATAAAGACCCGCTTGCCCAGCACCACGCGGCGGTCGATGCCGCCCACGAAGGCGAATCGGAGAAAGCCCTTCTCCGTGATCTCCGTCACGATCACGCCCACCTCGTCCATGTGAGCGGCCAGCAGCACGGTCCCCTTCGGGCGGGCAAGGCCCTTCTTGAAAACGATGAGGTTGCCCATGGCGTCAATCCGCAGCTCGTCGGCATAGGGGGCCGCCTCACGGCGGATATAGTCACGCACCGCGTCCTCATTGCCGGAAACGCCGGGGAGTGCGCAGAGGGTCTTCAGCATGTCAAGCATGGAGCACACCCCCTTCAAAATAATCGCTGATAAAGCCCGTCAGCAGGCGGACGACGGTCTCGGCGTCCGAGAGCTTCACGGTCTCCACAGGGCTGTGCATATAGCGGATCGGCACAGAGAGGACGCCCGTGCAGACGCCCTCGCGGGCGATCTGGATCGGCCAGGCGTCGGTGCCCGAGCTCTTGGGGTCCACCTCGATCTTATAGGGGATCTCCTTCTCGCAGCAATAAGCAATCAGCGCGTCGGACATACGGCGGTTCATATTGGGCCCCACGTCGATCACCGCGCCGCAGCCCGCCTCAAAGGTCTCGGCGCCGGAGGCATCCGGCGCGGAGGCAAAGGTCACGTCCAGGGCGATACAGTATTCCGGCGCGGCGGAGAAGACGCCCGCCGCGGCCCCGCAGCAGCCCAGTTCCTCCTGAGTGCTGGCCATGAAGCAGATATCAAAGGGCAGAGAGGCATCCTTCACGTTCTCCATGACCTTGAGGAGTATGGCGACGCAGAGCCGGTCGTCCAGCGCCTTGCCGCAGAGAAAATCCCCCGCCATGTCAAAGGCGTCGCCGCGGAATACGCCGAAGGTCCCGGGAGGAACGGCTTTTTCCGCCGCCTCCTGCGTAAGCCCCACGTCGATATAAAGCTCCTTGACCTTCACGGCCTGCTCCCGTTCCGCTGCCGTCAGCACGTGGGGCGGCAGGCAGGCGATGACGCCGTAGAGCGGTCCCTCCGGGGCCAGCACCGTGACCTCGCGGCCCGGCAGGAGGCGAGGGTCCACCCCGAACGTGGAGAACTTCAAAAAGCCCTCCTCCGCATCGGTGACTACGAAGCCCACCTCATCCATGTGCGCGTCCAGCAGCAGGGTCGGCGCGTTCTCTTTTCCGCTGCGCTTGAGGCCGAAGACGTTGCCCATGGCGTCGGTCCTCGTTTCGTCCGCCAGCGGGCGCAGCAGCTCCAGGATGCGCTCCGCCGCAGCCTCCTCCCGCCCCGAGGGGGCGGGAAGCTGCGTGAGCGCCAGTATCGTTTCTTTCAGATCCATCGTATTCCTTCTTTCAGCACCTCGGCAGAGAATCCTATAATGATTACATGGCAAGGCGGCTCGGCAAAACGCTTTGCGGCGTTCGCCATCATATAGTCATAATCAGGTCGTTCCCATCAGCTTGCGGTAAAGGATGATCGCGTCGCGGTTGTTCACATTACCGTCGCTGTTCATGTCAAGGGACGCGCCCTCGGCCACGGCCTCCGTGTCACCGGAGGCATAGCGGAAGACAAGCTGTACGTCGGTGACGTTCACTTCCCCGTCACCGTCCGCGTCGCCGGGCGTCCCGGCGGCCTCCACAGAGCTGACCTTGAAGCCCCACTCCGTGCCCGCGTCGTCGGAGACGAGGCGGAGGCGCACCGTGTCGCCGGGGACCTCCACGGTCTGTCCCGCCAGCTCTGTGCCCGTGTATTTGCCGATCTCGTTCCTTGCGCCGTCGTAGATATAGAGGAAGTCGAAGCCGTCCTCTATGTTCGTGCGCTCGTCAAAGGTGACGAACAGGCCGGAAGCGCCCTCCAGCGTGTACTGCCAGAAATCCGAGCAGTTCAGCGCGTAATTATGGGGGCTTTCCAGCTCTCCCACCGTGTGGGCCAGAACGCCGTTGCTGTTCACGACGACGCGGATGCTGTTCTTTACGCCGCTGCCGTCCAGGGCCTCTACGGTCACGGTCGCCTCGCCCTTGCCTATGCCGGTAATGAGGCCGGTCTGATCCACGGTAAACACGCTCTCATCCGAGCTGGACCATTTCAAAGAGGTATCGTAAGCGTCCGTCGGTTTCACGGTGGCGATGAGCTGGAAGGTATCCAGCGCCTCCAGCGTGACGCTGCGCATATTGAGGCCGATGCTCGTGACCGGCTGCACCACTGTGATCTTGCAGCTTGCGCTCTTGTCGCCCACAGACAGCTTCACCGTGGCTGTGCCGAGGCCGACGGCCTTTACCGTGCCGTTATCGGAAACGGTGACGACGTTCGTATCGCTGCAGCGCCAGGTGAGCGCATCGGTAAAGTCGCGGGGCGAGACGCTCATCACCAGCAGATGCGTCTGGCCCTTGAGCAGGGTCAGCGTCGCGTCAGAAATGCTCACGCTCTCGGCGGGAATGATGCGTTCCTCAAAGCGGATGCCGTACTGATTCGCATACTGCTCCGCATAGGTGCCCGCGACGCCGAAAATGGTCATTTTGCTCTTGTAGCTGAAGGTATCGTTCTTGATAGCGGTGGTGTTGCGGGGGATGAAGATCTCCTTCAGGCTCTGGCAGTTCAGGAAAGCGTTGTTTTCCACGGTCTGTACGCGGAAAGGCAGAGTGATGGCTTCCAGCGCGTCGCAGTGCTCAAAGCAGGAAGCGGGAATGACCGTGATGCCGAAGCCCAGCTCCACGTTTGTTAAAACGTCGCTGTCCTTGAAGCAGGAGGCGCCGAGACTGGTCACGCTGTCCGGCACCGTGACGGCTGTGAGCGCGTCACAGTTGCTGAAAGCGCCCACGCCTATGCTCGTCAGGCCCTCGGGAAGGCGGACCTCCGCAAGGCCGCTGCTCATAAAGGCTTCCTTGCCGATGGTCGTCAAGCCCTCGTTCCACTGCACGGAAGCAAGAGCCGCACAGCCCTTGAAGGCATTCTCTCCCACGGTCTTGATCTCCTCGGGAAGCGTGATCTGTTTGAGCGCTTCGCAGCCGCTGAAGCATTCCTTCGCAATGGCCGTCATGCCCGCGGACAACTGAGCCTTTTCCAGCGCGGTGCAGTTTACAAAGGCGCTGTCGCCGACGGCGGTCACCGCATCCGGCAGAAGGATCTCCGTCAGAGAGGAGCAGTTTTCAAAGGCCTCCCGGCCGACGGACATAAGGCTGGCCGACAGCTCGGCAGATCGCAGTGCATAGCAGTTCAAAAAGGCATACCGTCCGACGGTTTCCACCTTCTCCGGCAGGCTGATCTCCGGCAAAGCCGGGCAGTTGCCAAAGGCGTCCTCCCCGATGGCTGTCAAGGATTGCGGCAGGACCACGCTCGTCAGCTTCCAGGCCTTGGCGGCCATATTGGCGGGGATCAGCGTCCGCCCTTCCTCAAAGCGCAGCGTCGTCACGGCGCTGTCCGTCAGCGGACCGCCCGTACCGCTCAAGTAAATGTCCTCCGCCGTTTCCAGGCTCTTGGGAATCGTCAGCTCTGTCACGCCCGTATTCTCGCCCAGTACGCGATATCCCAGGAGGGTCAGGCTTGCGGGCAGCTTCAGGCTTTTCAGCCCGCTCTTGATGAAAGCTTCTCTCCCTATGGCGGTGACCGTATCGGGCAGCGCGATCGTCTCCAGGGCCAGGCAGTTGGCAAACGCTTCGCGCCTGACCGTAAGCAGGTTCTCCGGCAGGCCGATCTCCTTCAGAACCGTGCAGTCGTGGAAAGCGTAGGCGCCCAGCTCCGTCACAAACTGCGGGATCGTAATGGTTTCCAATGCGCTGCAAAAACCGAAGGCGTCCTCCCCGATGGCCGTCAAGGTCTCCGGCAGGGTCACGTCCGTCAGCTTCCAGGCTTTGGCAGCCATATGGGCGGGGATCAGCGTCCGCCCTTCCTCAAAGCGCAGCGTCGTCACGGCGCTGTCCGTCAGCGGACCGCCCGAACCGCTCCAGTAAATGTCCTCCGCCGTTTCCAGGCTCTTGGGAATCGTCAGCTCTGTCACGCCCGTATTCTCGCCCAGTACACGATAGCCCAAGAAGGTCAGGCTTGCGGGCAGCTTCAGGCTTTTCAGCCCGCTCTTGATGAAAGCTTCTCTCCCTATGGCGGTGACCGTATCGGGCAGTGCGATCGTCTCAAGGGACATGCAGGTGGCAAACGCCTCGCGCCTTACAGTAAGCAGGTTCTCCGGCAGGTCGATCTTCTTCAGAACCGTGCAGTCGTGGAAGGCATAGGCGCCCAGCTCCGTCACAAACGGCGGGATCGTGATGGTTTCCAAGGCACTGCAAAAGCCGAAGGCGTCTTCCCCGATGGCCGTCAAGGATTGCGGCAGGGTCACGTCCGTCAGCTTCCAGGCCTTGGCAGCCATATGGGCGGGGATCAGCGTCCGCCCTTCCTCAAAGCGCAGAGTCGTCACGGCGCTGTCCGTCAGCGGACCGCCCGTACCGCTCCAGTAAGAGTCCTCCGCCGTTTCCAGGCTCTTGGGGATCGTCAGCTCTGTCACGCCCGTATTCTCGCCCAGTACGCGATACCCCAGGAGGGTCAGGCTTGCGGGCAGCTTCAGGCTTTTCAGTCCGCTCTTGATAAAAGCTTCTCTCCCTATGGCGGTGACCGTATCGGGCAGCGCGATCGTCTCAAGGGACGTGCAAGTGGCAAATGCCTCGCGCCTTACAGCAAGCAGGTTCTCCGGCAGTGTGATCGCGTTCAGCGAAGTGCAGTCGTGGAAGGCGTAGGCTCCCAGCTCCTCCACGAGCTGCGGGACGGTGACCGTTTTCAACGAGCTGCAAAAGCCAAAGGCGTCCTCCCCGATGACCTTCAGGGACTGCGGCAGGATCAAGTTCGTCAGCTTCCAGGCCTTGGCGGCCATATGGGCGGGGATCAGCGTCCGCCCTTCCTCAAAGCGCAGGGTCTTCACGGCGCTGTCCGTCAGCGGACCGCCCGTACCGTTCCAGTAAGAGTCCTCCGCCGTTTCCAGGCTCTTGGGGATCGTCAGTTCTGTCACGCCCGTATTCGCACCCAGTACGCGATATCCCAGGAAGGTCAGATTCGCGGGAAGATCGAGGCTGCGCAGGCCGGTGCCCGCAAAGGCTTCCCGAGCGATCACCGTGACGCTGTCAGGTATCAGCAGGGTCCGGAGGTTGGAGCAGTTCATAAACGCATCCCTGCCGATGCTCGTCACCGTGTCCGGTATGGTCACGCAATACACGTTCTTGCCCTTGAAAGCGGCCTGGCCGATGGCGATAACGGTGTACCCGTCGATGGTCTCGGGCACCGTCAGCGTGGCGCCGCCGCCGGAGTAGCCGGTGATCGTGGCGCGGCGCGCCTCGTCCAGCGAATAGGTCCAGATCGGGATCGTCTCGCCGCCGGAGCCGGTGCCGCTGCCGCGGGCGTGGCGGCTGCCGGGGTTATAGTGGCGGGAGGAAGACGGCGTATGATACTTGGAAGGCGCCTTGCCCGCGTTCTTCTCAAAGTCCGCGCCGCGGGTACAATCGGGCACCTCGTGCCCGTCCTCCCAGTGGTAGTGCAGCTTCGCCGGGCTGTTGGAATAGTCGTAAATGATCTTGGTGTCGCTGAATTCCCCGACGATGGGGAACTTGACCCAGCCGCCCATCTTGCAGTACAGCCAGGCCTTGAGATCGATGCAGTTTTTCGGCGTGCCGGAGTCGTACCAGGCGCCGGTGGCCTGGGCCTGGGCGCCCACCTCGGCCCAGATGCCCCCACCGAGTCCGTCGAAGCCGATGGTGGCATCCAGCTTCAGGCCGGCCTTGGCGTTGATCTCGGCGGTGATGGTGAAGGCCTTCTTCTGATAGCTGCGGATCATGCGGAAGCCGTCGTCCTTTGTATAGGCAAAGCCCACGCAGGCGTGCCCGTCCCAGGCCAGGGTCACGTTCCCCGAAAGATCGTATACGAAGTCCAGAGACACGCGGCCCGCCCCGTAGCAGAAGGGCACCTCGCCCAGAGTGATGGAGTCGTAGCCCAGCGCGTCCTGCAGCGAGCCGGAGGCCGTGGCGGTGATGACGGTGTCGGCGTCCACCGTCACGCGGTAGTCCTTCCATTTCAGGCGCAGGTTCAGCTCGATGTTCTTCAGCGTCCCCGTCACGGTGACCTTGAGGCCGTCACGGATCTTGAAGGTCTTGCTGGCCTCGATCTCCTTTTTGGTGGAGATCGTCTTCTCTGCCATGAGGTGGGCCTGGGTGGCCTCGGCCTCCACGACCATGCCGTTGGGCAGCACGCGGGTCTCCGCCTCGGCGGGCACGAAGCTCTCCAGGTCCGCCTCGATGCTGCCCTCGTAATCCAGGTCCTGCACCGCATCCTCCGCGCCCTCGGTGGTGGCGGTGACGATGTGGCAGTCCTCCGTATCCGTTACGCTCAGGGCCTTAAAGCCGATGGGCAGGTCCCCGTAATACACAACGAAGAGGTCCCCGGTCTGCAGTGCGGTCTCCGTGTCGTAGATGTACAGCTCTCCGTTCTCGCCCTCCGCGATCTCGGTCTCCTCCGGGAAGACCTTGACGCCTTCGGCAAAGCTGCAGTTGTTCTCGTGGCTCTCGTCGAATTCGTCCGCGGCCAGAATACCCGCCGCATCTGCCAGCAGGGTCTCCTTCTCCGCGGTCGTGAGGGGCGCGGCGGGCTCCGCCGCCGCGAACCAGCCGCGGGCAGCCGCGATCTCGGCGGCAAACTCCGCCGCCGTGCCCGTGTACGCTTCGCCCGCCTCGGGCTGGAAGCCCAGGCAATAGACCAGCGTTTCCTGCGCGAAGGCGTGGGTGGCGGGCGCGTCCGGCTCAAAGGCCTCGCCCGCATCCAGCTCGATCACGCCGAACTCCACCGCCACTAAGATATCGCGGTAGTGCTCGTTTTCCTCGCTGAGGTCGCTGTAATAGTTATCGGGATAATCGTCCCCCTCCACGGTCATGGAGAAGGTGTCCACCAGGGCGGAGACCCACTCGGCGCGGGTCACGGCCCCCTCCCCCTCGGCAAAAGCCATGCCGGGTACCAGTGCCAGCAGCAGCACCGCCGCCAGCAGGAAAAGGAACAGCTTCGATACTCTCTTCACGGGATCGCTTCCTTTCTTATGTTTTCAGAACACTCGGAATGCTATCAATCCATTACAAAATATAACACTTTATTCAAAAGAAGTCAAGGCAGGGCGGGCTTGACGGGTATCGCAGGCAGGGATATACTGGGTATGAGTTTTTAGTTTTGAGTTTTGAGCCCTGTCCCCTGTTCTCTGAGCCCAGACAAAAAGGAGGTCCTTTATGAAACGCAAGATCATGGGCTGGCTGCTTTTGCTGCTGCCGCTCCTCTGCATCGTGCTGGAGCAGCTGCCCTGGGGCACCGTCGCCGTCTACGCCCATCCGCTGCCGGATGGGACGATCGAGACTCTGCGGCGCAGCTACTCCTATTTTCACTATACCTTGAACGGCCTCGGCTTCGCCTCCGGGGACTATGGCACCTTCTTTGCGCCGGTCTTCACCGTGCTGCTTCTGCTCTTTGCTCTGCGGTACTTTTTCACGGGCCGCGGGCGGGCGGGCGTCGTGGCCTGCGCGGCCCTGGGCGCCGCTGCGGCGGTGACGCCGGTATTCATCGCGCTGTATCTGAGCCGGCCTCTCTTCGACGTGATCACGCCTATCGGCCTTGTAATGGCCGCGCTGTTCCTCGTGGAGGGCGTGCTGGCCCTGCTGATCGAGCCGCTGCAAAAAAAGCGGAAAAAGTGAAAGTGATGCTTGCTTTACCGTGGAAAGTATGGCAAAATAGAATGGATAAAGCCAACGACACCCAACACATAAGGAGGAAATAATTATGCCTAAATTCATTACCGCGCAGGAAGCCGCCGCTCTGATCCCCGATCATGCCGTCGTCGGCGTGGGCGGCATGGGCCTGGCGGGCTGGCCCGAGGAGGTCGGCGTTGCGATCCGTGACCGTTTTAAGGAGACCGGCCATCCCTGCGACCTGAATCTCAAGCAGGGCTGCGCCATGGGCGACTGGAAGACCCGCGGCACCACCCATCTGGGCGAAGCCGGCCCCGGCCTCGTGACCCGCTGGTCCGGCGCGCACGTGGGCAGCTCCTTTGCCCTGCGCGACCTGGCGCTGGAAAACAAGCTGCAGTGCCACTGCCTGCCCCAGGGCGTCATCGTCAACCTCTGGCGTGAGATCGCGGCGGGCCGCCCCGGCCTGCTCACCAAGGTCGGTCTCGGCACCTTCGTCGACCCCCGCGTGCAGGGCGGCAAGATGAACGAGGCGGCGACGGACGATCTGGTGGAGGTCGTCAACTTCCAGGGCGAGGAGTATCTGTTCTACAAGGGCTTTAAGGTAGACGTGGCCCTGCTGCGCGGCACCACGGCAGACGAGAACGGCAACATCACCTTCGAGCATGAGAGCTTCATCAACGAGGGCCTGGCCATCGCCGAGGCTGCCCACAACTGCGGCGGCATCGTCATCGTGCAGGTGGAGTATCTCGCCAAGAAGGGCACCATGGAGCCCAAGGACGTGAAGATCCCCGGCATCTTAGTGGACTACGTGGTGCAGGCCACCACGCAGGACGCCTGCTGGCAGACCGAGGGCATCTACTACGATCCCTCCTTCTCCGGCCAGATCAAGAAGCCCCTGGCGGCCATCGAGGTCCTGCCCTTCAACGAGCGCAAGATCATCAACCGCCGCGTGGCCATGGAGCTGAAGAAGGGCTACGTCATCAACCTCGGCGTCGGCATCCCGGCGGACACGGCCAAGGTCGTGAACGAGGAGGCCAATATCGACGACTTCATCATGTCCACCGAGAGCGGCATGATCGGCGGCGTCCCCTCCGCCCTGCCCCACTTCGGCGCGGCCTATAACGCCGACGCCTGCATCGACCACGGCTATATGTTCGACCTCATCGACGGCGGCGGCCTCAACATGACCTGCCTGGGCCTCGGCGAGGTGGATGAGGACGGCAACAACAACGTTTCCTTCCTCGGCAAGATGATGACCGGCCCCGGCGGTTTCATCAACATCACCCAGTCCACCCCGAAGGTCATCTTCTGCGGCACCTTCATGAACAAGGCCAAGGTCCAGCCCGGCGACGGGAAGCTCACCATCATCGAGGAGGGCAAGACGAAGAAGTTCGTCAAGAAGGTCAAGCAGATCACCTTCGCCGGCCAGTACGCGGGCAAGGATCAGACCGTGCTGTACGTGACCGAGCGCGCCGTGTTCCAGCTCATCGACCACAAGGTGACGCTCATCGAGATCGCCCCCGGCATCGACCTGGAGAAGGATATCCTCGCGAATACGGACTTCAAGCCCGAGATCTCCCCCGATCTCAAGCTCATGGACCCCGAGATCTTCAACGAGAAGTGGGGCGGCCTGGGCAAGTACATCGACTGAAAAGCAAAACGGCAAAGAGCATAAGCGCAGCGCCCCGGAGGAGCGATCCCCCGGGGCGCTGCTGCGTTCTGCACACCCGGGCGCTCCCTGCTTTCTGTTTTCTCCGCTTCCCGGACGCCTCCTTCCCCGAATTCGCTCTTGCAAAGCAGGCGCGGCGGGTGTATCATAGAATGGTAAGCGCGGGGCGCGCCCCGTATCAGACGAAAGGATGGTTATTATGAGCAAGAAGCCTATTTTTACCGGCTGCGGGACCGCCATGGTCACCCCCTTCAAGGAAGACGGAACCATCAACTATGAGAAAATGGCCGAGCTGA
>JAEEGL015414076.1_pt1 | contig 14503 bp, 12 predicted proteins | sample 9134231 | NCBI WGS metagenome assembly JAEEGL01 (sample SAMN16246548, study PRJNA631951) | gut metagenome | biome: gut microbiome; feature: rumen; material: fiber-attached | host: Bos | place: Iran: Karaj | collected 2018-10
AGAAATGTTGTTGAATACGCCAGTGAATCCTTTCGCATTCAGATCAAGATTCTGTATGGCCGATATACCATTGCCAAGCTGCGAGAACATGGTGCCGAAACCGCCAAGCACGTTACCGATGTCGCCACCTACAGACGAGCCGAGAGAAGAAAGGCTGCTACCAAGATTCTTGAAAGAATTGGCGATAGCTACTGCTGATTTCTTTACTTCGTTAAAGGCTTCTCTCGCCTGATCCTCAGTCTTGGTTAGCTGCTTGGTTGCTTCGGTCTGTTTCTTGATGGCGGCATCAAGTCTCTTCTGCTTACTTTCTGCAGCTTGCGGATTGGTAGCTATCTCACCACGAATCTGTGTAACCTGATCGTCAGCTTCCTTCTTTTTCTGCTTTGCATCTTTGATGGCAATAACGGCTGCATTATATTTCTTGATGGCTTCTGTCAGACTGTTTACAGGGTCAATGGTGATCTTCTTGTCCGTCAGATCCTTCATGGCCTTCTGCCAGGCACGTGTTTCCTTCTCGCTCAGACGAGTCTCTTTCTGGAACTTCTTCATGGCATCTACCATATTCTTGATGGTAGTAAGACTCATGTTATCGAGGTCGCCAAACACACGGCCCCAATCGTTATCCTTCTTGAATTTCTCCCATTGGAGTTCGCTGATCTTGTCAGCGGCATTCTGTCTGGCACTATAAATGAGATCTTCACCACCGCCAAGTTTCTCGATGGCCTCAATCTGCTCTTCAAGTTTGCGGTTTACGTCAGCAATCTTATCCTCATAGCTTTGAGCACCCTTATACGCCTCCTCATAGAGATCCCACTGCTCTTTTCTGAGCTTCTGCTGATTCTTCTGCCACTCCTCCCAGAGCTTGAATATCGCGCTATTCTCACCAAGGGCCTTTACTTGTGTCTCGCTCAGTCCGAACACGTCATTTGCATTCAAGGCATAATTGGTTTTCTTGAGTGCATTATTCATCTGGTCTGTCAGCCAGTCAGAATAAGAGGTGTTCTGCGTCACACCAGCAACCCTTGCAGCAAGATCAGAGTCACCAGTGAGATCCATCCATTTCTTATAGGTCTGATAGTTCTCTGACATGACAGACATCATGCGCTGCAGTTCAGAAATGTAGTTCTTGATGGCCTCAGTCTCTTCCTTACGCTGTCTCGTCTGGATCTCAGCCTTTGAAGAGTTCAGGAACTTGTCTCGTGCCTCGGTGTTGTTCTTGAGTTCAGAAGTCAGCTCACTGATGGTATTCTTGTAGTTGGTAACGTCAGAGACTTTATCCCATCCAAAGACGGCACCAAACTCGCCATCCCTGCGAAGCTTGGTCAAGGCACCAGCTTTTCCGTAGAGGTCGGTATAGCTCTCCAGTTCTGTGTAGAACTTCTTATAGAGGTCAACCTGATTCTTAACCTTCTCAAGCTCTGCGTCTTTCTTGCTTCCACTACCTCCAGTTTTTCCAGTGTCAAACAGTTTGAGGGCATCAAGGACACTCTTCACCTTATTGGCCTCCTTCTGTGCCTCCTGTGCGAGTTCAGTTGCACCCGCTTTGGTAAGTTTCTTGGCTTCTTCGGTCTTTTCCTTCCACTGAGCGTTATACTCTTTTGTGAACTTCCCGACATCACCGAAGATGTTGGAAACTTGTGCCTTAGTGAAGCTTTCCTCTCCGATATGGATCTGACCGTCATCGCCAGCTACGCTACCACCGAATTTGCTCCAGATATAATTGGCGAATCCACTCATTTTGGTGGTGTCAACAGTCAGGTCGCCAACAATCTTTATATGGAACACCTGAGAGGCAAGTTCCTCTGCAAGTTTATCCTTTGCCTCCTTCGAGCCGTTCTGAATGGCCTTAACGTATTCGCGTGTCAGCGTCTCGAGACTCTGCTTCTGCTCTGGTGTAAGATTCTCAAAGTCCTCGATACCTCTCTTGCGTGCCAAGGCTTTCAGCTCTTCCTCCATTTTCGGGATGCTCTCATTAGCAATGTCATCCCACTTGTTCTTTACGTCAACGAGTTTGTTGAAGTAGGAGTTAAGGGCTGATATAGCAGGAGCCGAAAGACCGCCATAGACGTTCTTACGGTTTGCAAAGATTTCATCGTACAGCTTCTTTTGTCCGATCTTCTCTATCTGCTCATAGAGATTCAGACCTTTCAGCGATTCTTTCAGTTGCTCATTGTCACCGACGATAGAGTTGATGGCTTTCTTGTAAATCTCGCTGTATCTCTCAATAAGGCTCTGAGTCTTGATCATCGAATTGACGGAGTCATCGTAGTCTTTCAGATAATCCTCAATATCGCTGTCATCAAGACCTTTCTCAAAGAGGGCCTTACCTTCTGTGTTTCCAAGTTCAGAGAGCGTTCTCTGATAATCCTCGGCACCTTCCTTGAGGATCCTCCAACGCTCATTGATGTCATCCATGTGCTCACGGCCTTTGGCTACGATGGCCATGCCAGTGCTTCCAAGCTGAATAAGAGCTTCCTCAAGAACCTCAATCTTTTTCTCAAGGGTGCCGTCGGCATCCACAGAGGTAAGCGTCTTAGAAAGGTTGTTTGCTCCCTGCTGTGCGTGCGACATCATGGCCTCACCCTTCTGAGCGAGTTCTTCCTGCTTCTGATTGAGATAGGAAATAGCAGAGATAACACCGCCTACGGCTGTCAGGGCAATACCCCAACCGCCTCCCATGAAGTTCCAGAGGCCACTACCGAACTTTGACAATGCGCTGGCATTCTTCTGCTTCGGGCACAGCCCACTGGCACTTTGTAGCTCAGTGGCCGACATCTGACGAATCTTTTCCTTGGTGATACCCTGCTCAAGTGCCAGGCGCATCATCGTATAGCGGTTGATCTTCCCGTCGTTGATAAGCTGCTGCGTTTTCTTCGTGCTCAGTTCTCCTGCCTGTGCAAGAAGGGCGTACTCACGGCTAAGAAGCTGATTCTTGGTCTGCACAAGCATAGCCTCCTGCGCTGTCAGCTGTCTGCCATACATCACGCGCTCACGCTCCAGTCTGTTGGCTTCCTTGAGCTTGGCAAGCTCCATGTTCTTGATGGCCGTTTCACCACTTCTGTTGTCGGCACTTCTCTGCATATGCTGCGCCAACTTTCCAAGTCCATAGAATCCTGCCGCTGGTGTCAGCGTGTCGAATGCTGATGCAAGCGAGACTGTCAGCTCAAGCAGCCATTTCAAGCCAGCACCAGTAATGCTCGTACCGTCTGCGATATGGCCAAGGGTAATCTGCCACTGGTCCTGTAGCTTCTGCCACTTACCATAGAGAGTATCGGCAAGTTCTGCTTGCATATTGTAGAACTGGCCTCCCTGATCGGTCATATCCCAAAGGATCTCCTTCACCATTTCAAACGGCACGGCACGCTTTGAGATAAGGCCGAACACATCCGCTGTAGTGGTAAGCTTTCCGTTCATCTGTGTAAACTTGTCGGCCAACGCCTGTACCAGAGGAATACCAGCCTCAGTGAACTGACGAAGTTCCTGACCACGAAGCACGGCTGCACTTCTCACCTGACCATAGGCAAGAATCAGTCGGCTCATGTCAACACCAAGTCCAGATGACATATCGGCAAGGCGTTTCGTGGTGTCAAACAGCTCGTTTGCAGGAATCTGATAGGCAGAAAGCTGCTTGGCATAAGCTGTCAACTCTTGGAATGTCTTAGGAGATTCAACGGCAAGTTCCTGCAACTGGCCAAAGAGTACGTTCGCCTCCTGCATATCACCAAGGATATTCTGCAGGGCCACGTGCTGTACCTCGAACTGGCCACCAATGGTGATGATTGACTTCAAGATACGCTCAAGGCCATACAAGCCAGTGAAGTTAGCAAGCTGCTGCTGGAACTGAATCGTAATGGTATGAGCGTTCTTTCCTGCCTCTGCAATGCGGCTGTAGGAAGAGACAAGGCCCTGATTCACGTTGGCAAGCATCTGAATGGCCTGTGCTGCCCTGCGTGCCGATTCTGTATTGCGATTCTTGGCGTTTGCCGCATCAATCTCTGCCTGTCTGTTCTTGGCAAGCGTCTCGTTGTATCTGCGGTTGATGGCATCAAGCTCTCCAACCACTTGATCACGGGTAACAGTCGGTGTACCACCGTTTGCTACGTTGGTAGCATCTGCCTTTACCCTATTGAAAAGGTCATGTACCTCACGAAGCTTATCTGCGAGGGCATTATACTCATTCTTCTGATTGCGGATTCCCGCGATGTTCATCTGACTCTGAGTGTCGAGTCCGATCTTCCTCAAGGCTTCAAGCAGCTGTCTGTTTGTCTTGAGTCTTTCGTTATACTCGTCATAGCCCTTGTTCAGATTGGAGATCTCAGACTTCACCTTTCTTACAAACTCCTCGTAGTCGGCACCAGAGGCACTTGCAGGAACACCCTTTCCTGCAAGCTCTGCACGCTTAACGGCTGACATCCTCGCGCTGATGGCATTCACGAGGTTTCCTGCGTCAGTCAAGTTCGCGCCTGGGGCTGCATTGACGATGGCATCCGTCAGGCCCTTGCGGAAACGCTGCAGCTCGTAGTATTTCTGTTTCAGGTCATCAATACGCTTCGATTCGTTGACAGCGTGCTTGGCCTCTGCACGCTCCTGCGCATCCAGCTCGTCAACATAACGAAGGGTGCTGCGTATCATCACCTCTATGGCATCGCGATTCTTCTGCACGTCAACGAAGCCCTTACCCGACATGAGATCGGGCTGCTCCCAGAATTTCTTGTACTTCTTCTCAAGCTTGTCAAGCTCGCTTGCGATAGTCTGCAGACGTTGTTTCTCACCCTTGCCAGTAGATGTAGTAAGGGAGTCCTGAATACGTCTCTGCGTGACGTGTATCTTGTCGAAAACTTGCGCAATATCGTTAGCATTTTTGTAGAAATTTCTCAGTGTAACATCTGTAATATCAGACATCTGCACTGCTAACTTGTCGGATTTCTTCATCAGTTCCTCAAGAACCTTTGAAACCTCGTCTCTTACGCCAAGTTCAAACCAAAGCTTATCTGAATCAGCCATATATTATTTCGTTTTTATGAATGTTCAACTTAAATTTTTCCTGCCACAAATTCATTCAGCGAGAAGGTGCTTCCTACGTAGGTCCTGCCCTTACGCTTCTCTTCCCAAGCCTTGTTCAGAGCCTCCATTTCCTCGGCCTCCTTCTGTGTGGCGATCATCGACTTCCTGCCCTTGTTCTTCTTATAGTTGTAGTCTATCACTGGCTGGTCAATGGTCATCAGGTCTATCTCGCATGAGGTATAGCCCCACCAGTAATCGAAAGCCCTTATACCGAACCTACGTTCAAAGAGCCAAGGATATTTCTCACTCAAGGAGTAGGCAGCACCGAACCTTGTGCGGCTGGGCCAGCTTCGTGTGCCGCTATCGTCATCAGAGTGTCCATCATTCCTGTCGCCAATATGGTAGCCATCATCAATGGCTCTGATTGAATTTTTTTTTTGGCGCAATTAAGCACCGCTGCTACCTCAGTCTGGTCGATGTTCTTGATGTAGTAGAGCCAACGCCAGTATATCCAGTACCACGCCCACATGAGGAACCATGTCAAGAGTCCGTGCTTTCTGTTAAGCAGGATGCACGCACAAGCCTTGGTGTTACGCCTCCAAGGATCCTTGTCCTTGAGCATCAGGTGAGAGAATTTCCTGACCGTGCCGTTGTGAAGCCATCCGATCTTGTAAGTCTTACCACCAACTATCACCTTGTCAGGCTCACGGCTCAATAGCTCGTCAAGCGTTTCCTGTATGTCTATCTTTGGTTGTTCCATTCTTATTTGTTTAGTAAATCCAAAAAAGAAGTAACTATCTGATAATCAGACACTTTTTATTTTCTTTTCTTTTCAGACCCTTCGTTTCTTCTTTTTTCTGCCACTCTCAAAAAGAAAAAAGTGGCGAAGCGGATTGCCCGCCCGCCACTCGGTTTTTAGAGATTCTAAGCCGTTTACGCTGACTTCTTCAAGAAGATGATGTCAGGTGTAGAACCGTCACTCTCGATAGAGCCGTTGAAGTCAACAGCAATCACGCCCTTTGCGTCCTGATCCAGAACGATGGATGCGTACAGAGAAGTGTTGTTCAGGATAACCAGCTGGTCCTCTGCATCGTTGACGATGATCCAAGTACCAGTAACCTTCTTGTTCTTGAGTACAAGACCCAGACCAGCGAAGTTCTCACCGCCCTTGGTGGCTGTCAGCTGTGATACAGCGTCGGCACCGAAAGCCATCTTCAAAACATCCTCGTGCTTTGAAGGAACACGGAAACTCAATGAAATGTCGCCAGGCTCTGCGCTCTGAACCCAATCACCAGCAAGGCCGATAACCTTGTAGTGCTCGATGTCAGGCTCTCCCTGCTCGAAAGTCAGGGTATCAACCTTTACGGGGACATCCAACTCAGGTGCCAAGGCACCAATGCTACCATTCTCAATGGCGAGCTTTGCGCTCTGATAGAGAAGTGAACTGGCTCCACTAAACTTGTCGGCCAGATCTGCTTTAGTCTTCATTGCCATAAGATTTCAATTTTTTAGTTATTAAAAACAGATAAATTAACGCCTATACCATAGTGGTAAGTTTTGCCTGTATGCGCGTATAGTGATAACCGTCGCCATCGCTCGATGCAGGGATGACCGTGCGGGGACGCACAATCTTGAATTGTCCCTTCTCGATGATGGGGAAGAGGCCGAAAAGCTGCTCTCTCAACTCTCCCATCCTTACGGAATCAAACTCCTTCGGATTCTGATTGCTCTTCCTGTCTGCTACGAAGATCTCAAAGACAACGGTGATGTCAACCCACCAGTCATCATTCTCTCCAAGCGTCTTGTTGGTGACGGAGTAGGGGAGTGATACGACGATGAACTCTGTCATCTTCGCATTGGTGGCGTTCGGACGATCCTGTAGGAACGTTTTCTTGCACACCGTCTGTGCCTTTAGATCCATCACTTCAAGGATAGCCTCTGGAGTAATCATAGCCGTTAAAATTGCAAATCAGATATTTCGCCTCCTCTTGCCGCTAACTCGTCGCGCAACTGGCTCAGTACATTCACCTTGCCCTTGGCTTCGAGATATTTGGCGTAGTCAACGATTGACACTATACGATACGAGAAACCTTTCTTCTTCGGTGCGTTGCTGTTAAGCCACTTTAGTACCTCAACGTCGGCCCAGATGTTCTTGTCGCCAACCCAATCATTCTTCTGAATAGGGTTAATCAGGATGTTGCCGTTGTAGGTGAAAGGCTCGTCAAAGATGTCGCCCTTCTTCAACGTGGCTCTTACAGGCCGTCTGCCTGTCAGCTCGAGACTGCCATGTGCCTCAAGACACTTGCCGTCCCTGTAGAGTGCCACACCAAGAGAGTTTACGAGGTTACCAGTCAGAGAACGGAACCCGCTCAATTCCTGATAGGCCAGCTGCAGCAAAGACTTGATACTCTTGCGGAACTCGGCTTCTGCCTTGTCCTCCACGCTCTTCTCGATATTCTCAAAGACGTGTCTGTACTGTAACTTGCTGCTTCGTGCCATTACTGTTCCTCCTCTTCCAGATTCAGATTTCTGTTATGCTCTCCATAAACGACTGACCTGTTATTATCAGGCTCGAAGTCCTTTACTTCCCATTCCTCGGTGATACTACCCTTAACTACCCGCAAGATGTCGCCTGACATCGGAACTTTGCCGTTTTCCCACTCGTCGAAACGAACGGGGATTGAAGCCTTACGTTTGTTGGTGTCAACCTTGGCATCGCCCGTCGTAGTAGTGTCAGTATAGCTACGCCCTTCACCTTCATAAATGATTTCCTCAGTTGGCCCTCCCTTGGAGTGCCTTTCTGGGTATATCATTCGCACAATCGTTATCGTGTGCGGGTATCTCGGATTATCGACCTTAATTCTTCTCATACACTTACTCGATGTGTGGAAGCGGGATCCCTGCCTCGTCGTAGTCGCAGGGTTGAATCCCGAAGCTGCTGACGTGCACGCTGACGGAGTCATCTGCATCGAACTCCTCATCATATTTGTCGTAGATCGCTTTTGCTGCAGCGAGCATTCGGTCTTTGTCATCATCCGATAGGGTATAGCCTCCCCCAGAATGTTTCCAGCCGTTATCAGAGTCGGAAATGGAGTCAGACTTAGTCGGACCCATGCAGATCCAGACGTAAAGGTCTGCTTTCAGAAGATCGCGGGTTTTCTTGTCAGTGTCCTTGTATGGCTTATCACCATCTATCTCACGCTCGCCAAGGACGTAGTCTGCGGCTTCGTCTGGCAATGAGAAATTCACACACCCGAAAACATAGTCTCGGATGGTGCGCTCCTTCTTCTCTCCTTTTTCCTTTTTCATACAAGCAATTCTTTTTTATGGTCCTGCCTTAGTCGCCCTCTTCCTCCTCATTCATCGGAGAAACCTCACCTTGCGGTTCAGAGCTGAAAGGCAGCTTCACCTCAATCTCGATTCCTGTGCTGACCTCGCTTGCCTCAGAGGTGAGGTAGATGTCAGTCTTTACAGGCACGACGTGCAGCTTCTTTCCGTCGGGATAATCCTCGTCGGGAATATCTGCAGAGAACGTCAGCTTCAACTCGCCTGGGGACAGCTTGTGATCGTTGAAAACAACCTTCACGTTACCGTTAGCCTCGGCTACGCCACGCTTAACGCCATTCTTCTGACCAACCTCGTAGGTGGCACCGCTGCTGAACTTGGCCGTGAAGTCGAAGTCAGGATAGCCGATGTCGTTTCCGTCAGCGTCAGTCAGGTGCAGAAGCACGTCAAAATCGGACTGATAGTTTACTTGTTTTGAGAAATCCATATCACATAATAATTAATAAGGTGTGGCGGGCCTCCGAAGAAGCCCACCTTACCTTGTCACCTTATGCTTCTGTACGAGTGTAGTAGTCAACACCGTCCTGAACCTCAGTGTCAGTGCTGAGAACATAACCGCTATCAGTGCTCACGTACCAGCCCTCCTGCTTAGGATTCTTGCCAGTGGTGTCACCAGTCACCTTCTCGTAGGTGTAGGTAGGCTCTGGCTCTGGAGCGTTGCCCATGATATTCAGGTAGTAGAACCAGCGAGTAGCGTTAGGTACGCACATCGTCTGAGACTCAGACTTAACCTTGATGGTCATGTGCTCACCGTCACGAACCTCACGAATCAGGGTGCGGCCACCATCGAACAATGCGGAACGAACGTCACCGCTGTCGATGAATACAGGCTTACCACTCTGGGTTGAACCGATCTCGCCATTGGGAACATACACAAGCACGCCCTCGCGGAACGCCTGAATGTTGTGGTATGCAGCCTTCTTGGTCTTAGGATTGATGAACTCGATTGAACCAACCTTGTCAACAACCTCGATGCGTCCGATCTGCTCCTGAATGAAGTTCCAGATGGTCTCCTTGGGAACGGTGTTCGACCAAGAGATACGCAGGGTGTCCTTCGTGATGTCTGGACGGTTAACCGTTGCGAACATTTCACGGAAGAAAGGCATAGCCAGAAGATCGTTCTTGGTCTTCTTTGAGCACTCCCAGTGTCCTTCGGGTGCAAAGTCATCCTCCTCTGCGTCCTCAACGATCTTGTTACAGATGTTGATAGGATTCTTACCCTTGCCCACGTCAGAAACCTGAACGATGTTGCCATCACCGTCCTTATAGAACCATGCGCTCACCTTCTTGTTCTTTGCTGGAACGCCAAAGTCAAGCTCGAATGGCAGACCGTAAGGGTTGTTCGTGCCGTCGATAACCAGCTTACCCTCGTTACCAACGATCTGATGACGCTGGAACTGAACGGTATTGAAGTTACCACCAATCAGAGAGTCAGTAGCCGTGAAGAACAGGCCCATAACTGCGTCAACGATGTCTGAGCGCATACCACCCAGCATATCAATGAGAGCCATCTTCTCACGGATCTTCTTGCGGTCAAGATAAACCTCGTGCTTGAAGATATTGATCTCACCAGTCTTGAGGGTAGCACCGTCAACACTCTTGGTGGGACCGTCAGAGTCGTAATCTACATAGGCAGCCATCGTGTAGGGACGGATGGTAGCCTCAATCTGCTCATAGGTGGGATGCAGACGGATGTCTGGATCCAAGGGGAAGCCCATCTGAGCATAGGTTGCCTCGGCATTCCACTTCTCGGCAAACATATCATTCAGATACATTTCCAACGAAGCTTTGCCTCCGTCAACATAACCCATCGAGATAAGGCCCTGAGCAATGAAATCGTAAAATTCTGCGTTACGTATCATACTTCGATAGAGTTTAAAAGTTCGTTACTGGACGCCAAATGCTGCCTTTGCATCAGCACGCATACGCTCGAACGTAATGTTCGGCAGCTGTGCCTCAACGCTGGCGGGAACATCAGTGGCATCACCCCAGATCTTACCAGCTACGACGATACCGACGGTTGCGTAGAACGTACCTTCGACAATCTTAACGTCGTGACGAGTAAGGCCATTCACAGTCTTGAGCTTGGCTGCAGTAGCATCAGCCTTGATAACCTCTGCGTAATCGCTCTGGTTGTCAAAGTGGACCATTGAGCCAGCAGGGATTACATCACCTGCATTGTAGCCCGCCAAATTGATCTTGCGACCAAAATGGATCATTTTGTCAACGTCAATCCAAACCTCAACATCGCCACCCAGAATCTGAGAACTGCGCTGAGACATGGTGTTGTCCGTTCCTCTGTTGTAATTACCCATAACTGATCTTGTTAATAAAAATTGTTACCTGAAAATCTTTTTACCTTGGAAAACGATTATTTCGTTTCTTCGGGTTTTGGAAGCTTACCCTTGGCCTGCATCTGCTTCTTGAAAGCTTCACGCTTCGCAAGAGCTTCCTTGGTCGGCCCGTTCTCCTCAGTCGGACTGCCCTTGTGGGGCTTCTCGAACTTGATTCCTGCGGCTTTCAGCTCGTCGTAGTAACCTTCCTCTGCCTGTTTTGCGAGTTTCGCAATGTCGTGAGTCTGTCCCTCTTCGAGCTTCGGGAGCTTAATCTTAGAGATAGCCTGATTGACAAAGTACGAGTTGGGGGTGATTTTCCCTTCCTTGAACGTGTCAGCAAGCTTTGAACGAACCTGGGCGATAACAGCATCATTTGCTGCCTTTTCGTCCTTTTCTTTGAGAGACTTTTTCAACTCCTCAATCTCGTCCTTCATAGCTTTGAGCTTCGGATCGTCATCCTCCTCCTGATGTACAGTAGTAGTCTGATTCGGTTTCGGAGTCTGCTGAACGGGATGCTTCTTTTTCCAGTCTGAAATCTGGGTGCCAGCTTCCTTGGCCACGTTGCCGTTCATCCTAAGAAGTCGCTGCGCAATCCGTTTGCAGAATGCTTCGTCAGCCTGTGCGTCATCGGTGATTCCTGTGAGTGCATCGTCCAACTCTGCGTTAATGGTCTCTTCACTGAGCACTGTGATGCGTGATTCGCCATACTGTGCTTCAACTAATGGTCTGAGTGATTCTCTATCCATGATTTTTTAAGTTTAATTGATGATTTCAATATTACCTCTGTGGAGAAAGTGAGACTCGAACTCACGACCCTCTGCTTGCAAAGCAGATGCTCTAACCAAACTGAGCTATAACCCCAAAAGTTGCGGAAGTAGGACTCGAACCTACGATCTTGAGGCTATGATCCTCACGAGATACCAACTTCTCCATTCCGCGATGTTGCCCGACACATCGGGCCTGTTTTTAGTCATTCAAGCGGCCCTTCACAGGGTAATTTTTGAATAAATATACTAATTTTCTGCAAAAATATGAATAAAATTCGTATAAAACAAATATTTTTGCGTATTTTTGCACAAAAATATGAATATTTATACGTTTTAGGGCCAAATGGAGAAATTTTCAGGATTCAAAATGCCCGATGGCGAGCCTATTCTGACTCAGGAATACATCAACAGCCTCCAGCAACAGGCGATAGCGAAAAAACTAAGAAACGCTATAGTTCCCCAAGCTGGCGGTCAGGAAAATATGCTCTCCATCGACGTAGATATTCTCATTTGCGGTGGTTCACGAGGTGGAAGTAAATCTTTTTCGCTATTAATGGAGGCTCTGAAAGACATCAGCAATCCCGATTTCCATGCTGCTGTATTCAGAAACAACAAAAAGGCGATGGAGAAACTTATTCGTGACTCTCGTAAACTTTATTCGCAATATGGCACCTATAACAAGTCTCAGTCTGATATGACGTGGAACTTCAACGCTGGCGGCACATTGGGATTCTACTACCATGATGACAGCGATGAAGATTTCAAAGAGCGATTCCAAGGACAGGAGTACGCATATATCGCAATCGACGAGATCACGCATATATCGTACAAGAAATTCAAATACCTCACAACGTGTAACCGTAACGCCTATGGCATTCGTAACCGTTTCTGGGGAACGTGTAACCCTGATCCACGCTCATGGGTGCGTCAGTTCATTGACTGGTGGATCGACAAGTACGGATATATTGACCCAGCAAAGGACGGAAAGGTACGCTACTGCTTCATGAAGGGTGACAGAATCAGTCAGATTGTATGGGGTGACTCCCGTGAGGAGGTATATCAGAAATGTAAGGAGGAGATTGATGAACTTTGGAAGCCTGAGTTTGATTCCTATGGCATAACCAAGGAACAGATGGTGACATCGGTTGCCTTTGTACGTGCAGACCTCGCACAGAACCCGATGCTGCTCTTGGCAGACCCTACATATCTCGCACGTCTGGCACAGCAGGATAAAGGTCAGGTGCTCCGTGACCTCAAGGCCAACTGGAACGCAAGCGAGGCTGGCGATGATATGATTACCTACGACGAGCTGGAGGCTATCTTTACCAATCCCTATCAGTTCGGTGACAGGACGCGAAGGTGCACAGCCGATATTGCCCTTGAGGGAGGCGATAACCTCGTAATGTATCTGTGGATAGGATGGCACGTGGCAGATTTCTGCTGTGTCAACGTCAATTCCAAGACGGCTGTTTCCGTCATCAAGCGAAAGCTTCAAGAGTGGGGAGTGTCAGAAGAGAATTTCTGCTACGACTTCCAAGGATTGGGCCAGCTCGTGAAGGGATTCTTCCCGATGGCCATTCCGTTCAACAACCAGTCGGCTCCTATCGCCTACGAGGACGAGGATTATGATGACGGTGTGAAATATCTCTATAAGGATCTCAAGTCGCAGTGTGCGTATATCGTCTATCGCAAGCTCAAGGAAATGGGCATATCCTTCGAGGCAAGCCTACTTGACAGGAAGGTGTCTGGTAACGGCTACGAGGATGTGCTGCTACGTGACGTGCTACAGAAGGAACGTCAGTCGCTACGACGTGATCCCGATACTCAGGACAAGGGATTCTGCCTCTTGCAGAAGAAGAAGGCCAAGCTGATCGTCGGCCATTCTCCTGACTGGTGGGAGTCTCTTTATTTCAGGGCCTACTTCGACATCGCAGAACCTCAGAGCATGGAGGTGGAAGGCTCATGGATGCTTGGTGCCGACACTGAGCTTGGTTTTGACATGGAATTTAATTAAATAACAGTATTGATTATGAAACAGAGTTTCGATTTCAAGGAAGTCCTCTCACGCAAGCCTATATACAAGGTTATGCCGAGTGATTCAAACATCAAGTTTGAAACGTATCAGGGAAGCGGAATGTCGGAGCCTGACGATCCGCTAAAGCTGCAGATCTACACACAGTCGCAGATGTTGAGGGAGTATTATCCTTCCGCACACAACATCAACAACCCTATTCTCTATCCTGACGTATGGAAGGAGGCTCCCATACCAGGCAAGCCCAATCAGAAGCGGTATTTCCGTCAGCCGATAACACGTGTATCACTTGCTATGCAACGTGTCATCAAGACGAAGCGCAACACGCATATCTGTGGTAACGACGCACAGTTTGAACTCGCGTCCAACGAACAGGACGAGAAGAAGGTGCTCGACGATACGCTGTCACTCCTTGAGTTTAGGGAGGGCTGGCTCACGATGGGCATGGAGCAGCGTCTCTATGAGGCCGTTGACTCCATCAACACCGTTGCCGATGCTGCCATCGTCGGATATTTCGACGAAGATGGCGAGCCGCATACGAAGGTGCTCTCATACCTCAAGGGCGACAAGCTCTATCCTCACTACGATTCTATCACCGAGGAAATGGTTCTTTTCGCACGTAAGTATTACGACCTCGACGATAACGGAAAGCGTACCACCGAGTGGGTAGAGGTGTGGGACGATAAATATCTCTATCGCTACAAGCGCGATGTGGCTGGCACCTCTGCCATGCTCAAGGAGATCTTCGGACTCAACGGATTCAAGATGGTGGGCGAGCCGAAGGAACACGGATTCCCCTTCATCCCTGTCGCATACCACGTCAACCCAGAGGGACCAGCATGGGCATTCTCTCAGGACACCATCGAGAAATACGAGGAAGCTATGTCTTACTTCTTCGAGAACAACAAGGCATACGCTTTCCCGATATTCTATGCCAAGGGCAAGGGCGTGAAGCTCTCAGGAAACATGAACGGCTCAGTAAAGGCCGTTGCCATCACCGATCCAAAGGGAGAGGCTGG
>JAEEGL017324781.1_pt1 | contig 14503 bp, 11 predicted proteins | sample 9134231 | NCBI WGS metagenome assembly JAEEGL01 (sample SAMN16246548, study PRJNA631951) | gut metagenome | biome: gut microbiome; feature: rumen; material: fiber-attached | host: Bos | place: Iran: Karaj | collected 2018-10
AATCAAAAAAATTACGACGGCTATTTTCGCTCCTTTGTTTTCCATTTTTTCGCTCCTATCTCTTGATTGTCTATTTCAGTATATCACGTTTAAAAAAAATGAACAAGTGTTGAGAAAGAGGGGACTTTTTACGTTTGAGAGGAAGTTTTTTTGTTTTCCTGCATAAATATGCCGTATTATCGTTCTCATTTGCCCGAATTAAGTTGCGAAAAGGGAATAATTATGGTAACATAATTATGTATGGCAAAAAATATTGAAAAAACCATCGCGACCAACAAAAAGGCCTACCACGACTACTTTATCGAGGATACGTTCGAGGCGGGTATCGTTTTGACCGGGAGCGAGGTAAAGAGCGCCCGGCTCGGTCAGGTCAACCTCAAAGACAGCTACGCCGTCATAAAAAACGGCGAACTTTTGCTGCTCGGGCTTCATATTACCCCGTACGAAAAGGGCAGTTTTTTCAACCCTGACGCACGTCGCACGCGGAAGCTGCTTATGCATAAAGCCGAGATCCGGAAGTTGAAGCAGAAGACGGAACAAAAGGGGTATACCATCGTCGTGACCAAACTTTATTTCAAACAGGCTCTCCTGAAAGCGGAAGTGGCTCTTGCCAGAGGTAAAGAATTGCACGACAAAAGAGAAACGCTGAAACGCCGTCAGCAGGAAATGGATATCAAACGCGCTTTGGCGCGAGTATAAAACAAAATCAATAACGATTAAATAACATAACGGAGGATATTATGTTCGAAAGAGAAACAAAATGCGTTCAGTCCGGATACAATCCGAAAAGCGGCGAGCCCCGCGTGCTCCCCATCTATCAAAGCACCACGTTCAGCTATGATTCTCCCGAAGATATGGCCGCGCTTTTCGACCTGAAAGCGGAAGGATTCTTTTATACCCGTCTCGGCAACCCGACGGTAGACGCCCTGGAAAAGAAGATCGCCGATCTCGACGGCGGCGTCGGAGCCATGGGTACCGCGAGCGGTATGTCGGCCACCCTTATTACCGTTGCCAATCTTTGTCATGCCGGAGATAACATCATCAGCACGGCCACGGTTTACGGCGGAACCTATAACCTTTTTTCAACCACGATCGCAAAACTCGGCATCGAATGCCGGTTTGTCGATCCGTGCGTCAGCAGGGAAGAATTGGAATCCAAGATCGATGACAAGACCAAACTTTTCTTCTGCGAGACCATCGCTAACTGCGCGATGAACGTCGCCAATTTCGAGATGTTCTCGGACGTGTGCAAAAAGCACGGCGTCGTCTTTGCCGTTGATAACACGCTTGCGACCCCCGTTATTTGCCGTCCGCTCGAGCACGGCGCCAACGTCGTCGTGTACGCTTCCACAAAGTATCTCGACGGACACGCTACCAGCGTAGGCGGTATTATCGTCGACGGCGGAAACTTCAGCTTCCTCGGCAATAAGCGTTATCCCGATTTCAACGAACCGGACGAAAGCTATCACGGTCTCGTCTACGCCAAGGATTGCGGCAAGGCCGGTTTTATCGTTAAGGCACGCGCCCAGTATATGCGCGACTTCGGCGCTCAGATGGCTCCGATGAACGCTTTTCTTACCTTCCTCGGATCGGAAACGCTTCATCTCCGTATGCCGCGTCACAGCGAAAACGCTTTGCTCGTCGCCGAGATGTTAAAGAAAAATTCCAACGTGGAATGGGTAAAATACGCCGGTTTGAAAGATGACGAAAACTATCCGCTCGTTCAAAAGTATTTTGACGGCGGTATGGCTTCGGGCATGGTTACGTTCGGAATCAAGGGAGGCAGAGCGGGAGCGATCCGCTTCCAGAAGGCGCTTCGTTTGTTCCGTATCGTTACGCACATCGCAGACGCGCGCAGTTGCGTTCTGCACCCGGCCAGCACCACCCATCGTCAACTTTCCGATTCCGATCTGAAGGCCTGCGGCATCAGCGACAATCTGATCCGTTTGTCCGTCGGCATCGAGAATCCCAAAGATATCCTTGCCGATCTCGAAAACGCTCTGAAAGAGGCCGAAAAAGGAAATTAAGAAGTAATTCGGTGGCTTCCGATCCTGAAACCGGGGTCGAAAGCCGCTTCCGTACGAGGTAAAATATGCCTATCGTTATTTCAAAAGATATTCCCGCGTTCGACGTATTGAGCAGGGAAAACGTATTCGTCATGAGTTCTGTCCGCGCGCAAACGCAGGATATTCGTCCCATTGAGATCGCCGTCGTCAATTTGATGCCCACCAAGATCGAGACGGAAACGCAACTTATGCGTCTTTTGGCAAATACCCCTTTGCAGGTGAACGTGACGCTCGTGAGGATGGCCACGTATAATTCGACCAACACGTCGCAGGATCATATGGAAAAGTTTTACGTTACTTTCGACGAACTTGCCGGACGTAAGTTCGACGGTATGATCGTGACCGGCGCGCCCGTAGAAAAAATGGAGTTCACCGACGTTAAATACTGGGATGAACTCTGTAAGATCATGGACTACGCCGAAAAGAACGTGACCAGTTCTTTGTTTATTTGCTGGGGGGCGCAAGCCGCCATGAATTACTATTTCGGCGTCGGGAAAAAAGAATTGCCGAAAAAGCTTTTCGGTGTTTTCGATAATCACGTCTGTCAAGAAAACGAGCCGCTTTTGCGCGGACTGAACGATACTTTCCGCGTGCCGCACTCCCGATATACCGAGATTAAAAAAGAGGATATGGAAGAAGACGGCCGCATCGTTATTTTAGCCGAGGGCGAAGAATGCGGAGTCAGCATTGCAAAATGCATAGATAACAGACGTTTTTTCTTTTTCGGGCACAGCGAGTACGATCGCGACACTTTGAAAAAAGAATATTTACGCGATAAAGAGAAGGGCTTGGATATCGATCCTCCGAAAAACTATTTTGCGGATGAAAATTTGACGAAGGTCGATTACAGTTGGCGTTCGACGGGCACCTTGCTGTTCAGTAACTGGCTCAACTATTACGTGTACCAGTTGACGCCGTACGATATCGGGAGAATATAAAAGTTTGATCGTCAGGAGCGTAACGTTAAAAAACTATCTTTCTTATCAAGATCTGACCGTTGCGTTCGACGGCGGGGTCAACGTGCTCACCGGACAAAACGCCGTCGGAAAGACCAATCTTGCCGAGAGCATTTATTATGCGTCGGTCGGCAAGTCGGCGAGAGGACTGAAAGATAAAGAGCTCCTTCGTTGGGACGGCGATAACAATGCGGAAATACATCTTTCCGTTCAAAAAAAGTACGCTCGTCATACCGTCGATATCGACATCGACAAACAGGGCAAAAAGCGTATTATGATCGACAAGATACCCATTGCGAAAATGGGCGAATTGATGGGGGCGGTTTACGTCGTATATTTTTCTCCGGGAGAAATGCGACTTATTAAGGAGTCCCCGGCCGACAGACGGAGATTTGTCGATATCAGCTTATGTCAGCAGGACAAGACTTATTTTTACGCGCTCGTCCGCTATAATCAGCTCCTCGCGCAAAGGAATAAACTGCTGAAAGAATACTACAATACGGCTTCCTTAAAGCCGATGAGCGATATTATCGTCGAAAAGATGTGCAAAGAGCAGGAATTTATTATCAATAAACGCCGTGCCTTTTTGCAAAAGTTGGCGCCTGTGGCCGACAAAAAACATTATCTTCTTTCGGGCGGAAAAGAGCGCCTGGAACTGGAATACGAAACGGAAGAGATCGACGAAAACGACGTGCAAGGGTCCTTACGCGCGTTGTATGAAAAGAATTTCGAGAAGGACAGCCGTCTTTCTTATACTACCGTCGGCGTGCACCGCGACGACCTCAAAATCGTGGCGGGAGGGATCGACGTCCGGAAATTCGGTTCTCAAGGACAACAGCGCACGGCGGCTCTCAGTCTGAAACTCGCCGAAGTCGAACTCTTTTATACCGCGAGCGGGGAGTACCCCGTTTTGATATTGGACGACGTCATGAGCGAATTGGACGAACAGCGGCAAAGAGCGCTATTTGCTTCTCTTGCCGGTATACAGACCATCGTTACTTGCACCTCTTTCGACAGAGATATCGCGCCCGGCGCGACCGTATACGAAATAAAAAACAGGATGATAAAAAAATTATGACGAACAGAAAACAAATTCTTGCCGCCGCGCTTGATTTCGACGGAATTTCTCAACAGGAGATCGCCGACATGATCACGATCCCCGCAGACGCCTCGAAAGGAGACTATTGTTTGCCTTGCTTCAAACTCGCGAAAACGCTCCGGAAAAGTCCGGTACAGATCGCGGAAGAAGCGGCGGGCCGTTTGACCTGCCTTCCGCCGCCCTTTAAGAAAGCGGAAGCCGTGAACGGGTATCTTAACTTTTTCGTAGACACGGCGGACTGTGCGAAACAGGTCCTTACCGAGATCGAAAAGAAAGGCGCTTCTTACGGTGACAGCGACGAAGGAGAGGGCAAGACCGTATGTATCGACTATTCTTCCATTAATATTGCCAAGCCCTTCCATATCGGCCATCTTTGCACCACCGTGATCGGCGGCGCGCTGTACCGTATCTATAAAAAACTCGGGTACACCCCCGTAGGAATCAATCACCTCGGCGACTGGGGTACCCAATTCGGTAAGCTGATCGTCGCTTTCAAAAAGTGGTCGAGCGAAGAAGCTCTTTATGAAAAGGGCATGACCGAACTTACGTCCATTTACGTTCGTTTCCACACCGAAGCGGAGACCGATCCCACGCTTGAAGATCAGGCGCGCGCTTGGTTCAAGAAGATCGAAGACGGAGATGAAGAAGCCCTTCGGCTTTATAACCTTTTTAAAGAGATCACTTTGAAAGAAGTCGAAAAGACTTATAAGAGACTGAAGATCAAGTTCGACAGTTATAACGGCGAGGCTTTTTATAACGACAAGATGCAACCCGTTCTGGACGAACTGAAAGAAAAAGGGTTGTTAAAAAAGGACGACGGCGCGGAAATAGTCGACCTATCGGACGACGGTATGCCCCCGTGCTTGCTCGTTAAGGCCGACGGCGCGACTTTATACGCCACGCGCGATCTTGCCGCGGCTTATTATCGCAAGAAGACGTACGACTTTTATAAGAGCTTATACGTCGTCGCTTATCAACAAAATCTCCATTTTCGTCAGGTCTTTAAGGTGCTCGAAAAGCTGGGTAAAGAGTGGGCGAAAGACTGCGTGCACGTCGCGTTCGGCATGGTCAGCATGGAGTCCGGCGCCATGAGCACCCGTAAAGGGAAGGTCATCTATCTGGAAGACGTCCTCAATAAAGCCGTGGAAAAAAGTTATGAGATCATCAACGAAAAGAGCCCGCAATTGGAGAATAAAGAAGAGACTGCCGAAATGGTAGGCGTAGGCGCCGTCATTTTCAGCGTCCTGTATAATAATCGTATCAAGGACATCGTTTTTTCTTACGACAAAGTGCTTAATTTCGACGGTGAGACCGGCCCGTACGTGCAGTACACCAACGCGCGCTGTCTCAGTGTCCTCAATAAGGTAGGCAAGTGCGACGCCGTTCCCGATTTTTCGGCCGTGGATAACGCCGAAGGACAAGCCGTTATCGCTCTTTTAGAGCGCTTTCCGTCCGTTTTACGCGAGTCTGTCGAAAAGTACGAGCCATGCTGTATCGGTCGGTTTTTGGTCGATCTATGCAAGAGTTATAACCGCTTCTATCTCATCCATCGTATCACGGGCGAAGCGGAACAGGTAAAGAAGGCTCGCGCCATGCTGACAAACGCCGTTCATACCGTACTGGAAGAGGGATTGCGTTTGATGGGTATCGACGCGCCAAAGAAGATGTAATAAAAACCGCAAAGTAATTCAGAGGTTATTATGATAGAAACGCACACTCATTCCTTTTTTTCCTTCGACGGAAAGGCCGATATCACGGATATGATAAAGAGGGCGCAGGAACTCGGCGTAGAGTATTATTGCGTCACAGATCACTTTGATTATGATTATTCGTTGCTTCCGGAGTACCAGCATATCCGTCAGATCGATCTCCCCGGGTATCTCGCTCGGATGAAAGAATTGAAAAAGGAGTATCCGTTTTTTTATATCGGGTGCGAACTCGGATTCAGTAAGGGAGCCGTTCCGTTATATCAGAAACTTCCGTTTGAAGAATTCGACAGCGTTTTGAATTCCGTTCATACCGTCGGTCCGTACGACGCGTACAACCCGAAATTCTTTGTCGGAAAAGAAAAACACGAAGCCTACAAAATGTATCTGGACGCCATCAGACAGAGCCTTGAGGTTCCGTATCCGTATAATACGGTTACCCATATCGGTTACGTGCGTAAAAACGCCCCTTATGCGGATACGAATCTGTATTACGACGAATTCAAAGAAGAACTGGACGGTATTTTAAAGCGTATCGTAGAACTCGATAAAACGCTTGAGATCAATACGAAATTAGACGGCGACCGATTTATGCCCGAAAAAGAAGTGCTTGAACGTTACTACGCTTTCGGCGGCAGAAAGATATCTTTTGCCAGCGACTCGCACGAGCCGAGTCGTCTCGGGCATAATTTTGACAAAGTGGAAAAAATGGCGGCGGAAGTCGGGTTCGATCATTGGACGGTCTTCAAAAAACAAAAGCCGTATTCTATTCCGTTTGGGTCTCGCTGCTAAAGTATTTTATCGCAATCGCGGTATTATCCAGAGTTATTTTATTTTCCAATCTTGCGGGAAGAACTATCTCGGTTACGGCCGTGCCGTTGAGCGCGGACGACGATATCTCCTGCAACGAAGAGTTTTTTCCGACAATAAATTCTTTTAATGCGTCGCACCCCGAGTACGCTTCGGCATAGACGCGTTTTACGCTGTCCGGCAAGACGACCGAATTAAGAGACTTGCAATTCAGAAATGCTTTTTCGTTGACGATCTCTAAGGTGCCCGGTAAAACGACGTTATCCAGTAACAGACATCCGGAGAAGCATCCCTCGTCCAGAGTTATGACGTGATCGGGCAATACGACCGATTCGAGCAGGGGGCAATTAAAGAAAGCGAACACGTCGAGGTTATCCCGCAAATTGCCCGCTTCGAAGATCGCATTTTTCAGTTTTCCGCAGTTTGAAAAAGCGCGCGCGATGCGTAACGTGTAGGTCGATGGAATATAGACGGACGTTATTTCGGAATTGGAGAACGTGCCGTTGATCATTTCTCGAACGGGCAGACCGTTATGCGCGGAAGGCAGGACGATATCTCCCGTAAGACGGGCAACGTCATCTACGCCTAATACGTAATACGGGTTACCGTAGTTATCTGTTTTTTCGGTAAAGATAAAATAAGAATCCGGCGTCGCGTCGGCGGCGTTATTATTCGCCCAGGAGGCGTATAAGGTCATATCTTTCGAGATGACGTAATGCTTGTTCCAGTTGTAATAAGAAGTCGCGTTTTCGTCCGTGCACCAACCGAGGAAAACGTATCCATCCCGCACGGGAGATGCTGTCGGGCGGTAAAAGACGTTTTCTACGGTTCCTTTTTGCGACGGATATGCCTCTCCGCCGCGCGTATCGAAATCGATCGTATATTCGATGACGGTATCGTTATATTCGTATTGCGTATAGACCTTAAGGTCCTCTGTTATATTCGATAGGTATTCCTGCGTCAGGTCGTGCGGAACTTCGTTTTCGTCGTAATAGACCCATTTGGAAGAAACGATAGTCCTTACGTGACCTTCGCGGTCGTTCTGTTGCGCATAAAAAGCCGGTATTTCCGGCACTTCATCCATAGGAATGTGTTCGCCATCTTTTACGATGCAGGACGTGAGCGTTTTGGTGATGTTCCCGTCTTTCAGAACAAAATAGACGGTGTGGTCGCTCCTTATCGTCTCGATGGTGTATTGTTTATACTTGGAGATATCTTTGTTTTTGACTTTTCCCGTCAGACGAATAATGACCGTATAGGTCTTTTCCGCGCTCAGTTTGACCGTTCTGTTATTCGCGACGGCAACAGAACGGTTATTTTCGTCGTAGACGTTAACGGTAAGCTGAAGATCGTACGCTTCTCTGTAAGTCTCGAAATCGGTAACGCTGTATTGCAAAGTGTATTCGCCCGCGGGGACGTTTTTGACGTCTTCGGCGACGATCGTCAATTCTTTCGGACCTTTTGTGCAACCGCATAGCGCGATCATACACAATATCAGTAATAAAAACAAGCGCGTCTTTTTCATGATCGGTTTTATTATACAAAAAACAGCGTCAAAAGTAAACCGTTTACGAAAATCAGGATACTTTTTACAGGTTGTTTTCATATCCTTCGTTTTGTATCGAAAGCAACAAAACGCCTCGATGATGTGGACAAAGGGGAATAAATGTGGATAACATTGTATAATTGTGGATAACTGCGCCGTTTTACCCGTGCAAAACGGCGCCTTAGCCCTGAAAAAGGGTTCCCTAACGGTGGATAAAATCATTATTTTTATTTATGCAAACAAATCCTTAAAATTATAAAAAAATAAAACGCACGTTTGACACGCGCGCGTGAACAATGCTAAAATAAAGAGAACCTTATTTATATTGGAGTTAATATGAAGTACTATCAGCCCGAGAAAGAATGCGCCTCCGTCGAAGAAATTCGCGCATGGCAAAGTGAAAAGCTTGTCAAACAGGTCAAGCACGCGTACGATAACGTCCCTTACTATCGCGATCTTATGGATAAACAAGGCGTTAAGCCCGAAGATATCCGCTCCATCGACGATCTGCATAAATTGCCCTTTATATCGAAGTACGATCTTCGCGAAGCCTATCCTTACGGCTTTTTGGCCGTCGATAAGTCTGAGGTCGTCCGTATTCAGTCCACGAGCGGCACGACGGGCAGACGAGTGATCGCGTTTTATACCCAACACGACGTCGATCTGTGGGAGGATTGCTGCGCTCGCGCCATCGTTGCGGCGGGCGGAGACAAAAACGACGTCGTTCAGGTGGCGTACGGTTACGGCCTCTTTACCGGCGGCGCGGGGCTTCACGGCGGTTCTCATAAAGTAGGATCTATGACCCTGCCTATGTCCAGCGGCAATACCGAAAGACAGATCCAATTCATGCAGGACTTGGGTTCGACCATTCTTTGCTGTACGCCTTCTTACGCCGCTTACATCGGAGAAGTACTTAAGAATATGGGATTGGAACCCAATAAAGATATCCATCTGAAAGCCGGTATCTTCGGCGCCGAACCGTGGACGGAAGAAATGCGTCGCGGGATCGAAAAGTCGCTCGGTATCAAGGCGTACGATATTTACGGTCTGACCGAGATCAGCGGCCCCGGAGTGGCTTTTGAATGCAGCGAGCAAAAGGGCATGCACATTAACGAAGATCACTTTATCGCCGAGATCATCAATCCGGAGACGGGAGAAGTGCTTCCCGAAGGAACGAAGGGCGAATTGGTGTTCACCTGTCTCGATAAAGAAGCCTTCCCCATGATCCGCTATCGCACCAGGGATATATGCGTTCTGAAGCGGGAAAAATGTTCTTGCGGCAGGACCTTCATCAAGATGGCCAAGCCGATGGGTCGTTCGGACGATATGCTTATTATTCGCGGCGTCAACGTGTTCCCGTCGCAGATCGAGACCGTACTTTTGGAACAAGGTTATCAGCCGAACTATCGTATCGAAGTCGATCGCGTCGACAATAACGATACGCTGGACGTCTTCGTAGAGGTCACTTCGGATGATATTTCGGATACGGTCAAGGATATCACGGTTAAAGAAAAAGAACTGGCTATGGCCATCCGTAACATGATCGGTATCGGCGCAAAGATACATCTCGTTCCCATCGGTTCTATCGAAAGAAGCGAAGGGAAGGCCAAGAGAGTCATCGACAGAAGAAAACTCATAGACTGAGTCGGGAGGTAAATATGAGAATCAAACAAGTATCCGTTATGGTAGAAAACAAATCCGGGAAGCTGGCCGAAGCAACGGGTTTTTTGGCAAGTAAAGACATTAATTTGCGCGCTCTCTCCATCGCCGATACGCAAAATTACGGTATTTTGCGTATCATCGTAGACGATCCCGAAAAGGCGGCGCACCTCTTGCTCGAAGCCGGATATCTGACCAAGATCACCGAAGTGCTTTCCGTCGCCGTGCCCGATTGTCCGGGCGGTATGGACAAGATCGTCCGTAAGTTGTCTGCCGGCGGTATCGGTATCGAATATGCGTACGCTTTCCCCGCGCTCGAACCCGGAACGGCTTATATGATCCTGCGCGTCGATAATAACGATAAGGCGGAAGCTATCCTCAACTCTTAATAATAATCATTATGCAACATTTACGGTTCATACAATACAGAGCCGAAGAACTTGCGTTCCGCAGGAATAACGATATCGGCCCCGAAAAACATAACTTTCAGATCTCGCCGCAGATCAAAGTCGAATTGAAGATAGATAAAGAAAACTACTTTATCATCATGACGGCCAAAGTGGAAAGCACGGAAGAAAAGCCTACTCCGTTCGACTTCTGCGTCAAACTGTTCGGCCACTTTGTGATCGTCGAAAAAACGGATATCGAGACCCTGCGCCAAGAGGGAAGCAACTTTTTGTATCCATACCTGCGCGCGGCGGTCAGTAATTTGGTCTCGAACGCCAATATGCCTCCGTACTTCTTGCCGATCATCGATATGAGCCTGACTCCCGCCGGCGCCGAAAAGAAGGACGACGGCGGCATTAAGATCGTTCCGCTCGTGGACGGAGATCAATTATAAAGAAGGTCAAAAAATGAGCAGAATAGTTACGGTTCAGGATATTTCTTGCGTGGGACAATGTTCCATTACCGTAGCTCTGCCCATTGTCTCCGCGTTTGGTGTGGAGACTTCTATTTTGCCGAGCGCCGTACTCAGCACGCATACGGGCGGCTTTAAAGGGTTCACTTTTCGCGATCTGACCGAAGATATGCCCAAGATCTATCGACATTGGCAGGCGGAAAAACTGGATTTCGACGCTATCTACACCGGCTATCTCGGTAACGCCAAACAAGTCGATTATATTTTGGAAATGGCTTCTCTTGTTCTCAAGAAGGACGGACTTCTGATCGTCGATCCGGCTATGGCGGACTACGGTAAGTTGTATACCGGTTTTGACGAAGCGTTCGTCGCCGAAATGGCGCGTCTCTGCTCGCATGCCGATTATATTTTACCCAATATATCCGAGGCTGCTTTTATTTTGAAAGAAAAATACGTCGCAAGCGGATACGATCGCTCTTATATCGAAAACCTTTGTAAAAAGCTCCGCGGGCTCGGCGCAAAAAACGTTGTTCTGACCGGAGTCGGATTTGAAGCCGACAAACTGGGCGTAGCCGTCTATGACGGCATAGAGACCAAGTACTACTTTAATAAGCGCGAAGAGCGCAATTCTCACGGCACGGGGGATATATTCGCGTCCGTTTTTACCGGAGCCTTGATGACGGGGCGCACCGCGTTTGACGCCGCGGCGTTTGCCGCCGATTTCACCGTAGAAGCCATTCGGGCCACAGCCGACGATCCGTCGCATACGTACGGCGTCAAGTTTGAAAAAGTTATTCCTTTTATTACGAATAATTTATAGCCGTTAAATTTTTGTTAACGCCTTTTTCCGAGAATAAGCAATAATAACGCGGCGACGATGCAGGCGCCGAGTACTACCGCGCCTGCGATGATCTTATCCCGACTGCTCTTGCTGAGAGAAGAAGAGGGCTTTTTTATCGCAGAACCGTCCGTAGGCGACGTAGGCTCGACGGCTTGCGTTTTTGTCCATTTGGCGTATAGAGTAACGTCTGCACCGAGTTCGTCTACGGAAGTCACGAGAGAACTTTCCGCATAATCGGGCGATAAAAACCAACCGCCGAACAGGTATCCGCTGCGCACGGGGGTGTAAAGAGGTTCTCCGAGAGAATAAGAAGCGGTGATGGGCGAGGGCAGGTCGCCCGAGACGACCGTTATGCCGTAGATGCCCCAAGAAAAGGTTTTCGGTTCGATCGTGCCGTCGTTCCAGACGTATCCCGTCGTGTCGTTCAGAGTGACCGTCGCGACGTACGTTCCTTTGTTTTTACCGACGTTTCCGGCGATGGTATAGGCGGTGTTTGATTCTATATAGGAGGTCTGCTCGAAACCGTTATAGAGTAGGTTTTTCGGCGCGTCCGGTACGGCGATTACCGATCGGGTTATTGCCCACGGTACGGATAGGTCGTTTGTCGATCCGCCTTCCCAACGATAGTTTACTTTATCTTTTAGCGTCGCCGTCGCGACGTAAGAGCCGACGTCTTTTGCCACGTTGCCGCTCAGCGTATAGTATTCGCTGACGGATATGCCGGCGGTCTGTTCGTATCCGGAATAACTGTTGCCGCGTAAAACAGTCGGTTTAGTTACCTGTTGCGGTATGATCGACCACCCGAATGATTTGTTATCGGTCGTTCCGTCCGTCCAGGCATAGTTGTTTTTGTCGATCAGGGACACGGTGACCTGATAACTCCCCGCATTGGTCGCCTGACGTATTCCGCCTACGGTATAATAATTGTTGGCGCGGATCTTAACGGAATAAGCGGAGCCGTTATAGATCACGTTTCCGATGCCGGGCGCGGGAACGTTTATCTTTTTCTTTTCCACGGTAAAGAATATGACGTAGGGCGCCGAAGAATCGTCGTCCGCCCACACGTAATTGGCGTACAGGATGGTATCGCCGTCATAGACGTTATTGAGTTTGGCTGTGATAGAATAGTCGCCCGCAGCGGTCACGGAAAGGTCTCCCGACAAGACGTATTCGTCCGCCGTATCCGTGACGATATCCTGCAAAAAACCCGTGTATACGTACGGTGCGTCGTAGATCGCCGGCTTTGCTATTCTTTGCGGACGGATAGTCCAGGTAAGAACTTTTTCTTCAACGTCCGAACGGTCGAGTTCGTCGCTTGGATCGATCCAATAATAGTTGCTGTCGATAAGGCTTATACGAACGGTATATTCGCCGGCATTCGTCGCCGAGAAGTCGCCTTCCGCGGTAAAAAACCCGTTATCGTTGTTGTTATCGTTTCGCAATACGATCGATTGAGCTTCGCCCGAATAAGTAAGAAGAGTGTCGCTCAGCGTCAATTGCTTTCTGCCCGCGGGAAGAATGGCCCAAGAATAATCTTTTTCGGTTGTCGTTTGGTCGCTCCATTCATAGTCGCTCGTATCGAGTAAAGAAATGCCGAAGCGATAGATGCCGGCGTCCGTTGCGGACGTTACTCCGCTTGCGGACATAACCGCTCCGTCGAAATTATCGATGGCGGGCGAAAGGGGATAGCCGGTATAAACGCGCTCGGTCGCGTCGACGACGGGGAGACCGAGAACGATCTTGGCTACGGTAACAGCGATCGACGGAGAATATCCGCCGTAATTGACGTAGATCGTTTCGTCGCCGTAATGGAGGGCGCCCGGGTAGACGGTTGACGTATCGCCGACGGTCAAAATAAAGCCGAAAGAAGTATCATTCGGTTCTAAACGGAAGATCCTTCCCGATTCCCAATAAGAATAAACGATCATGCCCGTTATGTCGAAGGCTTCGCGCGCAACGTAATGCAGTTTATCGGGCAAGGCATAAATACGTACGTCGGTCACGCTGTCCTCGCGTACGGTAAGGATAACGGAACCCGTTTTTGATGCGTAGTTGTTTTCGTCTTGCGGAGTAAACGACCACGTAAAGGAAAGACCTTCGCCGATTACAAATTCGTTTTCATTGTTCCAAACGATCTCTCCGAGCGTATCGCCGTCGGATAAAACAAGTTCCGGCAGGCCGTATTCATAATAGACTACGGAAGAATCGAATTGAGGGCGAACGAGCGGTTCGGCTTTGGAAATAACAACAGTAAGCCCCGCAGGCGTAGGATCGGCCAAAACGTAATCGAGAGAACTGAGTACGATCGGGTTTACCGTCACGGGATAGGGTGCCTCGGAGGCGTCTTTTGCGGCGATAACGCCGCCGTTTAAAGAAAAGGTCACTACATCGCCCGGGATAACGCCGAGTAAGTCGCCTCCCGTTATTTCAACGACAGTCGTTCCGTCGTAACCGCGATCGACCGCCCGTAAGGTCGTCGCGTCGAGCGTGATCGTAGCCTGAGTGACGCTTGCCGGGTATTCGACGGTCGGAGTAGTCAGGACGTAGTCGTCGGATACAGAAAAACCGACGGTCAACTTGCTTGCGTCGACGTGCGCCGAATCGAAAAGGGCGGAAACGATGGTTGGCGCGGCCGCCGTGCCGTTTTCCGTCGTGACCAGGTACGCGGACGTCGGGATCAAAGAAGCGCTTAATGTATTCGTTCCGTCGTACGTTTTTGTGAAAGAAACGCCGCTTGTCGGCGCGACGGATACGTTCGTTGGGGTGATGAAAGCGGAAAAGACGTATTCGAGCGCGTCTCCGGACGTGAAACGATAGTTGATCCGCGCGGTTGATTTCAATACGAATATGACCGTTACGGAAGTCGCGTCGGAAACGTGCGCGGAGTTATAAGCGCCGTTCGTCGGCGTGACTCCCACGTCGTCTGTCACCTGATAATCGCTTGTTGTCAGTGCGTTTACG
>JAEEGL011437527.1_pt1 | contig 14502 bp, 19 predicted proteins | sample 9134231 | NCBI WGS metagenome assembly JAEEGL01 (sample SAMN16246548, study PRJNA631951) | gut metagenome | biome: gut microbiome; feature: rumen; material: fiber-attached | host: Bos | place: Iran: Karaj | collected 2018-10
GCCATTGCCTACGAATATATCAACGGTGAGAACGTACTCACCATATCTTTTAAAATAACAAGAATCAAATAACACAATAACTATGAGTAACTGGTTTGATAATATCCGAATCTATCATCTGTTGATCGACAGATTCAACGGTGGGTGGCAGGTGCCACCAAAGAGTGAGAATGTATTTTGCGGGGGAAACTTGCAGGGAGTGATTGAGAAACTGGACTACATCAAGGATCTCGGTTTCAACGCCATCATGCTATCACCCATCTTCAAGTCGGCAAACTATCATGGGTATCACACCCTGAATTTCGAAGAGGTCGATCCTCACCTCGGCACGTGGAAGGATTATCAGCAGCTGCTCGACCAGGCTCACGACAAGGGCCTGAAGATTATCTGTGACTTCGTGCCCAACCATTGCTGGTATGAGGCGCCCATCTTCGCGGAGTCACTGATGAAGAATGGTGGTAAGCATCGCGATTGGTTCTTCTTTAAGGAGGGTACCGACGAGTTCGTCTCGTTCCTGGGTTTCGGCGACCTGCCCAAATTCAACCTGACAACCCCCGAGGTGGTCAGTTTCATGATCGACAAGGCCGAGAAACTCGCCCGTATGGGTGTGGATGCCTTCCGTATCGACCACGCTTTGGGTCAGCCGCATAGTTTCCTGAAGAGCTTGCGCGAAAGTCTGCAGGCCATCCGCAGCGATATTATGGTGTTCGGTGAGGTATGGGCTTTCGGTATTGGTCCGCAGTTGGCTGGTCAGCTGTATTTCAAGACAGATGCCAGATTGCAGGAGTTCTTGGCGCAGGACACCAAGCCATTTAGTCAGGACGACTTGCAGGCCGACTACGTAGACACGTTGGACGGCGTGCTTGACTTTGCCTATCGCGACATCCTTCTGAAGGAGATCCGTGCCGGTCGGGGTATCAGGGGCAATGAGACCCTGCGCAGTAAGATTGCTGACCACTTTGCCAAGTATCCTGCCGACTTCAAGCTGGTATTGTTCTTGGATAATCACGATACAGACAGGTTTATGTTCGACTGTCACGACGATGTGAACCTGTTGCATGAAGCCATCGACCTGACGATGGAGCTGCACCGTCCGTTCTCCTTCCTCTATGGCACAGAACAGCTGATGACCATCACGAAAACCATCTTCAATGCTGAGCCTTACGCTGATCTCCGTGTGCGCAACTGCATGGACTGGGCACAGGAAGCGAAATTGAAATTGAGATAATGAGCAATTGGGACAATGAGAAATTGAGAATGGTATGAGCGTAGAAAAATATCAATTAGGTAAGGAGCTGGACTCTTTCAACCACCAGCAAGTACAGGACGACATTTTGGCTATTCTGGAAAAAGGCTGCAGTGTGGTGATTGACATGACCGCCTGTAACTACATTTCCAGTATCGGCTTGCGTGTGTTGCTCTATTCCAAGAAAGTGGCAGCCTCCAAAGGACAGAAAGTCTATTTGGTAGGCATCAGTGAGGAGGTTAAAGACATTATGAATGTCACTGGCTTCAGTAGTTTCTTCGATTCTTTCAGCACGATGGAAGAATGCCTGAGGGCGATTGAAAATTGAAGATTGAAAATTGAAGATTGAATACTATGCATAGAGTTGATCTGTTTCCCACACATGAGTACCAGGGACTGAAGCTACGTCCGGGCAGGCCCTATCCGTTTGGTGCAATGGTTGTCGGCAATATGGTGAATTTCTCAGTCTATTCCCGCTATGCCACCGACTGCACGTTGGTGCTCTTCCACAATCGTGAAGAAAAGCCGTTTGTCGAGATCCCTTTCTTCAAGGAGTTTCGGATGGGCAATGTGTTCTCGATGATTGTCTTCGACTTGGATTATGAGAACATAGAATACGGTTTCCGGATGGATGGTCCTTTCCAACCGGAAGAAGGTCATCGTTTCGATAAGTCGAAGATCCTGCTTGACCCTTACGCTAAGCTCATCGTCGGGCGTGATGTGTGGGGGCAACAGCCCAATTGGGATAGTCTCTACCAGTATCGTGCCCGTGTGGTGTTCTCTGATTTCGACTGGGAGGACGACCTGCCATTGGAAACGCCCGTCAACGATCTCATCGTCTATGAGATGCATGTGCGCAACTTCACCTGTGGCGCAGCTTCCGACGTGAAGCATCAGGGAACGTTTGCCGGCATCATCGAGAAGATTCCCTATCTGAAGGAACTGGGTGTCAACTGTGTGGAACTGATGCCTATCCATGAGTTCGACGAGTTTGAGAACCACCGTGTCTCGCCGGTTGACGGCCGTCCGCTCTACAACCTCTGGGGCTATAGCAACGTCGGCTTCTTCGCCCCCAAGGCCGCCTATGCCTCTTCGGGCAGGTTCGCCATGCAGGTGGACGAGTTGAAGAACATGGTGAAGCAGCTGCACAAGAATGGCATCGAGGTGATGCTCGACGTGGTGTTCAACCACACCGCCGAAGGCAACGAGCAAGGCCCTTACATCTCTTATCGCGGCATTGACAACAAGACCTATTATATGTTGACGCCCGATGGCCATTACTATAACTTCAGCGGCTGCGGCAACACGCTGAACTGCAACAATCCCAATGTGCGCGACATGATTGTCGAGAGTCTGCGCTACTGGGTTACCGACTACCACATCGACGGTTTCCGTTTCGACCTGGCTGCCATCCTCGGACGTGACCAGAACGGTAACCCTATGTCGAACCCGCCACTGCTCGAATCGTTGGCGCATGACCCCATTCTCGGCAAGACCAAGCTCATCGCCGAGGCCTGGGATGCTGGTGGACTTTATCAGGTGGGCTCGTTCCCATCATGGGGACGCTGGGCAGAGTGGAACGGTAAGTTCCGCGACAGCATGCGTCGTTTCCTGAAGAGCGACGAAGGAGTGCTTTCTGATGTGAAAGAACGCATTATCGGCTCTCCCGACCTCTATGCCTCACAGGGTAGGGGTATCAAGGCCAGCGTCAACTTCATCACAGCCCACGACGGCTTCACGATGATGGACCTCGTGTCGTATAACAACAAACACAATGAAGCCAACGGTGAGGACAACCGCGACGGCGAGAACCATAATAACAGCTGGAACTGCGGCTGCGAAGGAGAAACAGATGATCCCGATATCAACCGCTTGCGCCACCAGCAAGTGAAGAACGCCATCACGATGCTGATGGTGAGTCAAGGCATCCCTATGGTCCTGTCGGGCGACGAGATGGGCAACTCCCAAAAAGGCAATAACAATGCCTATTGTCAGGACAACGAAATCGCCTGGCTTGACTGGAACAATCTGGAGAAGAACGCCGACATCTTCCGCTACTTCAAACAGGTCATCCATTTCCGCCGTCAGCACAAAGTGCTTCGTTACGACGAGCACCTCCGTCACCAGGACTATCTGAGCCTTGGCTACCCAGACTTCTCTTGGCATGGTGTGAGGGCCTGGCAGCCTGAAAGTGGCCACAACAATCTGACGGTAGCGTTCATGCTGAACGGACAATATGCCGCGACCGACGGTGTGCCCGATGACTTCATCTATGTGGCTATGAACATGCATTGGGAGATGCACGGCTTCGAACTGCCCCAGCTTCCCGAGGGTAAGGCTTGGCACGTATTTGCCAATACTGGTATGCCGTCGCCCGACGACATCTTCGAACCAGGCGAGGAACCCCTCACCGAGAATCAGCACGAGGTACTCGTTGGCCCACGTTCCATCATCATCTTAGTGGGGAAGTAATCTTCAATTTTCAATCTTCAAGGTATGAGCTCATTTCATTTCCAACCTATCAAGGGGAAGGCCCATGAGATACTCACAGCCATCCTACAGACGCCTGAGATATCCTCATGCCGCATGAAAGATGTCTTAGTTCTCCGGTTGGCTTGCGAGGAAATTGTCATGAACGTGACATCCTATGCCTATCCCCCTGATGCTGAGGATTGGTTGGACGTGGAAATACAGAAGACCGACCGCATCGTGATTCGTTTCGAGGATGGTGGCATACCATTCAACCCTTTGGAGCAGAAAGCGCCCGACACTAATTTATCATGGAAAAAACGTCGCATAGGTGGACTTGGTGTCTTTCTCCTTCGCCGTAAGATGGATGATGTGCGCTATGCCTACGAAGATCACAAGAATGTATTGACTATCGAAAAAGTAATCTCCTGTGGAGCGTAGAGGTTTTCTTTATCATTCGCCAGTGAGTCCATTGTAGCTTTTGGCGGCGGTTTGGAGGGCCTCCTCGGTGGTATAACGCTCGTAATAGGTGCAGCGGGAAATGACGCGCTGGGGTGAGACATGACCGTCCTTCATTCGGACGAGGGCGAAGCCGAGCATCGGGTTGCTGAAAATTTCGCCAACGAGAGCGATGGTACCGTCCTTGCTTTGGACAGGTGTGAGAAGAGTTGAGGGTACGTTGACGAGGCTGATGGTGCCGAGTTTTTGTATCATGATGTCTTGGTCGGGCGTGACGGGGACGACGTAGATCTTCAAATGCGGCAAGTCTTCTCCGTATTGACAGTGTCCGACCTTCTGTTGCAGGACGTAGAGCAGATAGTCACCCTTACGGATGTCTTTGGGCGTAAGGTTGGTGAACAATGCAGACTGCCCGTCCACTTCATCGAACTGATAGCTGATGGGATTCAGTGGACCATCGCTTACAGCCATGTCGGGCAGAAGTAGCGAGGTATTGCCGCTTAGCTGTTCTTTGGTTAGGTAGACCGTTGGCGAAATCGTATTGACCGACATAAAACGGCGGTAGGCATCCACGCCACCCTCGAAGTAGGTGTGGTGTGTTTCCTTGAGCTTTCGCCACAGGTTGTTGTTATGGGCAATTTGCTCGCGAAGAGCCAGTTGTTTGCGCGAAAGCCGGTGGGGTTGATGGATATGCGATTGACGCACGAATGTTTTTCCGCCCCTCTTGTAGACGGTTATGTCGCCCAAGTGACCTTCCACGTTCTTCAATATTCCTCCTGTTACTTTTGCCATAATCGTTTGTTGTTCTACGTTGTATCTTTGATCCTTTATCGTTGTACCATCGTAGGTCCGATGTACCTCCAATACTCCTCCCACTGAGTTTCGGTAGAGTTTCGGTGTGCGTTCTACTGAGTTTCGGTGTGCGTCCTACCATCCCGGTGGTAGTACTATATTCTCCACGTCATGAGCCTTCTCGAACAACGGAGAGATCTCATCATCAGTGAATCCGGCGATTCCGCAGCCGATGCGGGTGACGAGGAAGGTTAGGGTAGGGTGTTCTTTGGCGAACTGGATAAACTCGTCCACATACGGACGGATGGTCTCTACGCCTCCCTGCATTGTGGGGATGCCGTAGCTCTGGCCTTGCAGCCCCACGCCCTGTCCCATGATGGCTCCAAACTTGCGGTAGGCGATGTAGGCCGCCCCACCGCCGTGCATACCTCCCAGGTTGCTGCCGAAGACGAAAATCTCGTTCGGCTGCAGCTCCGTAATAAACTCCGGTGTAGTCCTTTTCTGTTCCATAGAATCTGTATATATATTTTTTTTTTGGGGGGGGGAATGGTTATACTATTATTGAATTACCTGTTAATCTCTCTAATCACTCTACACGGATTCCCCACAGCCACGACGTTCGATGGGATGTCCTTCGTAACCACGCTGCCTGCGCCGATGACTGTGCCGTCACCAATCGTCACTCCTGACAGCACTACTACATTGGCTCCAATCCAACAGCCGTTACCGATGGTGATAGGCTTGGCATAGGTACGCCAACGATACGCTCCGCTCTCAGGATTCCAGTCGGGTGTCAGTCGTTCGGACAGTTCTACGGGATGCGTGGCTGTTGTCAGGTGGACGCATGGCGCAATCAGCACGTCGTTGCCGATGGTAATGCGATTGCAGTCGATAAACGTGCAGTTGAGGTTGATGCTCACGTTAGAGCCGATGTAGATGTTTGTGCCGAAGTCGCAAGTGAAATGATCGCCGACACTCACATTCGTGCCGACGGCGCCAAACAGTTCCTCGAGCATCTTCCGTCGTTCGCTGCGTCGCGAATAGGGCGTCGCATTATAACGCGCGCACCATTCCGAGGCGCGTGCTTTAGCTGCAATAAACTCTGGCGAGTGGCAATCGTACAACATGCCAGCCATACATTTCTCTTTCTCAGTCATCATTCTGCTTTATTATGCTTTATCTCCAATATTCCATCCACCTCATGTTCGACAAAGGGTCCCTCTTTACATTCCAGAAGCACGCTTGGCTCCAGACATTCGAGGCCATGCCAGACGTTCTTGGGAATATCAACGCCATATCGTCCTTCTTCCTGGCTCAAGATGATGGACTCCAAGACCTCGCCTTGGTCATTGTAGGTCGACACCTTCACCCTACCCCTCAGTATCACAAAAGTCTCGTCCTTTGTGGGATGATGATGCACAGGAATCTGAGTGCCAGGCTCCAACGCATTGAGGAAACGGTGGCATTTGTCCTGAAGGCTCTGATGGAAGTTGTAGTTCATCCGCAGCCTCGGCGACTGCTTGGCTTGCTCCGCCAAATCATTCATTAACTGTTCGTCTATTACTTTCATCGTCTCGTCGTTATCATTGAATGTTGTTAATATATCTCATTTCTATGTATTTCAGCCACGACATGTTTCTGTCGCTTTTATAATGCTTGCTCAGTATATTGAAAAAGTCTTCGTAGGTGATAGCATGAAATGTGTCTCGACCTTTATCCGTCAACAGTTCTTCGTATGCTTCAATGGTTCCCATGTGACCATCAGAAGAATGAAAATGGATGTTTCCTGACGGATACAACGTAAGAGAGTCAAAATAATCTGCCTTCCCCTGCTGTAGCATTGCCAAGCCAAGGATGTGATTTCTCCACAACTGAATGAAATCTGGATTGTTGAACTGCATGGGGTCGTTGTTGATGAAACACTCACTATTACGAGTTGTTACCGCATATGCTGATTGGGAATCCTGCATCATTGCGAACTCCTTATTCCCCACGCTATAACCTTCTTCGGTATATTTCACCTCTATTCCTATCACTCCTTTTTCTTTCTTTGACGTTTCGTATTCTACATAAACATCGAAAGCAGTCCTGTCATTTATTGTATTGGGCGCGTATTCAATTTGCCATTTGCGAATCGTCTTGATGTCTCTCTGGGGGAGGATTACAGAGAAACAGCGTGAGGCTGTCACCAAATCGGTCATCATTGGAACAAATATATTGTATGGCACATGCTCGCTGCGCAACATATTTGCCATCAAGCCGAAGTCTGTTGGTATTCTACCTTTATGCTCTATGAATTCCTTCCTTATCTCTTCGTGGTATTCTGGAACAAAGTTCATCAGCCGAGCGGCATCGGCAGGTGTAAGGATGGCAATGTCGGTTTCTGTTGTACGTCGATGCTCAAACTCTTCTACGGTCTCGTTTGAACCTTGACGAGTCGAATGGTTACGTCCCATCTGCAATTTCAAGACATTCTCCCTGAACCATGCCTGATGTTGTCGGCAAGCTCTTTTGTAGTCGTTATCACCTCCATAGTGTGCTTTAGCTGGTTGTGCTCCCTTCGAAGAACCAACATACTCAATCTTTATGTCACGTCCTGCTTCACCCAGATTGCTGATAATTCTGTTAAAGCTCAACTTATCGTAATCGGATGAGTTGGCAAGAATGAACATAATCTTAGGGCGTTCACAGAGATTGTACTTAATCGGTGTTCCTTCAAACAACTCCAACAGTGTTTTCTGCTTGATGATGCTTCTGACGTCCACAAGAAGATTCTGCCTCACATATACATTGTTGATGATGGCCTGCGACATTCTCACATGATCCTGAATCCCGGACTTTCCTTCAACAGCCCCCAATCCACATTTCACCTCAGCCAGATAGATTTCATGCTTGCCTTCTTCATTGGGCTTGTTACTGACAACGAGCAGATCCACCTTCGTCTTTGCCAACCTATATTCCACAGGAATCTTTGCTTGGTCTGGTGCCCATTCCATATCTATAGCGAGATATTCTCCTTCAAATGAACTGTGCTCCGCTTTGTATTGCTGCTGAACGATAAATTCATCATGCGACTTGTAGGTTTTGCACAGAGCTTTGGCATCTTCAAAGTACTTTTTGACCTTGTGCATGTCTTGCAAGTCAGAAGGTTCTCGGAGTTGCACTGTCAATGTCAAACCATCCTTTCTGTTTGTATAATAGCGAGGGTTGAGCATGGTGATATTGTCTGAAGTATTCTTCCTGTGTGAAATCCTAAGAATCAGGTTCTTCTGACAATAAACCATCACTTCATCCTTCACTCTGATTTCAAATGCCAACTCTTTGTCAGCCTTCACATACTGAAGGAAATCATGGTAAACACCTCCTTCGAGATATTTCGACAAACTTGCAGATGATAAACTTCGTGCCATAATAATTTTAAGTTGTCATTAATTCAACACTCGATACTCTTTCCACTCTACCCCTGAAACAGCCCCACATAAATGGTTTCAGATGTACGACCTTTGGAATCTTTCATAAAGGCATAAAGGTGCAACAGGTGGCCTTGCCACTCACTGGGCACATTCGCACGAACCTCACCGATGGAGCGAGTGACAGGCTGGGCAAAACGACCATCCCGCAAATCAGGGCAGAATACATAGAGGAAGAACTGGTCATTCCTTCCATCTGACAAAGGACTGGCCGTGAATTTCACTTCTACTATGCCTTGTGCATTGACCTCAGCAGATTCGATAGAAACACCTGTCACAGAACCATGACTGATACGGATGTGGGAATAATCTATGCCATCAGAACTATAGCAGTCTTTATTCAGACTCTTGAAAACACTATGGGTATTGAGCTTCTGATGCAAGGCCTGCCAATGGAGCCCCTCTGTGTGGGCCACTTTCATGGCAGATGACAGCCGCGAAATCTCAGCAAAGGCATGACGATGACTCTGCTGGGCTTCAGTCTGAGGATTGGCCACAGTGGCAGGACGTCGCCGCACGTATGGACGCCCATTCCATGAACTGTATATCAAGTCTCCCAGTTTTCCGCGTTTCTTTTCTCCACGATAATCTGCCATATGCGTTAGGTTTTAGTTATGATTACCTCTCGGTTACCGAAGCTCCACCTCAGAGGTTCCCTTGGGTTAGTTCTCTGTTAATCATCCATCGCCAACCCATCGTCAGCCCTTCCGTGGGTCTTGGCTACCCCCTTGACAACTCTACGACAACCCAAAGGTAACCCTAGGGTACTATAGACTTGGTATAGAGTTGGTATAGACATGGTATAGCGTTGGTATGGAGATGTCTATAGGCTTTTTGTGAACTATGGTTTCTGAAAATGAATCATGTGACAACTATAATTCCACGAGTGCAAAGGTACAACTTTTGATGGCATAAAGCAAGCTTTTGACGAAAAAACTTCCACGGAACCTTTTGTTTTTGTTGAACGACTGAGACGAGGTCACTTCTTTCCTTTATTGATGATGTAGATGCCAGAGGCTGCTAAAACAGCGGCGAGAACATATTTGAGGTGGAACACTTCGCCAAGACAGAGACAAGAGGTGACTGCCCCCACCACAGGGATGAGAGAGTTCCAAATAGCCACCTTGCCCATTGGGTTGCAGGCAAGCAACTTGTTGTAGAGCGTGAAACCGATGGTGGAAATACATATAAGCAACGCGAGGATGACAATACCCCAAAGTGACACATGAGGCAAGGAACCTCCCAATAAGAGTCCCGGAACGATGAGCAAAGCACCACCCACACCAAGACTATAGCCTGTACCCACAAACACATCCACGCGCTGACTGATCCCTCGTGTCATCAATCCTGCAAAAGCGCCACAAAGGGCATTCAGAATAATCAAACCATCGCCCAACAATGTGAAGGCTCCACTATCCTCACCTTCGAGATTAAGCGCAAGAATACCCAAGAAGCCGATGACGCAACCCAGTATTTTCCGATAGGTCAGTTTGTCACTTCTGAAAAAAACGCAAGCAAGAATGACAAGTATGAAGACGCTCAAAGAATTAAGGATGGCAGCTCGCGACCCAAGACTATGCGAAAGCCCAATATAGAATGCAGCATAGTGAAGGGTGGTGTTCAGTAATGTAAACAGCAACAAAAAGAGGCAACTACCTATAACGCGCTTTCTACCTGTCTCCTTGAGGGCAAATGACCGACCAGTAAACTTGGCAATCATCAATATAATGACACCAGACAAACAAAAGCGTATGCCTGCAAAAAGCATCTTACTGCCCGTCATGTCCTGCGCAATACCAAATTCAGCAAAGCCGAGTTTGATGAGCGGATAAGCCCATCCCCAAGCGAAGGCTGCAATAAAGGCAAAGAGAGCCACCCACTCAGGAATCAGGAAGAGAGATTTAGAGCTTCTTTTAATCATTCTTGTATTCTGACCAACTGATGTCATCATCGTCAGATGAGAACCTCCATCGTTGTCTTTTGCACCTTCATGCCCATGCGCTGATAGAAACACATGGCGGGGTCGTTGCCCTCCCAGACATTGAGCGTGATGCTGTAGCAGCCGATCGAACGGGCATAGTCGTGGACGTGATCGTATAACGCCTTGCCGATGTGATGGCCACGAGCATTCTCGTCCACGCAGATATCATCGATGTAGAGCGTCTTGATGTCCTGCATGAGCCTGTGATTCCGAATCTCGACGATCTGGCAGAAGGCATGGCCCGAGATGTTTCCGTCATCATAGACGAAGATGGGCTTGGTGGCGTCGTCGATGATGGCCGCGAGTTCCTGTTCGTCATATTTGGGCGTGTTTCCCTTGAACAAGTCCGGACGGATGCCATGATGCACCGCATCCGCCTGATACAACAGGGCGATGATGCCCTGGATGTCACTTTGAGTTGCTTTCCTAATCATACAGTTGCTGTCATCTGTCATTTGATAGCGTATTCAGGGATGAAATCAGGGTTGAATCACATGGAAATGCTTCAGGGCATGGAGGATGCCGTCGTCATCGACTGAGGTGGTGACATAATCGGCCTGCGCTTTCAGTTCGTCGATGGCGTTGCCCATGGCGATGCCGATGCCTGCCTGACGAATCATCGAGGTGTCGTTGCCCCCGTCACCAAAAGCGATGGTGCGGCTGGGGTCGAAGCCCTCATGACATGCCATCGCGAGGATGCCCTTGCCCTTGTCGGCGCCGTTGGCGGTGATGTCGGTGAACTCCGGATGCCATCGACCCGACACACATTGCGGCATCCGCGTCAGCAGTTCCTGCTCATAGTCAGACAGGATGAAGGCGGTCAACTGGAGGACGTCTTGCTGGAGCACCTCGTCCAACGGCGCAGCCTGTGCGAGTTCGTTGACAGCCAGCATCCGATGGAAGATGCGCTCGATGTCGCCCGCCGGGTCAAGCACCGCCACATCCTTCCGACCAATCACAATCAGGCTGTAACCCTTTGCCTTCGCATCCTCCACACAAGTCATCACATCCTGCTGGGCGATGGGCTGGTAACCCACCAGCTCGTCACCCACATAGCACAAAGCGCCGTTGGTGGTGACATACCCGTCGATGAGATGTTCGATGGCCTTCAGGTTGGTGATGATCAGCGGTGGACGTCCTGTGGCGATATAAACCCTCGACCCGTTGGCCTTAGCCTCCGTCAGTGCCTGGATGGTGGACAAGGGAATCTCATGCGTCTTGAAACTCACGAGCGTCCCGTCGATGTCAAAGAATAATGCGTATGTATGGTCTGATGCAATCATAGAGTCAAACTTCATCTTGTTGGTTGTTATTGGTTGCAAAGTTACGACAAAATCTTCATTCAATGCTAAAATCCGATGACATTTGTAGCGTAGAATATTAAAATGTATTACCTTTGCACCCACACATGACATCGAAACAGTAACCAACAAAACTACAACAATGATGAAAAGACTATTTTTCTGCCTCATGGCAATGGTAAGTGTGCTGACCCTCTCGGCACAGAGTGTTAATGGAAACGAAGTGATTAACAACATGATGGCGCGTCACTCTGTCCGCAAGTATCTTGACAAGCCTGTGGAGCATGAGAAGCTGGAGGCCGTAGCTCTTGCCGGCATCAACGCTCCAAGTGCGATGAACCGCCAGAACTGGGCCATACGAATCATTGAAGACCAGAAACTGATGGCTGACGTGAAGGAGCAAACCCGTAATGCTCCCAACCTCATCTGTGTCTGTGCTCCAGCCGACGGAAAGTTCGACCTCGATGCAGGTCTGTTGGGCGAAAACATGATGCTAGCTGCGCAGTCATTGGGACTCGGCACCTGCATCCAGACAGGACCTGTGCGTTTCCTCACAACTGATGAGAAAGCCAAAGCTCTCCGTGACAGTCTCGACATCCCTGAAGGCTATAAGCTGTTATATGTCATTGCCATTGGCTACCCCGATGAAAAGCCCGAAGCCAAGCCTCGTGATGCTTCGAAGGTGAAGTACATCAAGTAAACAAGCCAATCGAAGAAACTGCCAAGGGAATGAGACTCCTGCGTTGTGAAGCAGAAGAATAACAACGATTAAATATATGAGAAATGACAACACAGTTAATCATCATATATCTCATAGCCATTAACGTTATCACCTTCCTCGTCTATGGCATAGACAAGTGGAAAGCGAAACGTTCCAAGTGGCGAATTCCTGAGGCTACGCTATTGGGATTGGCCGTTATTGGTGGCAGCATCGGAGCTTGGTTGGGCATGAAAGTATGGCACCACAAGACCATGCACAAGAAATTCAAGTTCGGTTTACCGGTCATCATCATCATCCAACTATTGATTATAGGCTATTTTGTAGCGCAGAATATATGAACATCGAACAAATAAGAGAATACACCTTGTCACTTTACGGCGTAACCGAAGACCAGCCGTTTGGCGATGACGTCTTGACCTTCCGACTGGAGGGAAAGATATTCGCATGCCTTTGGCTGGGTGGTGGCGAGCATGACATGAAGAATTCGGAACCAAGGATTGCCCTGAAGCTTTCACCTGACAGGAATATTGAATTGCGAGAACAATTCTCTGCTGTCACACCAGCATGGCATTGGAACAAGAAGCACTGGAGCGATGTGTGTTACGAGCAGATGGAGGACTCACAAATAGAAGCCTTGATTATGGAGTCTTACCAGCTCATCGTATCAAAGCTCCCTAAGGCCATTCGTCAGAAGTATATCATTGCGAGGTAGAAGAACAAGATTATGAGAAAAGCAAGTAGAGAGATGGATGCCACCTTCGCCTTGGAGGTGTTCGACAAGGCTCCATACGTAACAGTTAGCATGACGCGCCCCAACGGGACTCCCTACGGATTGCCCCTGTCTTTGGCGCGTACTGACGAGAAAACCTTCTATTTCCATTGTGCTTTAGAGGGTGAAAAATTGGACTGCATAGCACACAATCCGACCGTATTCCTGTCGGCAGTTACCAAATGTGCACCTACGGTTGGCCCTAAAGACGGGAGCTTTACGCTACAGTACAAATCGGCAACCGCCGTTGGTAAGGCAGAGATTGTAACTGACCGCGATGAGAAAATTGCTGGTCTGAGAGCCATCTGCCAGCGTTTTCTCCCTCACCACATGGATGCTTTCGATGATGCTATTGCCCGTAGTCTTGAACGTACAGCAGTGGTTCGCATCACCTTGACAGAACCTCCCGTTGGTAAGCGCAAGCAGTATGACAAAGAGGGAGAAGAAATGAAATGGACACGAATGTATATCGCACCTACAATGACATCACCATGACCATTATGATGATGGGCGAAGGTACGTTCACCATGCAAGATTGGGATGACATAACCAACGAACTGAAACGGTATTGGTGGCCTGATGATATCAAGGAAGAATAGCATTCATCTCCTTGTGGTGCCATTTTCCTTGAATGCACCCCCCTCAGACTTCTTCCCATTACACAAAAAATCACGACCCGCAATCATTTTTATTTCTTGTTTTTATTTACGGTTTGGGAAAATTTACTTACCTTTGCACCATCAAACATCAAGTTATCATTATGGCAACAGCAGCAACAAGCAAACTTTGGGCTTACATTGAAAGCCTGTCGCTTTCTCGCAGAGACCGCAACTGGTTGGCAGGGAAGCTTATGGAGCCATCTTTTCAGGCTGACCCCTATGAGGTAAGCCCATCGGGTGACCCCTTCTTTGCAGACAGCCGCAACGTGAAGGCTGTTGAGCATGATATTGCTGAGGCTCATCGCCCCAATGCGAAATATACACGCTTGGAGAGCAAGGAGGACATTATGGCCATGATCAATGACTTGTAGCTTATGGCCTACGTTGTATATTTCTCTGAACAAGCGAAGACAGAACTTGCTGTGAATACGCTTGCGCCGCAAACGAGGGTGGCGGCCATCACCCATTGTAACATCTTTTTCATAATGTTGTTTTGTTAGGTTAAATGAATAATTGTTTTTTATGGTTGATTGTTTTAATAATTGTTTTCAGGTCTTGGTTACCATATTGCTTGCAAAGTTACGAAAACCAAACCTACAAATATTTCTCAAATTATTTTCATTAAGGCACAAAAA
>JAEEGL013117856.1_pt1 | contig 14502 bp, 10 predicted proteins | sample 9134231 | NCBI WGS metagenome assembly JAEEGL01 (sample SAMN16246548, study PRJNA631951) | gut metagenome | biome: gut microbiome; feature: rumen; material: fiber-attached | host: Bos | place: Iran: Karaj | collected 2018-10
AATGGATTAGCAGCTTCGACGTGAACAATGCAAAGCTGAAGGCTGTCCTCGGATGTCTGTGCAACCAATGCGAGAATGAAAGGAAAAAGGATATCATGCGGGTCTTCGAGGGAAGGGACGCAATCGTTCCTGGTTATGTGTGCTGCGTGATGGTATCACGGAATATTTAGATTGTTTCTTGGTTTATTTGTTTGGGGAAGAATGGCACCGCTCGTGAGAGTAGTGCCATTCAAGTTTTATGTATCAATGGGACGGTCTTGGTGAAAGTATGTTATGATTACAATTATAAAATATAGCAAGTAAAATGCAAATATGATACTTTTTTGCTTTATTTTCGTTAAATAGAAGAATTTTTTTGATGTATTTGATGCTTGTTTGACTGGAATTTATTAAATTTGCATCTGAATTTAATTTTATAACGCATGGAGAATTTAAATAGATTGAAGGCAGTCTTGGCTGACGCAGGACAGACGAACAAATGGTTAGCAGAACAATTAGGAAAAGATCCTGTAACCATATCAAAGTGGTGCACAAATACCACGCAACCTGATTTGCAAACTTTATCAACTATAGCTAATTTGCTTAATATTGATATAAGAGAGTTAATAGTAAGTTCAAAAAAATAATTGAATCATGGCTTTCGGATTTTTAAAAAAGCTGTTCGGCGGCAAGCAATCTTCTGGATTACCAAAAGAGCTTAGTGCTTTTATGGAGCAAATGCAGAAAGATATTTTTCCTAACGGAACCGAACAACAGAGAAAAGAACTATTTGAGGTTGCTGACCTTTTAGGAGTTCCGGCAGAACGTATTAGTGGTACTTTTTCATATGCATGTTCTCGTGCATTTATGGGGAATTGTGATAAAGATACTTTAATTAATGGTATAGCGCGTCATAAAGATGGTTTGTCTGACAGTCAGATTGAAAAACTAGCAAGATATGTTTTCGCTAAGTTGATTAAACAGAAAGCTGGGATTGCAGATCCAGTGTTTATAGAAGAATCATTGAATGCACTAGGCTTCTTAAAAGACAATTACGGTGGAATTAAATATGATGAGATACCTGGTGGCTATGGAGATTTTGGCATTACCATTACAAACCCTGTGCCTGTAAATGGAATACCTTCAAGTGATAAGTATTTGAGTAGGCTTGTTACATCTGATGGTAAGAAAATCAAATGGCATCGACTCGGTAGTGGTGGTGCAGATAATATCGACAATCCGATAGACATTTACAATATTACTGATGAGACGGGAAAGGCCAGAGAGACCATTTACATATCTCCTTATCATCCCTCAACATCCAACAAAGCCCCCAAAGGCTACAAATTTAAGTAATTATGGCAAGGATAGAAGACGACTTATTGATTAGCTTGAAGGCAGGTACATCTGTTTTCAGATTCATTCCTGATGATATAGGAGAAATATTATATTGCGATAGCAATAATCCAAAGGCAGAGCCAGACACCAAAGAGCAAACAAGAAAGAAACTGATACTTTCTGTTGTTATACCTGGCGCTATTATTGCATTCTGCTGGCTGGTCTTTAATGAATCTCCTATTTTTGATTCTATTGTTTCTGTCATAATGGGTATTATATCTATTTATAGTATCAGCCAATGCTTGTCATTCAGTGGTAAAGACTATTTCGTAGGTTCTGAAGGTGCTGCTGAAATAACATTTGATAAGACCCGTGACAATATAACCTCTAAGACAGAAGTGTATTTTAAAGACTTCGAAGACATGGTTACCAGTGAGACCAGAAATTACAAAAATCGTGTCTATCAAGGTACTGATTATACATTTGTTGTATATGGTCACGAAATCGATAATCAGAAGAAAGTCGTGACGAGCATACAAAGTTCTTATAATCAGGAAAAGCCAGAAGGATATTATACCGACAGAATTTATAGATATTGGAAGAAAATCGAAGCTTGCTGGAGTCAGTATAAACTAGCACAGATTAAAGATTCCCTTAATAGAGGAGAGGCTATTGGATTCAATGTCTATACAGACAAAGCCTTTTATAATGACTACATAGTCTTCCAAGGAAAACAGCTTACTATTCATGGTAAAGTATATGACAAAGACAATGTAAAAGATCTATATTTTAAAAATGGAAATCTCATAATTGAGGATGTAAACCATTCGTCAAAATTATTTGGACTCATCCAAAAAGGTGATAAAGAAAATATTCCACTAAGTATCATTGGTAATAGAGAGTTATTCTTAACCTTCTTCCAGTATTTCGTTTCTACTCTATAAGATATGATAAACGCTATAATCAACAATCCATATAGGATCCTTGGCATTTTCTCAAATTCGCCAAAGAAAGACTTGGTGGCGAATAAGGGAAAAATACAAGCCTTTTTACGCGTTAATAAGACTATGCCATTTAAGTTGGATCTACAGGGTGTCCTTCCACCTGTGGAAAGGACTCAATCTTCTGTGGATAACGCCGACTCTGAACTTACTCTTGTTGCCGGCCAGGTAAAGCATGCGCAATTTTGGTTTATAAACAAAACTCCGATTGACAACATTGCGTTTAACCATCTTTACGAAGGAAATATTGATACCGCAATGGAATTTTGGAGAAAGAGTAGCAATCTTTATTCTTTGCAGAACCTTTTCGTATGCTATTTGATAAAAGGAGATGCGAAAACTGCTATTTCCAATTGTGCTATACCTTTGTACGAGCAGTATTCGAATGAATTTGTTAACGTAATTGACGAAAAGGCTTCTTTCTCCTCAGAAGAACTTATTCAGAATATCATATCAACATTGGTTGATGCAAATGTCAACCTTTTGCAATTTGCCGATGGTTTACATAATACACAATGGAAAGAGTTCATTCAGGCATCAAAAGTTGAACCACTCATCAGTAATTTGAATGCACAAATTGCTGAAACCAGAAAGACAAAAGATAAGTCCGGAAATGAGCGTTTGACAGCTGGCGTGAAACTAAAAATCTCATCTAAACCAATTCTTGATACCTTACGTGGGATAGTTTCATCCGGTGACACACGTTATCAAATGATTGCCGACAAAGTAGCACAAGAAGTGTTACAATGCAGCATTGACTATTATAATGATGCTAAAGAAGTAAACTCACCGGCAAAAGCATTACCACTTTGCGAATACGCATTAAGCATAGCTATAGGTAATGCTGCCAAGCAAAGGTGTGAAGAAAATTACTCTGTTATAAAAGAAGCATATGAAAACATGCCTCCTGAAGAGGTGGCTAAGGAGGCTCTGGAAATCTCAAATTTGTTTGTTTGGTACAAGAAACAAAGAAATACATCAAAAATGGGCTTAGAGCTCCTAAAGAAAGCTCAAAAGCCCCTTGTCGCAATTAAAGAAGCATTAGGTAATAAACACAGTTATTATCTTGAAACATCTTCTATCCTTGCAAGTGCTGCGCTCGGTTATGTTATTGATGAGGTGAATGACGCACAAAAAGAGGATAAGCCCAATCCCTTTGACAGTCTTCTCGGCAAATACTCACAATACAGTCTCTTTAGTGATATGCTCGGCTCACAGGAAAGACGTAGACAGAAGGCACTAACACTAAAGGCCGCATTACGCGATGCTTGGCAAACAATCGTGTATATTGATTTGTTAGATACAACAGATGATTTTAAGAAGAACAGGTACCAACCTAACAGGAAAACGCTTCATACTATCATAAGCGATCTGAAAGGATTTGATTATCCTGATGATAATTATATCATCAAAGGATGTGCATACAATGTTTCAGCAGATAAGAAATTCTTCTGGTCTGATTCGGAGTATTTCGATAATTGTAAAAACAAATCTGATTATAAGCAATACTTGGAGAAATTTCCCTCAGGTAAACATGCTGAGAAAGCAAAAGTTCGTATAACAGAAATTGAGGAGCACGACAAGAAAGTAACAAAATATACTATAATAGCTGTAGTAGTTGCTATCATATTGCTCTGTATCATCCTTTCTGCAAATGCCATGTCTGTTAGCAAGCCTTCAAACGGCAACCGTACCCCTCAAATAGAACGTTTTGAATCTAATTCTCCTTATCAATCTCATTCTCATTCTTCAGTTCCAGTCATTGTTGAAGATGACGAAAACAATGTAAATGAAGATGAATACGTTGAAGAAGATGAATACGAAGACGATTCTTTCACTGAAGATGATGAAGAATATGAGAGTGATGACTTCGAAACAGATCCTTTTGAGGAAGATGAACTAGGTATTGATGAATTTGAAGATGATTTGTAAAACTATTAATTCCAAGAAATATGAAAAAAACTATTCTATTTGCTGTATTTGTGTTATTGACTCAAAGCACGCTCAAAGCACAAGATACCGATAAAGACTTTAGCATTATGCGTAATGAGATTGTTACGCTTAAAACTAAAGTTCAAAATTGTCAATCAATAATTAATAAGAATCGATCGGACATAGCATCTTTATCTAAAGCAAACAAAGCCTTTGCAGTTCAAATTGATTCACTAAATGAAAAAATTAATGAGTTGAACGATTCTCTGGCAGTAGCTAAGCAGACTCTTTCTAATGACATCAACAAAACGAATGTTGTCGTAGCAGATAACCGTGATACATTATCATCTTCAATTAAGTCCAGAACAATCTATGGCATTTTAGGCCTGGTTTCTCTCCTGCTCCTAAGTTCGATAGTGGCATACCTGTTGAGAAAAAAAGTTGGCAAAAATTTCTCTGCTATAGAGGAAGTAAAGACTGTTCAAAGAAAATTGGAGGAAGAATCCCTATCATTAGACAATAAATTGGTTGAGATGCTTGATAAACAAGTGAATTCCTCCCCAGCAGCAACTACAGTTGACCATTCACTTGCTCTTAAAGTAGCTGACGAGATTACCAGAATAGAGTTAAATCTTTCTCGAATGGATCCTTCTATCAAAGGATATAAGCAACTTACAAAAGGCATCGAACGAATTAAAAACAATTTCTTATCTAAGGGATATGAGATTGCTGATATGTTAGGCAAAGTATATAATGAAGGAATGAGAATCAATGCTGATTTTGTCCTGGATGAAAGTTTAGAGCCAGGTACTAGAATCATTACTTCTATAACAAAGCCCCAAGTTATTTATAATGGAGAATTAATCCAAAAAGCAATAGTTACCGTTACTCAAAACATTTGATATTATGGCAAGAATAAAAATTGACTACGGCATTGACCTGGGTACGACTAACTCTGCTATCTGCAGAATGGAAAAAGGCCAGCCTGTTATTAAAAAAATTGAAGTTACTGATGACACTATGCCCTCATGTGTTTTCTTTAACCGAAGAGGAGGCACCGTTGTTGGTGCAAGTGCGTATCGCTCAATGAAAAGTGACAAAAAAAGTGCTACAAAATCTTGGAAAGTCGAAGGTTCAAATACATATGTGGAATTCAAAAGAACTATGGGTACTGATGAAATCTACCATAGTGAAAACATGGCTTCCAAAGGATTAAAGGCTGATTATACATCAGAAGAATTATCTGCTGAAGTGCTTAAAGCACTAAAGTCCTTTGTTACTGATGAAAATTTCCGATCTGTTGTAATAACGGTTCCAGCCAAATTCAGCGTTAATCAAAAAACTGCGACAAAACAAGCTGCTAAATTGGCAGGATTTGAACATTGCGAACTTCTTCAGGAACCCATTGCTGCATCTATGGCATATGGCTTGTCTTCTGACCAAAAGAACGGCTATTGGATGGTCTTTGATTTTGGTGGCGGAACATTTGATGCTGCTCTATTAAAGGTTGAAGATGGTATCATGCAAGTTTTTGATACGGAAGGTGACAACTATCTAGGTGGAAAAAACCTTGACTTCGCTATTGTCGACGAGATAATAATTCCCTATTTAAAAGACAACTATGCAATAGATTCTATTTTGGCAGATGAGAACCGCAAAAAGGTTCTGCGTGATGCTATGAAAACCTATGCTGAAGATTTGAAAAATAAACTTTCGTTCCAGGAGAAAGAAGATATTATCTCAAATCTAGGTGAGTTGGGCGAAGATGAAGATGGTGAAGAGATTGAACTCGATCTTACAGTAACGCAAGAACAAGCATTTAATGCTATGCGGCCTCACTTCCAAAAGGCAGTTGATATTTGTAAAACTCTATTAGAAAGAAATAGTATGAGAGGGAGCCAACTAAGCAAGGTTATCCTTGTTGGAGGCCCAACACACTGCCCTCTTATTAGACAAATGCTAAGAGAACAGATAACAGAGAATGTAGACACAAGTATTGACCCGATGACTGCAGTTGCATCAGGTGCCGCATTATATGCATCAACACTTGATGCAGATGTTAAAAGCAGTGATGTTGAAATTGGTACAATTCGTCTTAATGTCGGTTTTGAATCAACATCTGTTGAGACAACAGAATGGGTTAGCGTTCAACTTGACAAAATGGCTACAGGGCCAAACTGTCCCAACAAAGTCTATGTTGAATTGGTTAGCAGTGACAAGACTTGGTCAAGTGGCAAAAATGAGATTGATTCAAACGGCAATGTGATAGAAGCTCATCTTCAAGAAGGCCGTGCAAATTCTTTCTCTATTATGACTTATGATGAACTCGGAAATTCTTTGGAATGTTTCCCCAACGAGATTACCATTATACAAGGGTCAAAAGTAGGTGCAGCACCACTTCCATATTTTATTGGAATTGAAATGTGGGATGAGGAGAAGAGCAAGCTCGTTTTCCAACCGATTGAAGGTCTTGAGAAAAACAAGCCGTTACCTGCAACAGGAACTCTTAATGATTCTAAAACAACATCTCAGCTGAGACCTGGAAATCCCTCTGATCGATTGGTAATACCTGTATATCAGGCAGACGATTGCCAAGAAGGTACATCATCGAAGTTATATGAATATGTTGCTGACGTGGTTATTGATGGTAATGATGTTGACCAGCTTATTCCGGAGGACACCAATGTTGACCTTACTATCAAAGCCGATAATTCAGAGATGATGACTATTGAAGCCTATTTCCCATCGGTAGACCTAACTGTATCAAAAGAGTTGAAAACAGATAAAAAACAATCTCTTGAAGATGCGAAAAACACAATTAAAAATAATTTTGCCGAAGCAGATAGGAACATTCGCCGTCTTGAAAAACAAGGCATTGACATCTCAGATTTACGTTCAAAATTAGAGGAAGTCAAAACTGAGAACGCAAATAATACCGAAACCAAGATGGTACTGCAACATCAAAAAGAGGTTATGAGAGAAATTGAAAAGCGAGATTCTGAGTCGGAATTTGACCGCCTTGAAAAAGAGTTGAAACGAGTCTTCAAGATGACGGAAGAGGATCAGAAAAAATATGGTAATTTCCAGACGGGACAAATTCTTGATCAACTACGCGGCATTGTTGACGAAGCCATTGCAAAAAGAGATGTGAAGATGGCCAAAGATGCTTTAGATCAAGTGCAAGCTCTGGATTACCAACTAGCATTAGTGGAATATTTCGTAGCTTGGATCATGGGTTGGAACAAGCGTTTCGACACCCTCGCATGGAAAGACAGAAATCGTGCTAGACAACTTATCAATAGTGCAATAGGGATTATCAACGATTCTCCTACAGAAGCTAAGCTAAGACCTTATGTAGAACAGCTCATTGACTTACTTCCTTCTTCGGAGGTTCCTGTCGATGCGAAGAATAGATTAAAGAGAGGATAAGATATGATATTTGAAAAGAATCAGAAAATTGCAAATTACACGGTCGTGTTTCCGCATACGCAAAGTTCTTATGCGGAAACATATCGCGTAAAAGACGAAACAGGAAACATTCTGTTTCTTAAACTCATTAGCTATGCCCAGTTAAATGCGTATCAATATAACAATGATGGCAAAGTTATAGAAGTAGAGGTTGCAAAATCACTTTCACATAATAACTTATGTGGTTTTGTTGATACTGGTTCTTTGGTGCATGGAGGGCAGCAATTTGCATATATTGTCATGAACTTTGTTAGCGGTGAAACCGTAGCTCAGAAAATGGCACGAGAGGAAACCCTTACAGTTTATGAAACAAAGCAAATAGCCAAAAGTGTCTTAAAGGCATTATCTTTTATCCATTCTCTTGAGAGACCGGTTATTCATAATGAAGTTTCTTTGCAGAACACGCTGATAGATTTGTCTGGTGAATTAAGCGATGCCAAGCTGATTGATTTCGGTCATGCAAGATTTTTGGACATGCCTCCATCAAAGGATGATCTGGGTAATGTAAATCCATTCTATCTTGCTCCAGAAAGATTTAATGGAGTATGTTCTGTTCAATCAGATTTGTTCTCCGTCGGAGTTATGATGTACCAAATGATTTTTGGAATGCTACCATGGTTTATTGATTTGTCTAAATATAAGCCGGAGGATAGAGTACGGGCAATTCTTGCCAGAAAATGTTCACCGCTTCAAATTCCATCGATGAACATCTTTGAATTGAATGAGCAGTTGATAAACATCATGGGCAAGGCAATGGCTTATGATATAAAAGACCGCTTCCAGTCGGCAGAGGAATTCATACAAGCAATTGACGGTGCAATTCAAGTCGAGAAGCCTGTGAGCTCTACTATGAAGGAAGCTCCTTCTGGTAAAAGAACAAAGAAGATTGGTAATGGATTTGCTGATGTTGCAGGCATGACTGAACTAAAAGAACAGCTACAGTCTGACGTGATAGACCTTCTCAAAAATCCAGGAAGAGCCAAAGAACTTGGTTTGTCCATTCCTAATGGACTGCTCTTTTATGGCCCTCCAGGATGTGGAAAAACTTTCTTTGCTGAACGATTTGCTGAAGAAATAGGTTGTAACTATATGTATGTGTTATGCTCAGATGTTGCTTCGCCATATATCCATGGAGGACAAGAGAAGATTTCCGCTCTTTTTGAGGAAGCACGGAAGAACGCTCCTACAATACTCTTTTTGGATGAAGTAGAAGCTATGATTATGGATAGGAACAAACATAATAATGTTAGCGAGCAAGGAGAGGTAAATGTTTTCTTGGGAGAGTTAAACAACTGTGGAGAAGAAGGGGTTATGGTCATTGCAGCTACTAATGAACCCACTCTTATTGACCCAGCAGCACTTCGGGCTGGTCGCCTCGAATTAAAGTACTATATTCCTCAACCTGACACTGAAACCAGAAAAGAGATCTTCAAGATTGGTCTCAAAGGACGGAATACGGAATTAGGCATTGATTACGATAAACTTGCAGAGATGACTAAGGATAGGGTGTCTTCTGACATCAGACTAATTATAGACACTGCTGCAAGAATTGTCTTCAAAAATAAAATTGAGAAAATAACGCAAGACATCTTGGAAGAAGCTATTAGAATAGTAGAGCCAACTGTTTCTATCGACAAGATAAGGCAGTGTGAAAAAATCCGTGATGAGTTTACTGGTAAAAAACGTGGCCGAATAGGTTTTGTCTAAAGTAAATCATATGAATATGGAAAATTCATTTAACAACATTCTTTTTCTTACATCATTTTGCTGTATGGCAATTGATGGAGATATAGCAAAAGAGGAATTAAAACAACTACAATCATTTGCCAAAGAAGATAAATTATTTGGTGAAATAAATGTAGAAGAGGAATACTCTAAATGCTTAAACGTACTCAAACAGATCGGTGCCGATTTCGTTAAGTCCTATCTGGAAGCAATTGAACAAATTGATTTTTCTGATAATGAGAAATATCAATTATTAGAAGTTGCTGTTAAAACCATTTATGCTGATGAAAAGATAGAATATAACGAAATCAAGTTCTTCAAGTCTTTGTGCAACCGTCTTAATCTTTCAAAAGAAAGTATTATTGAAAATGTTGCCAATGTTGAAGAATATTGGTTAGAAGATGACTTGGCATCTAATGCCGCTAATTTTGATTTCCTTCATGACGTCAATTTTAGTCAAATAGAAAGTAATCTGTCTGCTGCCAACTAAATAAAGTCATACTTTGATGAATTATATTGAAAATAACCCATATCGTATACTTGGTGTATTGTCTAATTCATCAATGAAGGAAATCGTTTCCAATTTTGGCAAAATAAAAGCATTTGCCAAGACTGGAAAATCAGTTTCTTTTAACAATGACTTTGTCCAATTATTGGGGCCTATTAATCGTGATTCTCAACTGGCCACCGATGCCTATAATGCAATTTCGCTTCCTAAAGATCGATTTGTTGCAGGCTTATTCTGGTTTATTCAAGATTCACCAATTGACGAGGTTGCTATTAATAAACTAAGAGCAGGTGACATCCAAGGCGCAATAACTCTATTACGAAAAAAAGTCACCGTATCAGCCTGTGTAAACCTAGCTATAATCCATCTTATTGAAAAGAAATGGACGACCGCACTCTATTATTATACATATCTACTCAACTCTGAGGAAAGACGACAGCAGCTATTATCAATTATCACTGATAATGAGAGTCTATTATCAGAAAAAGATATCGTTGAGTATTTTGTAGAAAAGTTAATCAGTTCTTTTCCTGACGTCGGATGGGTTGAATCCATTCATCAACATGAAGTAACCATAGAGGACAAAACATATAATATCGAAAACTTCTTTGGTGATTCAAATGTGTATGAATGTCTCATCAAAAAAGGTAATGACAAGCTCTTTAAACTCATAAGGAACTCCATAAACAAAGCTAATTCAACTCCCAAAACTGATGCTAAGGCTAACCTTAAAGCAGCAAAACTATTGGAGAAGGATGCAAAATTTGTTCTTCGTTCTCTCAGGCTGTCATTGGGAAAAGACAATAAAGAATACATATCTTTGTGCGACCAGGTCGCAAATGTTATTCTTGATAGGTGCATAGATTATTATAATCACGACCAGAACAATCCAAGGCGCCCAAAGAATATCATCCAACTTTTGCGTTTCGCAATGAGAACCGCTGAAAGCAAAATCCCCAAAGACAGATGCAGGAAGAATTATGACCAGATAAAAAGTGAATGTGATAAGCTCCTTCCTGAGGAAATAGAGAGCGAGGTGTCTTATATCAAAAAACAGATAGAAGAATTCAACAAACTAAATTCATTCTCTAATTATTCTGGATACTTAAATGCGACGATAGGCATCTGTTATCAGAAAATGGAGTCGATAAAAACGAAAGTAGGTCCTGAAAGTCTTCACTATGTCAATACATCTTCAGATGTGGTTTGTTTTGCTATTAAAGTAATTCAAAAGGAAATAGACTCAAAACATAAAGCTTATGCTTCATCCATGAATGATGATTTGGCCCTTACTAACTTAAAAAATGCATTGGAATGGGGAAAACCTATTTATCAAACCTTAGAGTCTTTCCCCAAAAACACGAATTGTTCGGATTTATATAACAAGCAAAAAACTTCCTTCTTTCGTATATACGAAGATATATTGAATCATGGTTGTGATAAAAGAAAAGTTTCTGAAGAAAAAAAAGTAGAAATTAATTTACCTGATAAGATTGAAGTCGGAAAGCCTTTCACATTATCTTATTCTTTGGAGGATACCCTAAGAAATTGCAGATTTATTGAGCCACCTATTCAATATTTAGATATCATCAAAGGTCCTACCGAATCAGTTTTTAGTAAGCCATGTATTATAGAGCATAATGGACAGATAATAAGTGGGTGTGGCCCCGTCTGCACGGAATACTCGTACATATTAAAAGCAAGGTGGGCGGGAACCTTTAAAATACCACCAGCTTCAATTGTAGTAAAAGGAGAGGTATACAAATCATCTGAAGCAATAATTAAAGTTGTAGAGTCAGGAAGGTCTTTGGATCAAGATTCAAATGCCAATAAATCTTCTTCTGGTAATAACTATAATAATAAAAACAACTTTCACTCTTCTAAAAAACCAACTAATTCTTCAGATGCAGGTAATTCAAAATTTAGTAAAACACTCTTTATTATTCTGGGATTTCTTGCTATAGGTTTGCTAATTTTCTCAATAGCAAATTCAAGCATTACCAAGCCCAAAGATGTTCCGTCATATTCCACATCTTTACAGGACTCATCTGTAAACAAATTCGATGGTGATGATAACGTCAACGAAGTTCAGCAAAAGCATGAAGCAGATAAAGAACCAGAACTTGAACCAGCACCAGAACCAGAACCACAATATGAGATAGTTTATTTCAAGACTGGAGACAGACCTTATCAATCATTCTATGGCCGTGGAAGATATGATAATAACACTCAAAACTCTCTACGTATAAACAATGGTAGCTCCTGTGATGCTGTTGTCTTCCTTGAATCTTTAAATGGGAAAAAGGCAAGACATGTATACATCCGTAAAGATGAGACTTTTACAATGACACAAATTCCTGGAGGCAAATACATCATTAAGATTATGCATGGTAATTCATGGAATCCAGACAAGTACAATGGTGATAATGCTCCAAAGGGCGGTTTTATGGAAGATGTTTCCATGTCAAAGTCTGAGAGCTACGATCCCTTCGATTATCCTTATCCAGAATCCGGTGGTTATTATGAATACGAAGTTAAGCTTTACAAGGTGGTAAACGGAAACATGCAAACAGAAACCATCTCGCCTTCTGAAATGTTTTAAATATTTAGATAATGAACAAAAGCATTCTTTTTATAATAATCCAATTAATTGCTGGTGTACTGGCCATAATTTCCTATTTCAAGCACTGGACAGTGTTGTTCTACATAATTTCGGCTATAATAGCCTTTTTATGGATTATTCTGCTTATCGTATATCTTTGGGCAGCGGATTCAATGCGACAAAAACTATACTATATTATTTTATCTTTCATTTATTGGGAAGTCGGTTATTTAATTACTGGTTCGTCTTTTGACGGACTATTATTCGGTATTTGTCTTTCTCCTATAGTTGGAGTTTTTGAACATATAATTAGTCGTATCAGGAATAAGAAAAATGGACGCAACAATTAACAATTAAGGCGATTATCATTGTATAGAGAAGAAAGGCACTGCACATTAGGGACAGTGCCTTTCATATTATCTACCCCTGTGAAAGTGGACTTCTTCCTCTTGTTGTGCAGCGTCAGGCGGTTGCTTGGCGGCCATCTGGTCATGGGGCTCCTCTACATGAGAAGCGACCTTTGCCTCTTCCCTCAGCTTTGCATCCATGAACTGTACAGAAATGGTCTTGACAGCCAAGTAGGGAGATTCGCCCTTGTCGGTAAGAGCCTGCTCATTCCTCGCACCGAAAGCGGGGTAGCGGTTGGCCTCGTTGATGTTACCCCAGTCAATGTTCATGACATAACCGTTGGGAAAGTTCTCCTTCGTGAACCTGTCAATCATCTCAACCTCTTCCTCGGTGAGGTTGGTGGCATCACCGTTCTCCAGGTAGTTGAGAGCGTACTCGGGCACATCGTATGTACCAAGGTCTTTCAGGGGCTGCTGTCTTTGAGAGGGTGCTGGCTCCGACTGCTGAATGCCACTGTCGAGCTCCAGTTGGATCTTGTCGACACGTTGCGTAATCATGGATGATGCTTTCTTTACGTCCTGAAGCACCGTCTTGATGTAGGAAGGCTCCTGCTTCAGGGAATCGAGCCAGTTCTTCAGATACGGAACGGAGTCTTCCTTGATGCATTTGCCCATGCCATAGCGCTGTGACACCAATGCTGCTGTCAGCTCAGCCACAAGCTCCTCACGGGCATACTCGCTGCTTCCGAACGACTGTCCGGGCTTCAGGCGGTTCAACTCGCTTTCCTTACCCGTGGAATGGGCCATCTCATGGGCAAGGTTGCTATAGAAGGACTCGCCGTTCTTGAATTGCGTCTTCTGGGGAACGACGATCTCATCCTTCGAGATGCTGTAGTAGGCTTGGTCGCCATAGGTGGGCTTGATGGGACATATCCACTCATTGTTCTCGATCATCCTGTCAACGGCAGGAAAAGAGAACAGCTCGCCATCGGGCATCGGACGTACCTGAGCATTACGTTCACTCAGCTTCTGATAGAGCTCAGGCCTGGACTCCTTCAGATTGGTCTGGTCAACATTGAAGACATAATAGGTGTTGAGCTTCGGATAGACGTTGTATTTGCTCCGCTCTTCCTCGCTCATCTGTTTGTAGTCATCATACTTGACGCGCTCCTTGGTCTCTGAATGGACACAGGTGAAGGTGGTGATGAACACAGGGAAAGACTTGCTCCCTTTGAGGACGGAGACCTGGGGAAGGTTGTTGCCCTGGTTATCGGTCAACGGATGCTTGCCGCCGTCCTTGTCCTTACCATAGTTCAGGCCTACGACCCTGTCGAAGGTCATGAAAATTGGAATCTTGAATCCTTCCTTCTCACAGTGCATCATCAACATAAGCGCATTCATGCCGTTATACTCACGACCGGAGAGGTTCTTCGGCCATGTGGTGGCACTGTCAGTGAACCAAGGCTTCTTCCAGTCGCTTTGGATGGTAGAGATTTTCTCTATCATCATATCTGCGAACCTGTCCAAAGCCTTGTCTTCACCCGAACGGCCATCAGAATGGTAATTCTTGCCAGCCATAGCATCACCGTTTATTGTTCCGTA
>JAEEGL013362310.1_pt1 | contig 14502 bp, 13 predicted proteins | sample 9134231 | NCBI WGS metagenome assembly JAEEGL01 (sample SAMN16246548, study PRJNA631951) | gut metagenome | biome: gut microbiome; feature: rumen; material: fiber-attached | host: Bos | place: Iran: Karaj | collected 2018-10
CATCTTCATCATCTTCATCATCTTCATCATCTTCATCATCTTCATCATCTTCATCATCTTCATCATCTTCATCATCTTCATCATCTTCATCATCTTCATCATCTTCATCATCTTCGTCATCTTCGTCGTCTTCATCATCCCATCCTTCATCATCATCTAAATAATAAGCATCATCATCGTCCTCCTCTTCATCGTCATATTCATCATAATCCTCATCATCATCGTCATAATCTTCATTATATTCGAGTTCTTCGTCCGAATCCAGCCATGCACCGACGAGTGCATCAATGAATTCTTCTTCCTCCGCATCAAGTCCGTCTGCGCCAGCGATTTCATACATATTTTTAGCGATCGTGGCGAGCGCACCCGGAGAAAGGTATTCACCAAGGATTTCGACGGTTTCTTCGAGGAAATTATCTTTCTGAGCCAATTTAAGACAGCGATTAAATACCCTGGATGCATCCATCTTGTAGTTAAATATTTTCAATACATTATGCAGATGCTCGATAGATGCCTGGAATTCTTCTTCTGATATATCGTCGTCCATAATACAGGCAACCGCAAATAAAGCGCCAAGGCGGTAGGGTAAATCGTACTTGCCCATGGCATCATTAAACGCCTGCCATTGTTCATCGTCCATGTTGGCGAATTCATCGTTCAAATCTGTCAGAACGGATTCATCGTCATCGCTCCATGCATCCTCGTTGTCCCATTCTTCCTCATCGGTATCGTTATCAGAATCCGTTTCGGTATTATCCGGAATATCGATAATCCAGCTGTCACCACCATTGAAATTTGGGTTTGCAAGATAATTATAAGGAATATAGCAATAACCGTGATCGCCCCAGTTTGTGCCCCACGAATTGCGTACGATAAAGACCTGATCAACATCTGAATAGCCAACACATAGCATTGCGTGGTTACCGTGACTGCCTCGCGAGGTATCGTCACGTGATGGCATGGGAACGAATCCCTTGCGCCGCTGTCGATCAAAAGAATTAAACAGCCTCATACCAAAAATGATCGGGTTACCTTCTGCAAGTGCCAGTTTATAATCATCCAGACTGACCTTGACGCGTTTACACCCAGAAATCAAAAGATCAGAGGCCATTTTATAGCAATCGCGGTTCGGCTTGTTCAAAACCAGCCGCTTCTCGTTTGGCCATCTATCTTCAGAACAAACGCCAATTTTTTTGAGTGAATCGACTGCATCACAGATGTACGAGCCCTGATCGATGTTGGTTTGTCCCCGTGCTGCTCTTGCATTGTAATAAACGAACAACCGACTGAGATCGACTTCTGCATGATATTTGGCCTTGACCAGGTACTCGAGCGCCCCGACGGTTGCATTCGCCGTGCAGCTGTTAATCTGCCCCTGATCTTCAATTGCAGTCATAAAGGGACGCAGATCGACCTTTTTGGGCAATTGGGAAGCTTTGTAGCGCGTAGAACTGTAAACGGGAATATCCGGTCTTGGCGCACCACACAGGCAACCGCCAGTGTTTAAGATTTTACCATCAGCACGAACGATTCGATTGTTTTTCATATTTATATTCTCCTACAAAATTTAAACTGACAAACAGAGTTTTAAGCGTTTCTTCTAAAAACGCATCCGGATGCGACCGCATCGACTAAAATAATTTAAATATCATTGCACAATCGTTTCTTCAAGCGTTTTTTGCATGTTCAATTGTTCGAAACTATCCGCCACGCGACGCACGTACAAGATCATTTATCCAGATAATTATAAATAACAATTTTAAATGATTGCAGTCTGGTGAGAACCAGAACAATCATACAATTATCCTTACGGCAAGAAACGATAACCCATATATACAAAAGACGCAATTGTTATCAACAATATGCTTATTTGAGAAAATGTCCTAAAATATTTAATATGTCTTTTACTCTCATCGGGGATACAACATTCGGCTGTACCGAGATGAATTATTACAGCAGAAGATAGAGCTATATGAACGATAGATGTGATAATATTTAATGGAAATTCAGCTGCATATATTAACGATGGCAAAAACGCGTCACATTTCCACATACTTTCTGCTCCAAACACTAGAGAAGAATGATCATGAAGGTACAAATTATATAAGAATAGTGGAAACGATAAAAACAACACCAATACCTGTACTATCCCAAAGCTACACAAAATATATTCAAATCGAACCGAATGGCGAATTCTGTGTTTACACTTACAGATATTTTTTACACAAAAAATAAAATAAAGAATAGCAAAAAAGAGCGAGCCTGGCGGAAACGCGATAAGAAGATCTTCATTAAATATGCTAATAGGAAACCCAATCATTATAAACAAAATATAACATATCGTAAAAACTGCAACAACGATAGATGTCACTTTGTTGTCAAAGTGTTCTGTAATGTTATCAGAATCATCCACTTGATTGGGAATTTCATTATCTATGCCAGGCATTGTGAACTTCCTCTTATTGATTCTGCATCAATTTTTCGAGTTGCGCATCTGTTTGATTCTCCAGATCCTTTTCCGGATAGAATTTTAGAAGAACTCTGGCAATTGGCTTATTACCGGACAAGAACACGAGATCATAGGCACCGGGCTGCCAATCATCCGGATGAAGATACATCTCACCCCATGATGCCATCGGGTTATCGGATGTGTCAGGTGCATTGAGCTCAACGCGTGGTGCAGCATCGGGTAGTTCGAGATTTTCAGCAAACTTCGAATCATCTTCAACATGCGGGATAATTGCAGCAATAATCCCAGATTTCTGAGCAGTATCAAGGCGTATCGAAATCCACTCATTCAATTCGAAGATCGATCGGATGTTATTATCGGAAATCGGTCTGCCATTGACGTGGTTACCACCTTCTTCGATAGATTTTCCCGCTCTATTGCCATCAAGCGCTGCGCCGCGAATGATCGGCGACTCGCCATCTTTAAGGTTGAGCTGAATCAATTTGGCTCCGGCGGCATTTTGCGCAGAATCATCCTGGCTTTCGGCAGAATTAGTCGAAGACGCAGCAACACTGCCAGCCGAATTCTGGCTTTGTGTGGCCGCAGTTTCAGGCTGGGACTGATTAGCAGATTTACTACAGGCACCAAGCGCAAGTACCGTCCCGAATGCAAGCAATACACACATACATTTTCTAATGAACATAATAAGCTCCTTTTGAAAGAAAAACGGAGAAATAGCAAGCCTCCGTATGCAAAAAAGTAAAGAAAATAACTGCTCACGTGCAGACTGTCAAGCAATTGAGAATAAAGAAACCGCCCGCGTATTTACATTGTAAAGACGTGTCGTGACACGTTTTTACAATGTAAATAGCGGGCGGGAGGAGGTCGTATTGGCATAGCCAATAGGCCGAAACGCTGGGCGTATCATGACAGCAGAGACGTGTCTTGACACGTCTCTCTGGCATGACAGCCCGCGCATCCATTATATAAAAAGAGAAATCAATCATCCTTGGGATGATGTTTCGTAAGATGTATTTCGGGGATGGCCAAGTCGTCAAAAGACAATTCATTCTCTGCCGCAGAATCTTCGAGATCGTCGAGAGATTCTTCGGTTTCGTCATCGAGGATAATTTCCGGGACGGCGACATCGTCGTAGCGAATGTGTATATGTTTTGATTGTGGCATGTAGTTTTCCTTTATCCGATGAAGTTAAGGAATGCAGTGATGAACAGGCTGTTGATGAAATCTGCGAACATGCTGCCCGCGATGGGGACGATAAGGAAAGCCTTGACGGACGTGCCGAAGCGTTCGGTGACGGCCTGCATGTTGGCCATGGCGTTTGGCGTTGCGCCCATGCCGAATCCGCACGCGCCGGAAGATAGCACGGCGGCATCGTAATCGCGGCCCATGATGCGGTAGATGATGAAGTAGGCGAACAGGAACATGAGGAGCGTTTGGGCGGCCAGCAGAATGATGAGTGGAATGGCCAGATCGGCGAGCTGCCAGAGTTTGAGGCCGATCATAGCGATGCCGAGGAAGAGGCTGAGGCAGATGCCGCCGATGTCATTGATTTCGCCCATGTAGATTTTGAATTTTCCAGAGATTTCGCCGATATTGCGCATGGCTGCTGCGACAAGCATGGGGCCGATATAGATGGCGATGCTGAGACCAGTCATGGCGATGAGTTCGGAAACGATGGTGCCGAGGCCCATGGCGATGATGAGCTGATATGCGGCTGGCGCATAGCCTTTGGCAGAGCGTTTGTGATGGACTTCGTCTTCGACCAGAATGACTTCGGCCTCGGATTCGTCTTTGGGTTTGAGGCTGTGTTTTTGGATGAGTCTGCGCCCGACGGGGCCGCCCATCAGGGAACCGCCGACCAGGCCGAATGTTGCAGCGGCTGTGCATAGTGTCGTCCCGCTTTCAAGGCCCATTTTTTCGAGCAAGGGTCCAAATGCGCCGGCAGTTCCGTGTCCGCCCGTCATGGCGATAGACCCCGTGCTCATGCCAACGAGCGGATTCACGCCGAGCAGATTCGACAGTCCCAATGATGTCAGATTTTGCAGAATGATTAGGCCGCAAACGCATCCAAGAAACAGGCAAAGCGCCACCCCGCCGCTTTTGAGGACTTTCAGATTGGCCTGAAATCCCACGGAGGTGAAAAACGCGACCATGCATACGTTTTTGAGCGTTTCGTCCAGCGCAAAATCGACCAGCCCCGTGACGTGCAAAATGCAGGAAATCAAGGAAAACAGCAATCCGCCAATCACCGGCGCAGGAATGCAGAATGTATGCAAAAACCGAAAACGCTTTTTGAGCAAAGCACCGATATACAGCACGACGACTGCCAGAGCCGTCGTCAAAAACATGTTCAATGATAGGGTTAGCATGATAAAATCCTGTTCATTCAAAGGCAGAATGCCTGAAATCGACACTTCGCCGCCTTTATGGCATTTCATATTACCACATGAACTTGATTCCAAAATGTTTTTTTGCCCTACATGAATTCATATTCATCCTGCAGAGGCACTTCCACAGAGCTGTCGCATTCTATTTTGCTTTGCGTTTTTATTGCACACTTTCAGCGTGCGAATCATTGATAATTTCACATTTCAGTCTATAGTCATAAGCAACATTTTGTTGCTAAGGATATTTGTGAGTTTACAGGGTGTGGGTTCTTTTAGGTTACGTATGATAAAAACAAACAAATTGTCTTGAGATAGATTTTATATTCAAGTACACGGTTTTTGTTAAGACAGGGGCTGATATCAGCCTCAAATTTCCGGTCTGTTGGGCAAGGAATGATGCGAGATAATAAGGAAGGAAAACAATGACAAAAGCCGATTTTCATCAATGGATAGAAAACAGTACGGGCAATGAAAGCAATATCTGCCAGATATTTGCCATCAAAGAGGAACAGCCGGTTTATCAGGATTGCTGGCGCGGGTATAAAACAGACGATGCGGTCCACGTCATGTCTGTTACCAAGGGCGTGATGGCATTGCTCATCGGTATCGCCGTTGATAAAGGATATATTCAAAACGTCGACCAAAAAGTATTGGACTTTTTCCCGGATTATATGGTCAAACGCGGCGAAAAGACGATCTATGATGTCACGCTCAAACATCTGCTGACGATGACCGCGCCTTATAAATATCGTTCAGAACCGTGGAAAAAAGTTTGTACATCCAATGACTGGACAAAGGCGGCACTCGATTTGCTCGGCGGTCGTTCGGGATTGACGGGGGCGTTCAAATATGCCTCACTTGGCATACAAATTCTGACGGGCATTATCGAAAATAGTTCTGGTTTAAATTGTATTGATTTTGCAAACCGATATCTATTTAAACCGCTTGATATTCCCGAGCATATGCCTCACGGGGACAGCTCCAAAGAAGACCAGTTGAACTATCTGATGAGCAAAGCGCCGCATAAAAACGAATGGTACTCCGATCCGCAGGGACGTGTCACCGCCGGATGGGGACTGGCATTGTCAGCCCGTGACCTCGCCAAAATTGGAACACTGGTTCTGAACGGTGGTATATATCATCAAACCAGAGTCGTCTCGGAACAATGGATTGCGCAGATGACCGCGCCACGCCTGCAGTTGGATGAGCACTTTGGCAATATGGAATATGGCTATTTATGGTACAGACCTTACAAAAACAAACCGGTCGTGGCGGCTATCGGGGATGGCGGAAATATCATCTATGTCAATCCCGACAAGCATATTTCGGTAGGCGTGACCGGCACATTTAAAGTTAGAATCTATGATCGCGTCGAGTTTATAGAAACGCGTATCATGCCGGTGATAATGGGGGAATAAGATGATGTGGTGCTCGGCCTGCAATTGGAAAGCAGGCGCACGCCGCCTCGACCGCATTCGCAGCGGCACGCGACAAATGATTGCAATACATGGCAACCGGGTCTTCGACGCGGAAAACCTTGGTTAAATGTGTCCATGTCAGATTTTGCAATCGCGATTGCAAAATCTTCAAATCGGGCACAACCTGATAAAATGTTCTCATATAAGCCAAGTTGCGTTTACTGAATCCTTTGCCATATTTCAAAGTAAGTTCTTCAGAAAGTGAATTGAGCAACTGTGTCCCATAATCCGCTCTTTTATTGCCTAGCTGTTCCTCCTCAACGATCCGTTGCCCAATTTTCCAGTACGTCTCCATCATCAGCCTGCTCACTTCGGCATACGCCTGCCTGCGCCCAGTTTCAATAATGGAACAGATGTCACTAAAGAAATGATTCTGCGCTAAATCCATGGCTATTTATCCTCTGTAAAACGCCCCATCATGCGCCTCTTGCGCATGTCTTCCCCGCACCATAACTCGCCTTGACGCCCCATGCAACTCGCCTTTTGGCGTAATTACTCGCTTTGCAACGATCTATGCGCTATGCGCATACGACCTTTGTGCTCGCCTTGGCGCGTGTCACGACACGCGCCTACGGCTCGCTTGCGCCCGCTATCTGCGATACGCGGGGCGGGAACTGTGGGGGCTCGCCTTGGCGCGTGTCACGACACGCGCCTACAGCTCGCTGGCGCCTGCTATCTGCGATACGCGGGCGCACTATTGCTCAATATCAACATTATGCACTTTTAGCCACAGCTGTTCATCATCTCTCAGTGGCTTGTGAAAATACTTGTCAGGTCAAATGTCGTTTCACCCACTCACTACTAACGCATTCAGAGTGACATTTTGACGTGATGGTTTACTTCTCGGATGTATCCGCTGTCAGGGAATTCTTTTGTTCCCATTGCTTTAATACGGCTTCTACTTGAGCAACCAGCTTTTCTTTTTCCGGAATGACGAAAGTATAGGTGGATGCAAATATTTGATTTGACAAACCACCCAACGCATATTCTGCTGCAATATTATCTTTGTCAGTGCAAAGCAATATTCCGATGGGAGGATTATCGCTTGGTTCGTTTACTTCTGATTTATAATAATTTAAATACATATTGAGTTGTCCCACGGCTTCAGGCATGAGCTTTGTCGTCTTTAATTCTATTAATATGTATGCATGGAGTTCTTTGTTATAAAAGACCATATCTACATGATAATGTGTATTATTTAGCGTCACACGTTGCTGTGTGCCCACAAACATAAATCCACGACCAAGTTCCAAAAGAAAATCTTCGATCTGTCTGACGAGTGCTTTCTCCAATTCACTTTCCATTACCGGCTGTTGATCAGGTAAACCGAGAAACTCAAAAACATAGGGATCTTTAATAATATCTTCCGGTTTGGCGATTTCCTGTCCTTGCGTCGCCAGCGCATAGACTTTTTCTTTGTTGGCATCGCCATCCGATAGCAACAGGCGTTCAAACAGGGAAGTCGATATCTGTCGCTTCAGCTCTCGAACAGACCAGTTTGAACGCTCACATTCCTTCTCGTAAAACCCGCGACGCTTCTCATCCGAAATGACGAGAAGCTCGCAATAATGCGACCAGCTCAATTTGCCAGACAGTGTCTGGCATTTTGGGTAGGCCAAGTAAAGCAGTCGCATATTTTGAAGGTTAGACCTGGAAAAACCCTTGCCAAACTCTTTGGTCAGGGTCCTCGAAACCTGCTTCAATACTTCTTTCCCGTATTCTGCCCGCACATTCTGATTTTGCTCGTGCTCGACAATCACTCGTCCGATGTTCCAATAGGCGGCTAGGAGTGTCTGATTGACCTGCCTGGCCAGATGGCTTCGAGCGCCGTTCATGATGGTACGTATCTCGGTAAGCATTTCTTGCTGCACGATGTCTTTTGTCTGATTGCTTACGATTGCCATGATAACTCCCTCAGCCTGTTTTCAATGACCAGTGGTCATTCCCAGCCCCAGCATACACCAAATGACCGTATCATCCAATGGGTTAACTTTTTTCTACGCACTGAAGCGGCGCCCTAAAACATACGTTCACCCTTGCCTCCCCAACACATTCTGCGCGTTGGCCCCGCGCTATGGCCTGCGGCCATACGCGTCAGACAGGCTGGCTATGCGCCTCCAGCGCATACGCCACCTGTCGGCCTATGCGCTGCGCGCATACGGCCTTTGTGCTCGCCTTGGCGCGTGTTACGACACGCGCCTACAGCTCGCTGGCGCCCGCTATCTGCGATACGCAGGGCGTGCTCATCTCATCCCTCGACATCTCCAAACTCGTCGTACATTCGGAATATAATTTAGAAGCTACAAATCGTCGACGAGCAATACAGGAATTTCTTCAACTTGACGCAACTGCTTGTCATTCGTCAGAAATACATCACAACCGCTAATAATGGCGCTTGCAAGTTGAAGCGCATCCATTGCCTTTATGCCTGAATACTTCGCACGGATTTGGGCGGCATGTTTAGTAATCGCATCGTCTGCGGCAAGAACACGCATTTTTAATGTCTTCTTAAAACGCTCGAATTCAATAATCTTTTGATAATCCTGAATACGATATGGGATTACAAGATATTCTGTATTCGTGATCGTAGACGTTGTAAACATTGCATTATTGCGAAAATGCGAAATAATAAAATCTTGAACACGAACTGAATATGGCTTAACATCCTCTAGCATATAAATAATTGGTGATGTATCAAAATATATATTATTAAAATCTGTCTTCATCGCGCATTCTCCGGATATAGTTCGCAGGATCCTCCGTCCAAACGTGCTTTCCTGGATGGCACAACGAACGCAGTTCGGCAATTGCCTCTTCCTTGCTCTGATCGGTCGTTTGAGGGTGATCAAACGTCAGGGGCGTTCTAGCCTCTGTGTGGTTTTCCAGCAAAAACTGGATAAACTTGCTCGCCGTTTTTAAATCCTCTGCACTCAATCTCGTCAACATACTCTGTACTGACTGCACTGTAACATCCATCGCAAAATCCCTCCGTTTGAGTCCACGCAAGGCACATAGACCAAGCCAATGATAGCATCTCTTGTTGGACGACTCAATCCCATTTACCAGCCGATACCTCGTCTGTCGCCTGTCGGCCTACGCGCCTGTGGCGCATACGGCCTTCGTGCTCGCTTTGGCGCGTGTCACGACACGCGCCTACGGCTCGCTTGCGTCCGCTATCTGCGATACGCGGGCAATATAAAGCTTATCGGCGTGTTTTGACACAAAGGGCAGACAGGATGCAGGTTCGACGGGAGAAGCGTTTCTCAACAACCATCTGCTTAATAAGGACGGTGCTTACCGACAAACTCCGAATGGTCTTTCTGCAAATGCCGCAGTTCACAAAGACGGCAGAACAATGCAAAATCAAACTGGACAAATGGACATACATTATCAAGAATATGGAAACACTTAACGAAATGCCCTGGCGCGAACAGGAAGAATTATTTGACAAAATCTCCAAAGTGGCCATTGTGGCCGCGCTCTCGGAAGAAGAACGCAACCGCTACGAGGATGCACTCCGCAACTACCGCGATAACATCGCCGTCCGGAATGCCTGCAGTTGGATGAACGCCTAGGCAATATGGAATATGGCTACTTATGGTACAGTTCCTACAAGTACAAACCGTTCGTGGCGGCCATTGGCGACGGCGGAAATATCATCTATGCAAATCCCGACGATCATATTTCGGCAGGCGTGACCGGCACATTTATAGTCCGAATCCATGATCGCGTCGAGTTTATAGAAACGCATGTCCTGCCGGTGATAATGGGGGAATAGTATAAGGGGGGCAGTCAGCGTTTTGAGAAAATTGAGGATTTTCGAACGGTTGCTATTTTTTACCCATAACATACAAAATCACAAAACAACGATTGACAATCCTTTTAAAATGTATAGGATAAAAAATGAGGATGGGTGATCATTTTTACCTCATTCCGTTCTTTTTACCCCATGACATTTAAAATGTTCAAATGAAACTCAAGGATTTCGCAACCATCCGAAGCGGCCTGGTTTTGGCCCGAAAAGAATCAAAGCAAAAGACCAGGTATCAGTATACCCTGCTCAACTTGCGGTCGATTCATCCGGGCGGGACAATCGGGATGAAAACACTCGATGTCTTTTGGGCTACAGAGGACCTGGACAACACCTATCTGACGCAGCCGGGAGATGTGATTGTGCGGCTGAGCATGCCCTATACAGCGGTATGTATCGACAAATCCACGCGAAACCTTGTGATTCCGTCGAATTTTGTCATCATCCGGACGAACCAAAGCAAGCTGTTGCCCGATTTTTTGTTTTGGTACCTCAACCGCACACAAATCAAACGGCAAATATACGAAAATACGACCAGCAATATGCTGGCAGCCATCAAACCCAGTTTTTTCGCGGATTTGGAATTACCCGACATCGATTTGCAAAAACAAATGCAAATTGCGGATATTCACAATACGGCACGACAGGAAATCAAATTATTGCACGACCTGGCCGATGCCAAAGAACAATATTATGCGGGGATTTTGAATGGTCTGATACAGTGACAAGGCAATACAAAGCAGCAAAACCAATTCCAATTGCTTTTCTTTAGGAAAGGGGTGTGGGGAAAACCTTTTCTTTTGGCACAAAAGAAAGGGTTTCCCCAGCAATACAAACCAATAAGGATATAACCATGACGACAAAACAGGATATCGAGCGCGTTCTTTGGAATGCATGTGACAGCTTTCGCGGTAAAATCGACAGCTCGCGGTATAAAGACTATATTTTGTCGATGCTGTTTGTGAAGTATCTAAGCGATGTATGCGCCGAAAAGCGCGAAATGTATATCCAACAATATCGCGGAGACATGCAGCGCGTCGAACGCGCAATGAGCCGCGAACGATTTATGGTCGATGAGTCATCGACGTTTGATTATTTGTACGATCATCGCAATGATGGTGAGATTGGACAAAAGATCAACGTCGCGCTGTCAAACATCGAGGAACACAACAGCGGCAAGCTGCGCAACGTTTTTCGCGCGATTGATTTCAATTCGCAGGTCGATTTCGGCGACGTACGCGAAAAGAATGCAACGCTTCGCAATTTGCTCGAAGACTTTCACAGCCTCGATTTGCGACCGGCACAACTCGGCAGTGCCGATATCATTGGCGATGCTTATGAATATATGATTGCGAATTTCGCGTCGGATGCGGGCAAAAAAGGTGGCGAGTTCTTTACGCCGAGCCAGGTTTCTGAGCTTGTGGCGCGATTGGTCGAGCCGAGGGAAAATGATAGAATTTATGATCCGACGTGCGGTTCCGGCGGCCTGCTGCTCAAAGCCTATAAAAAGGTTCCGTCCGGCAAAGTCGCGATTTACGGCCAGGAACTCAATGCACAGACATGGGCTCTTTGCACGATGAATATGTTTCTGCATGGTGTTGACGATGCGCGGATATGGCAGGGCGACACGCTCTCCAACCCACAGAATATCGAAAATGACGCGCTCATGACGTTTCAATGCGTGGTTGCAAATCCGCCGTTCAGCCTCGACAAGTGGGACAGTGGTTTTCTCTCCAACGCCTCGCTCGACGCCAAAGGCCGCAAGCCCGAAAAGATGAATGCCGCGCTCGACCCGTGGAAACGCTTTGATTGGGGCGTGCCGCCTGCCTCCAAGGGCGATTACGCATTTGTCCTGCACATGCTGCACAGCCTCGACGCGCAGAACGGCCGCATGGCGATTGTACTTCCGCATGGCGTACTGTTCCGCGGTGCCAGCGAGGGCAAGATTCGCAAGCAGATTATCGACCTGAACCTGCTCGACGCCGTGATCGGCCTGCCCGCCAATCTCTTTTATGGCACCGGCATTCCCGCATGTATTCTCGTTTTCAAAAAGAACCGCGCGCGCCGCGACGTGCTCTTTATCGATGCATCTGCCGAGGGCAATTACGAAAAGGGCAAGAACCAGAATATGCTGCGCGACGCCGATCTCGATAAAATCGTCACGACCTATCAAAAGCGCGAATCTATCGACAAATACAGCGCCGTTGCCTCGCTCGACGATATCCGCGAGAATGATTACAATCTCAATATCCCGCGCTACGTCGATACTTTCGAGGAAGAAGAACTCATCGACATCGACGAGGTCAAGCAAAATATCACCAACATCGAATCGGAACTTGCCACGGTCCAAAAGAAGATGGCTAGCTATTTAAAGGATTTGGGTTTGTGAAGTCCATCGCATCGTGCAGTTCACATGACGCGATAAGAGAGAACCACCATTTTGCGGACGATCGCAAAATGGTTTGCCCAAGGAATTTAGCCATGTTGATCATTTTGCCGATGTCGGCAAAATGATTGTGAAACAAAAGTTAGGCTCAAGGAGATGATACCATGACACGGAAAAGCAAAGAAAAGGCCAGCAAAACAGGCATTGTCCATGATTTTGTCCATGACAGGCAATACCAGAGCTGGATCACTGAAATCAGTCAACGGTATCGTGCATGTCAGATCAAGGCGGCGATTCGTGTAAATAATGAAATGATTAAGTTTTATTGGTCATTAGGTCAAGACATTATCAGCATGAAGGCCGAGAGTAGATGGGGAACTGGATTTTATAAATCATTGAGTACAGATTTACAGAGCCACTTAAAGAATGTGAAAGGGTTGTCACCCACAAATCTAAAGTATATGAAATACCTTTATGAGTTATTTTCAAGGTTGATTTCAATTCGTCCACAACTTGTGGACGAATTAGCGCTGCTCCCGTGGGGACATATCAGAACGATTATTGATAAATGCGCTAATGATGGAAATATGGCTTTATTTTACGTTAATGAGTCAATTAACAACAATTGGTCTCGGGCTGTTTTGGTGAATTATATTGATTCAAATTTGTATGAAAGAAAGGGAAAAGCCATCTCGAATTTTATCAAGACGCTCCCAGATCCCACAGGTGATTTGGCACAGCAGCTCACCAAAGATCCCTATAATTTCGACTTTTTAACGATAACAGAACCATATAACGAGAAAGAATTTAAGGATGCACTCATTAAAAATATTGAACGCTTTCTATTGGAATTAGGTAAGGGATTTGCCTATATGGGGCGAGAATTTCGATTGGAAATCGGTTCAGAAGAAAAGTTTATGGATATGTTGTTTTATAATGTGGATTTGCATTGCTATGTCGTGATTGAGGTGAAGACGACAAAGTTTGAAGCGGGGTATCTTGGCCAGCTTGGGTTATATGTAACTGCGGTGAATCATATCCTAAAAAAAGACGGTGACAACCCGACCATCGGCTTGCTGGTATGCAAAAATAAAGACAATGTCGTCGCTCAATATGCGCTGGAAGGCATGTCTTTGCCGATTGGAATTTCCGAATATGAGTTAAGCAAACTATACCCAGTAGACTTTAAGAGTAGCCTTCCAAGCATTGAGGAGATAGAGGCAGAGCTTGCAGACAAATAGGCTGATCATTTTGCGGACTTCCGCAAAATGATCAGGATAAGCAATAATGCGGAATATAACCATTTTGCCAACCTCGGCAAAATGATCAGAGCAAGCAATGACAAGAGATTCCCTCAACTTGGGGTAAATTCAGGGGTACCATGAGATATTGAAAGGATTCTGATATGGCATCTGACTCGTTATTATATCGCGGAAAATATCGAAGGCCTACGAATCGTGCACATTGGTGGGATTGGTATGAAGGGATCTATTTTGTTACCCTCAATACACAAAACCGACGCCATGATTTCGGGGAAATAGAATGGGATGCCCAATGTCACCAAAAAATCATGCGCCATTCCATAATTGGAAAGTTTGCCGATGAAGAAATACCAAAGATCATGGAGCATCATCCATATGCATATATTCCATCATGGATTGTAATGCCCGATCATATTCATTTGATTATTATGATTGATGTTCGAGGACGAATGAAAAATTATTCGTTTGATGATGAAATCAATCTTGATAGCGCCGTGCGGACCGCACGACGCGATCATGATTCATGTGCACGACGCGATGATGATCATCATGATTCATGCACACGACGCGATCATGATTCATGTGCACGACGCGATGATGATCATCATGATTCATGCACACGACGCGATGATGATCATCATGATTCATGCACACGACGCGATCATGATTCATGTGCACGACGCGATGATGATCATCATGATTCATGCA
>JAEEGL014953524.1_pt1 | contig 14502 bp, 16 predicted proteins | sample 9134231 | NCBI WGS metagenome assembly JAEEGL01 (sample SAMN16246548, study PRJNA631951) | gut metagenome | biome: gut microbiome; feature: rumen; material: fiber-attached | host: Bos | place: Iran: Karaj | collected 2018-10
ACGCCGTTCTCCAGCTGCGGGTATTCCTCGTAAAACTCCTCCTCCGGTATGTCACGCCCCGCCTTGAGGTACAGCTCGTCGGACGGGAAGAATATGCGGGAGCCGTGCTTTTCAAGGCACTCCCGTCCGAACGCTTCCACGTCGTCAAGGGTGCGGGCGGCGCTCTCTCGGTCGAAGGGCTTTATCTCGGGCAGTCCCTCCCGGTGCTTCGTAAGTCCCACGGGGATCACGGACACGCTGGCCACGTTGGGGTACATGGCTGCGAGGTCCGCCATGGTGCGGCGGAGCTCCTCCCCGTCGTTCCAGCCGGGGCAGCAAACTATCTGGCAGTTCATCGTGATGCCCGCCTCGGCAAAGCGCCGCATTATCTCAAGGCCCCGCCCGGCGAAACGGTTTCCCAGCATCCTGCAGCGCAGGTCCGGGTCGGTGGTGTGTACGGAAACGTTGATGGGGCTTATTTTCAGGTCGATGACCCGCTGCACCTCCCGCTCGGCGAGATTAGTCAGCGTGATGTAGCTGCCGGTGAGAAAGGAAAGGCGCACGTCGTCGTCCTTGAAGTATAAGGACGGGCGCAGACCTTTGGGCAGCTGGTCAACGAAACAGAATATGCACTTGTTGGCGCAGGAATGGGCGGTGTCCATGAGGTATTCCTCAAACTCAAGGCCGCAGTTGTCCCCCTGCTCCTTGCGCACCTCAACGGTGCGCTCCGTCCCGTCGGGCCGCTGCAGCGAAAGCGTCACGTTCTCGTCGTAGGAGTAGTACATGTAGTCCAGCACGTCGGTGACGTCTTTGCCGTTTATCCGCAGCAGTCTCTCGCCGGGCACGACTCCCGCCGCGTCCGCCGGACTGTCCGGCTGGACGAGACTGATAATATTCCGCATCTTCTCCCCCGATACGAAAAGGACGGCGGTAAACCGCCGTCCTTCTGGTAGTAATTACTTACTTATCCTCAGCAACGCTGACGACTTCCCGGCCCTTATACGTACCGCAAACGGGGCACGCTCTGTGGGACAGGACCATAGCGCCGCACTTCGGGCACTTGGAAAGTCCCGGGACAGTCATCTTCCAATTAGAACCGCGCCTCTTATCTCTTCTTGCCTTGGATACTTTCCCCTTCGGAACCGCCATCTATGACACCTCCTGTTAATTATTCTCCAGGAGCTGTCTCAACACAGCCAACCTGGGGTCTCCTTCGGCCCTGCAGTCGCAGGGACCTTCGTTCAAGTTTTTTCCGCAGGTGGGACACAGCCCTCTGCAGTCTTCTTTGCACAGCGTGACCTGCTCCATGTTCAGCACGAACGCGGTGATGAAGATCTCGTCAAGATCGATCTGCGTACCGTCTATCAGGTACAGCTCGGAATCGTCCTCGTCGGGAAGCTCCTCTACCAGCGTCGCCGCAACGTTCAGGCGCAGGTGCTTTTCAAACTCCGCAAGGCATCTGTCGCACCGACAGCGCATGTCCGCGTCAAGCTCGCCTTTGAGGATCATCATACCCGCCTCGTTCTCCACCGTGCCGAAAGCCCTCACAGGCCCCTCATATTCAAGCACGGAGTCGAACTCCAGAGCGGCTTTGTCCAGCTCGTAATCGAACGGACGGCTCTCGCCGGGTATATCTATTATCTCGCAAAGCTCAAGACGCATCGCTCACCCCACGGAATAGGCCTTTTGGCCGCGCTACGATATTATAGATGAATTGTTTTGCCTTGTCAACAAAAAAATGGTATATACTTTGATGATAAATCGGGTTTCCGGGACCTTTCAGCCGTTATTTTTCACAGTGCGGCCTTCACAGCTGTCTGAGGAGCTCGTCTATGAGTTCCCTTTCCGCCATGCCCTCGGAAAAGGCGGTGGCGCCGCCGGCGGCGGTGCCCAGCTTCAGGGCGTAGTCGCTGTCCCCCGTCATGGCCCCGGCGATGAACCCGGCCACCATGGAATCCCCCGCCCCGGCGGAATTCACCACGGTGCCTCTGCACACGCCCTGACGGTGCACCCCGCCCGTCTCGTCCACAAGTATGGCGCCGTCTCCGGCCATGGATACTATAACGTTCCTCGCTCCCATATCCTGCAGACGGCGGGCGTACTTCACGACGTCGCCGTCGTTTTTGATCTCGACTCCGAACAGCTCGGCAAGCTCGGCGCTGTTGGGCTTTATGAGGTAAGGGCGGTATTTCAGCACGTTCTTCAAAAGGTCCTTCGTGGCGTCTACCACGGACCATATATCCCTGTCGGACAGCTTTTCAAGGATGCGCTCGTATATGTCCGGGGGCAGCGAACCGGGTATGCTCCCGGCAAGGACGATGAGGTCCCCGTCCCTGAGGGCCGTAAGCTTTTCAAAGAATGCCGACAGCGACTTGTCGTCTATATCCGGGCCAGTGCCGTTGAGCTCGGTCTCCACCTCGGATTTGAGCTTCACGTTTATCCGGGACGTCCCGGAGGGCAGGCGGATGAAATCGGTGGTCACGCCCCGCTCCCGTACGCCCTTCTCTATGGCCTCCCCGGTAAAACCGGCTATAAATCCCAGCGCCACGGAGTCCACGCCCAGCTCCCGGAGGATGACGGAAACGTTTATGCCCTTGCCGCCGAAGATAAGGCTGTCCCCCTTCGAGCGGTTCGTCTCCCCCAGCTTTACGCCGGGGATGCGCATGATGTAGTCCACGGCCGGATTGAAGGTTACGGTATATATCATAAGAGCGCCTCCTCCTGTGTGAAAATTCCGCGTTTATGTTTATTCTTCGACGTTTCTGTGCTATTATATTTTATACTGTGCATCCGTGCAAGTAAAGGGCGATTATTCGGTGAGGAGGACTCCATCCGTGCGTGAATTCATCATAAACAAAAACGACGCCGGGCAGCGTCTTGACCGTTTCTGCGCCAAGGCCGCCCCTCTGCTGCCCTCCTCTCTCATCCAGAAGCGCATCCGCACGAAGGATATAAAGATAAACGGCCGTCCCGGCAAGAGGGACGACAGGCTGTGCGAGGGGGACGTGGTCCGCATATATGTTCCCGACGAGTTCTTTCAGAAGGTCACCGACGATACCTCGTGGCTGAAGATCACGTCTCCGAAGATCGACGCGGTCTACGAGGACGAAAACGTTCTTCTCGTAAACAAACCCGCCGGCATGCTCTGTCACTCCGACTCCGGCGGCGAGTACGACACGCTTATAGCCAACGTGAAGGCGTATCTCAGGGCAAAGGGCGAGTGGGATCCCGCGGCGGAGAACTCCTTCGTCCCGGCCCTTGCCAACCGTATCGACCGCAACACCTCCGGCATAGTGCTCTCGGCCAAAAACGCCGCGGCCCTGCGGGTGCTGGACGAGAAGATAAGGAACCGGGAGATAGACAAGCGGTATCTTGCCCTGGCGGAGGGCGTCATGGAGCCGAGGGACGGCGTTCTGAAGGGATATCTCTTCAAGGACGCCAGGCGCAACCAGGTCTACGTTCGCAAGGCGCCCGAGAAGGGCGCCAGGACCGCCGTAACCGAGTACAGGACTCTGGCGGTGAAAAACGGCCTTTCTCTTCTGGAATGCCGTCTCGTCACCGGACGCACCCATCAGATAAGGGCGCAGCTTTCCGCGGCGGGCCATCCCCTTATAGGCGACGGGAAGTACGGCAGCGAAAAGGTGAACAGAAATTACGGTGAAAAGGGCCAGTGCCTGTGTTCTTACAGGGTGCGTTTTGCGTTCAGGGCCGACGCGGGCCCCCTGCAGTACCTCAACGGCCGGGAGTTCACCGTCAAAAACGTGGATTTTGTCGAAAAATACGATTTCTCCCCGTCTTTTGATTGACTTTTCTATATAAGGTATGTATATTTAATGCATTATACCGGGGGACGTTCAGCGCCCCCCGCAAAGGTACGAAATCTCACGGTCCGGGGCGTTCCCGGCCAGGAAAGGGGGAGGATAAATGGCAAAAGAGCTCATTCGCCTCAGCCATGTGTCGATGGCGTTTGACGGTGAGGTCGTTTTAGACGACATGAACATTTATTTCAACGACAAAGAATTCCTCACACTGCTCGGACCCAGCGGCTGCGGCAAGACCACGACGCTGCGCATAGTTGGAGGTTTCCTGACGCCCACGTCGGGAGACGTCTTTTTCGACGGGGTGAGGATTAATGATGTTCCTCCAAGCAAACGGCAGGTGAACACGGTGTTCCAGCGTTACGCCCTGTTCCCCCACCTGAACGTTTACGAGAACGTGGCCTTCGGTCTGCGGCTCCAGCGGCCGAAGATATCCGAGAAGGAAACAGCCGCCCGGGTGGGCGAGATGCTGGAGACGGTGTCCCTCAGAGGTTTTGAGCACCGCACGGTCACGTCTTTGTCCGGCGGTCAGCAGCAGCGTGTGGCCATAGCCCGCGCCCTCGTGATGCGCCCGAAGGTCCTTCTGCTGGACGAGCCCCTGGGCGCTCTCGACATGCGCCTTCGCAAGGATATGCAGCAGGAGCTCAAGCGTATCCAGCAGCAGATGGAGATAACGTTCATATACGTCACCCACGACCAGGAGGAGGCTCTGGCCATGAGCGACACCGTCGTGGTGATGAACGCGGGCAAGATCCAGCAGATAGGCTCCCCCGAGGACATATACAACGAGCCGAAAAACGCCTTCGTCGCCGATTTCATCGGCGAGAGCAACATCGTGGACGGCATTATGCGCGCCGACGAGGTGGTGGAGATATTCGGCAGGAAGTTCCGGTGCGTGGACAAGGGCTTCGCCCCCGACGAGGAGGTGGACGTGGTCATCCGTCCCGAGGACGTGGACATCGTGCCGCCGGAGAAGGGTCTTCTCATCGGCACCGTCACCAGCGTGACCTTCAAGGGCATGCACTACGATATAATAGTGGACTTCTACGGCTTCAAGTGGCTCATCGAGACCACGGACTTCTGCCCCGTGGGCGAGCGGATAGGCATAGACATAGTTCCCGAGGGCTTCCACATAATGAAGAAGAGCATCTACTCCGGCATGTTCGGCGATTACAGCTCCTACTCCGAGGAGTACGACGAGATAAGCGACGCCGAATACGTGGAAGAGGCCGCCAATGACGGCGAGGTGCCGGAATGACCCGGGGCATGAAGCGCCTTTCCATACCCTATATAGTATGGATGGCCATATTCGTGGTGGCGCCCATCTTCATCGTGCTCATCTACGCCGTGACCAGCAGCTCCGGCGCGTTCACAGCGGCCAATTTCTCCAACATGCTCTCCTATTCCGGAGTGTTCGCCCGGTCCATGTGGCTGGCGTTCATCGCCACGGTGATCTGCCTCGTCATAGGCTATCCCGCCGCGTATATCCTTTCACGGCTGGGTCCCGGCGCGCAGAAGATATGCATGATGCTGGTTATCCTGCCCATGTGGATCAACTCCCTGCTGCGGACCTACGCCTGGATGAGCATTCTGGAGAACACCGGCCTTCTCAACAGGTTTTTCCGCGCCATCGGGCTTCTGGACCTTCTGGGCATCGAGTTCGTGCCCATGATAAACACCCCCGGCGCCGTGGTGCTGGGCATGGTCTACGACTTTCTTCCCTTCATGATACTTCCCATCTACTCCGTGCTGGTGAAGATGGACTACACGCTGGTGGAGGCCGCCGAGGATCTGGGGGCCACCCCTGCGAAGGTGTTCACGAAGGTGACGCTGCCTCTGTCCGTATCCGGCGTGGTGTCCGGCGTGACCATGGTGTTCGTGCCGGCCATATCCACCTTCGTCATCTCCCGGCTGCTGGGCGGCGGCAGTGACATGCTGCTGGGCGATCTTATCGAGATGCAGTTCCTCGGCACCGCCTACAACCCCCATCTGGGCAGCGCCATCTCCATAGTGATGATGGTGATCGTCGTTATATGCATGAGCCTTATGAACCGCTTCGGCGACGGTGAGGAGGGGGCGATACCGCTATGACGGGAAAGAAGGTACGCTTCGGCGAAAAGCTGCTGGTGGTACTGCTTTTCGTCTTCCTCTACGCGCCGATACTGGTGCTGATAGTTTTCTCCTTCAACGCCACAAAAAGCCGCGCCGTGTGGACGGGGTTCACCTTTAAATGGTACGGGGAGCTCTTCTCCGACGCAACGCTCATGTCCTCACTGTACACCACCCTGGGCGTGGCGGTGCTGTCCTCCCTCATAGCAACGGTGGCCGGCACCCTGGCCGCCATGGCCTTCTACAACATGAAAAAGCGCTGGCGCACTCCCCTGCTGACCATCAGCAACATACCGGTGGTCAATGCGGACATAATAACCGGCGTGTCCCTTTCGCTGCTTTTCGTATCCGTGGGCAAATTCCTGGGCCACGAGTACGGCTTCCTGGGCTTCGGCACGCTGCTGCTGGCCCACATCAGCTTCAACATCCCATACGTGGTGCTGTCCGTTATGCCCAAGTTCCGCCAGCTGGACAACAATCTGGTCGACGCGGCGGAGGACCTGGGCTGCACGCCGGCGCAGGCATTCACCAAGGTGGTGCTGCCTCAGATAATGCCCGGCGTTGTATCCGGCATGCTCATAGCCTTCACCATGTCGGTGGACGACTTTGTGATAAGCTACTTCACTGCGGGCACCACCACCCAGACCCTTTCCATGTATATCTACGCCATGACCCGCATGCGGGTCTCGCCGAAGATAAACGCCATATCCACCCTGCTGTTCACCGTGGTGCTGGCGCTGCTCATCATAATCAATTTCAGAAACAATAAGAACGACGGCGCGGCAAAGCCCGTCACCGCAAAGGAGATAAAACAATGAAGAAGCTTCTTTCCGCCTTGCTTGTCCTGTGCCTGATATCGTCTCTGCTGGCGATGTCGGGCTGTTCCGAGAAGAACAAAGAGGTCGTAAACGTCTATAACTGGGGCGAGTACATCGACGAGGACCTTCTCAAGGATTTCCAGAAGGAGACGGGCATCAAGGTCAACTACAAGACCTTCGAGACCAACGAGCAGGTCTATTCCGTCCTGAAGCAGGGCGGCTCCAGCTACGACGTGATAATCCCCTCCGACTACATGATATCCCGCATGATCAGCGAGGGCATGCTGGAGAAGATTAACTTTGACAACGTGCCCAACATATCCCTCATCGACGATATCTACCTCAAGCAGGACTACGACCCCACCGGAGAGTACTCCGTGCCCTACATGTGGGGCACCGTGGGCCTTATCTGGAACACCAACTATATCGACGAGGAGATCACGAGCTGGAGCGCCCTGTTCGACGAGCGCTACGCCGGTCAGATCCTCATGTTCGACAACTCCCGCGACGCTCTCGGGCTCGCGCTGCTGTACCTGGGTTACAGCATAAACACCACCAGCGAGGCCGAGCTCAACGAGGCCTACGAGCTTCTGGTAAAGCAGAAGGAGATCAAGCAGGCCTACGTCATGGACCAGATATTCGACAAGATGGAGGAGGGCGAGGCTTATATCGGCCCCTACTACGCCGGCGACTATCTGACCATGCTGGAAACCAACCCCGACCTGCGCTTCGTGGTCCCGGAGGAGGGCTCCAACCAGTTCGTGGACGCCATGTGCATCCCCAAGGGCGCTCCCCACAAGGACAACGCCGAGAAGTTCATCAACTGGATGTGCTCCACCGAGGTCTCCCTGGCCAACTCCGAGTTCATCGGATACACCAGCCCCAACGTGGAGGTCCGGGAGCAGATCGACCTGGACGAGGACGCGTTCGCCATCATGTACCCCTCCCAGGAAATCCTGGACCGGTGCGAATACTACGTGAACCTGCCCCAGGACACCCTGGACCTGTACGACAGTCTCTGGGTCAAGCTGAAGGCCTGACGGATAAAACTAAAAGACCTGCGATCATAAGATCGCAGGTCTTTTTTTATCGCTTTTTTAATCTCTGTTCAGAAGGAACAGAAGATCGCAGTTGTTCTCCATGCGGGCTATGAGTCTGCACAAAGACGCGGTCTCCCTTGGTCTGAGACCGGCGGTGAGGACGTCTGTCATCTCGGCGCTGACCTCCATCACGCGGTTGAAAAGCTCACGCCCCGTCTCTGTCAGGGACAGCATGCGCTTGCGTCTGTTGACCATGGAGAAGGCGCTGTTGAGGTATCCCCGCTGCACCAGAGCCCGCACATCGCGGCTGATGGTGGCCTTGTCGATATCGTAGGCCTCGATGATATCATCCTGACAGCAGTTTTCGTTTTCACCCACGTGAAGAATTATCATGTGCATGGAACCGCTCAGGCTGTATTTCGCAAGGGCTTTTCTCATGTAGCTGTGGCGTTTGTTGTTGATGTGATATATCGCCCTGAAAAGTGTCATCGTCTCGCTCATTTTTTCTCTTTTTCGCCTCCGCCCCATCTGAGCAGAATTCATGGTACGATTATACCAATTATGCGGAATAAACGCAATATAAATTCGGTATATTTTTTTATTCGCGGAGATTTTTTTCTCAGCCTGTCGTCGGAATACGGTGCAGAATTTGTTGACACGATAGCATTTTTGTAATAAAATATGCTCCTATTAGTTGATACTATCAACATTAAAGGAGCCGTGTCATGAATATTCATCGCAGAACTATAATGGTCAACGGCGTTGCGAACATGTCCACCCGTTATATGCTTGAAAAGGGCTACAATGTTGCGCTTTTTGCCCATTCTCAGGAGCAGGCGGACGCCATGTCGTCCACGATCCCCCAGGAGTACAGGGACAATTTCCGCGCTTTTTTCGTGGGCAGAGAGGACAGAGAGGCCTCCATAACACGCTGTCTTGAGGATATAAAGGCCGCCTTTGGCGGGCTGGACGTGGTGGCCACCGGCGCCGGGCAGAACGATCTCAGAAATTTTGAGGATCTCAGCGAGAAGGAGTTCACCCAGCTGCTGCCCAACCACATCTTCGGCGCTTACAGCATTATGAAGCACACCCTTCCCCTGCTGAAGGAAAGCGGCTCCGGCAGGTTCATCAACTTCACATATATAGAGTCCATGAGCGGCCGTTTCCACAACGGCGTGGCGGGGGCGGCGGGCAAGGCAGGCATCATAGCTCTTACCCGCAACTACGCACTGGCCTACGCAAAATACGGCATCACAGCCAACTGCATAGCCATCGGCGCCATGAAGACGCTTCTTCAGCTGGAGCCGGACTATCAGAAAGCCATCGAAAGCCGCATCCCCGTTGGGCACATCGCCACCGCTGACGACATCGCCCCGATTCTCCACTTCCTGGCCAGCGAGGAATCCCGCTACATCACCGGCGCGGTGATAAATGCCAGCGGCGGCGCGTATATGGACTGAAAAAAGAAAAACCGGAAGGGACGATCCCTTCCGGTTTTTTATGTTCTTTACTTTGTGCCGAAGATCCTGTCGCCGGCGTCGCCCAGACCGGGCACGATGTAGCCGATCTCGTTGAGCTTCTCGTCAAGGGCGGCCACGAAGATATCCACGTCGGGATGGGCGTCGTTCATGCACTTGACGCCCTCGGGAGCGGCAATTATGCTCATGAGCTTGATGCGCTTAACGCCCACCTCCTTCAGGAAGGTGCAGGCGGCCGCGGCGCTGCCGCCGGTGGCCAGCATGGGGTCGACGATTATAACGTCGCGCTCCTGTATGTCGGGGGGCATCTTGAAGTAGTACTTAACGGGCTCCAGGGTCTCCGGGTCACGGTAAAGGCCTATGTGGCCGACCTTTACGTTGGGCATCATGGCGACCATGCCGTCCACCATGCCCAGGCCTGCGCGGAGTATGGGCACCACGGCCAGCTTCTTGCCGGCGATATGCTGACAGTGGGCGATCCCCATGGGAGTCTTCACGTCCACGGCCTCGAGGGGAAGGTCCCGGGTAGCCTCGTAGCACATCAGCATTGCGATCTCGGAAACAAGCTCACGGAACTCCTTGACGCTGGTCTCCTCGTTGCGAAGGATGGACAGCTTGTGCTGGATAAGAGGGTGATCAAAAACGTGCACCTTGCTCATTTCGTTCTCCTTCCGCGGCTCCGGAGGGCCGCATTTTATTTATATGTTAAGTGTTTTATTGTCTTTTCAGGGGTTGCCCTCCCGGGCAAGGCGCTCCCGTTCCGCCTGGGAAAGCCGCAGATACTCCGGCACCACGTCGTCCGGGGAGCAGGGCTCCGCCCGCTGCGCGGCCATGGCCACGCCCCAGGCGCTCTGCAGCAGCAGAGGCTCAGGCGGCAGCCGGGCTTCAAGGCCCGCCTCCAAGAATGCATTATAGCACAGTTTCGCGCCGTCTCCAACAAAATAATAGGGCCCTGCCCCGGATTTTGCTTCCTCCATCACAAGGGAGAGCGGCACGGCCCTGTCGGGGCAAAGCCGCAGAGGCTGGCCGTTTTTTATCTGAAATACGGCGTTATATATCTCGCCGCGGCGGGCGTCCATGGCGGGACAGACGACGGCCCCCTCCCTGTCGGAAAGATGCCATGCCATGGCTTCCAGCGTCGACACGGGGATAAGGGGCTTGCTGCCGCCCCAGGCAAGGCCCTTGGCGGCGGCCACGCCTATGCGTATGCCGGTAAAGGAGCCGGGCCCCTTCGCCACGGCCACGGCGTCCACGCTGTCCATGGTGAGCTCAAGGTTCTCGAGGAGCTCCCGGGCCATTATCAGAAGTGTTTTCGAGTGGGTAAGGCCGCTGTTCTCGCAGTACTGGGCCGCAAGGGAGCCGTCCTGACACAGGGCGACCGAGGCCATCTTTGCCGAGGACTCCAGAGCAAGTATCCTCATATTTCCCGCCTCCCGTCTGCAAACTCTACGGCTATGCGCCGCTCATCGTCCGAAAGCTTCTCTATCGTCACCCTGACGGCGTCCGCAGGTATCTCGTCGCCGGCGTTTTCGCTCCACTCCACCGCGCACACGCCGCCGCGGGTCAGGTAATCCTCCCAGCCGATCTCGAAGAGCTCCTCCGGGTCGGAAAGGCGGTACATGTCAAAGTGGAACAGCGGTACGCTCCCCAGATATTCGTTCACGATGGTGAAGGTGGGGCTTGACACTCTTGCAGTCAGGCCCATGCCCCGGGCCATGCCCCGGACGAAGGCCGTCTTTCCCGCGCCGAGATCGCCGTAAAGGGCCACCACATCGCCGGGACGCAGCACCCCGGCAAGCCGGGCGCCGACGTTAACGGTATCGGCTTCGCTTTTCGAGATATATTCCATGCTTCACCTCTGGGACGTGAGAATCGTTACCGCTGACAGTATATCACTTCTTCATCTCTTATAAAAGAGCCTGAGAGCCATTTTTCCCGGCGGTACGGCCTCAATCCGCAAAATCCGCTTTACTGAACGGGGATAAAATGGTAGTATTATGGTGAGATGATATCCGCGCCCGCCGCGGCGCGTTTTTTGGAGATCACCGTGAAACGATTTCTTTCCTTTATCGGCACCGTACTGAAAAGGTGCGATCTCGTGCTTCTTTTCCTGAGCGCCGCCGCCACTGCGTTCAGAATAGTGCTCATATCCAGCGCCACCCGCAGCATGGGAGGGCGCAACTACGTGTTTATCCAGTCCTTCGCGCTGGTGCTCGGCATGGGGCTTTACGTGGTATTCTCCGTGGTAGACCTGAACTCCATCGCGGAAAAGTGGAAGCTTCTGCTGGTGCTGTCTCTGCTGTTCATCGCGTCGCTGTTCAAGCTGGGCATCGGCGACGAGACCACCGGCAACAAGGCGTGGATACACATCGGCAGTCTGAACGTACAGCCCTCCGAAGTCCTGAAGCCCTTTTTCGCGATCATAGTGGCCAAGGTGATGGTGGAGCTGCGCCGCCGCTTCGGGCTCAACCACATAGTGTCGCTTCTGCTGCTGGTGCTGTTGTTCGGCGCCTTCTTCGGTCTTATCATCGTGGCCTCCTCCGACCTGGGCAGCGCCATGGTGTACCTTTTCATGTTCGTGACCATGCTGTTCGCCGGCGGACTGCAGATATACTGGTTCCTGCTGGGCGCTACGGCGCTGGCGCTGGTGTCGCCAATGCTGTGGAACCAATTCCTGACGCAGAAACAGAGGAACCGGATAATCGCCCCTTACGACCCGTCCATCGACCCAAACGGCCGCACCATAAGATGGCAGGCCAACCAGAGCGTGGCGGCCATTGCCTCCGGCAAGGCCACGGGCATGGGACTTTATCACGGCACCCGCACCCAGGCAGGCACCATCCCCAAGCAGCACACGGACTTTATCTTCTCCGCCGCCGGAGAGGAGCTGGGTATGCTGGGGTGTATCCTGGTTGTGGGATTGCTGGTGCTCATTATAATCCGCTGCATCCGCACGGGCATGCGGGCCTCCACCCGGCTGGACGCCCTGGTGTGCGTGGGCATCGCGGCCATAATGATATTCCAGACCTTCGAGAACATAGGCATGTGCCTGGGTCTTGCGCCGGTCATCGGTCTTACGCTGCCGTTCTTCAGCTACGGAGGCTCGTCGATAATCACCATGTTCATGTGCATGGGTCTGGTTTCCGGGGTACGAACGCGGCCGAAACCGGAGATGTTCCTGAGCGAATAAGAAAAAACGCGCTGCTTCGGCAGCGCGTTTTCAATATACTATCACGTCCACCCGCATGCGTCCCCGGCGGGTCTCCCCCGCCGTACCCAGCAGCTTGAACCTTCCGTGTCCGCGGACGGACACGATGGAGCCGGGCTTTACCTGCGCTCCGGCGCTGACAGCCAGACGGCTGTCAATGAACACCCGTTCCGACTCCACCAGTGATTTAGCCTCGCTGCGTGACAGGTCGTACACGCCCGCCACGAGGGCGTCGAGCCGGTCCGAGGCAACGACTTTCTGTCGGGGCTCCGGCGGCTGTGTGAGCGTCTGCGGAGGCTGTGAGGACACGCAGCGCACCGTGGTGTGTTTCACCTGCGTCAGCTCCAACGCGATGAAGGCGGCAATGGAGTCCATACAGAACAGGTACGCGCGATCGTCCTGCACCACGATGTCCCCCAGCATCTCGCGCTTTATGCCCAGGGCCATGAGGGAGCCCAGGAAATCCCGGTGGGTCAGCTTGTCGGCGAACTTCGCGTTCACCGGCTCGATACGCAGACACGTCACCGGAGGCGATTCCTCATAGCCGCAGGCGTCTTCGCTGCCGAAGCAGGCCACCGCCCTCTCCGCCCCCTCGAAGCCGCCGAAAAGAGACACCGGGGCGCTCAGGCCCATGGAAAGCAGCACGCTCTGCTCCGCCTGAGTGAGAAAATGGGAGAACTGCCACGTTCCCCGCTGTTCAAATCGCCGGCACAGGTCCGCCAGATGGCTGCGCAGCTGCCCCGTATCCTCCTGCATGGTGCTCCTCCGTCAAAGACCGGTTGATTGCTTTCCGTGACAAGTATAGCACGTTATCTGCCGCCGCGCCACAGCGCATTCGCCAATCTGCGGAGCTATTTTCAGCATATTGCCGTATTTTCGCAAAAAGAGGACGGCCAGCCCAATACCTATTGACAAAATAAGGCCTGAATTATTATAATATGTCTGTATAAAAGGGTAAAAGACCGCTGATTTTTTAGCGCATCCGCGCCCGAAATTTTATAGGAGGATACCTGTATGTACGAGATAGTTGCCAAGCCCCTTACCAAGGAAGCCTTCAAGCCCTACGGCGAGTACGTTGACCTGATCCACATGGACGAGTACTTCACCCGCCCCGGCCAGGATGCCGGCTTCTTCCCCGATCTGATCCGCCTGAACTTCGGCATCACCACCATGCCCGTGGTCAACTGCTGCCTCGTCAAGAAGAGCGATGAGTGGATCGTTCGCGGCACCGAGTACCACAGCTATACCTGCGAGGGCCTGTGCCCCGTCAACGGCGACGTGGTCATCTTCGTCGGCCGTCCCGCCCGCGGCTTCGGTCCCGCCCCCTGCGGCGCTGACCTCGAGGCCTTCATCATCCCTCAGGGCACTTTCGTCCGCTTCAACTGCGGCATTCAGCACGGCACTCAGTTCCCCATCGACAAGGACTATGTCAGCCTGATCTGCCAGCTGCCTGAGCGTACTTACGCCAACGACTGCGTCCGCATCAAGTACGAAGAGGGCCAGGAAGCCAAGATCGTAATGCCCAAATAAGTCCCCGCAAAAATGAAAAGAGCAGGTCTTTCGACCTGCTCTTTTTTTGTTCTGTTTCAGATGCCCAGATACTTCTTAACGGCTGCAACGTCGTCAAAGATATAGTCGGGCTTTATCTCGCTTGCCGCCAGGGTAGCCTGGTCGGTCTCGCCGGACATGACGAGGAGCGCCACCGCGCCGGCGTTGACGGCTACGGCGATATCGGTGTACATTCTGTCCCCCACGCAGCATATCTGCTCATTGGGAATGCCGGTCTGCCCGGAGATGATGTCCACCATGTTTCTGTCGGGCTTGCCGATGTACGTGGGCTTGACGCCGGTGGAGGCTGTCAGAAGGGCGCAGATGCTGCCGCAGTCGGGCAGGACCTCGCCGGCGGGCATGGGGCAAACCCAGTCGGGGTTAGCGGCTATGAACGGCAGGCCGCGGCGCAGGAAATGTACGGCGCGCTCCAGCTTATAATAAACCAGTTCCGTGTCAAATCCCACGACAACGACGCCGGGATTTTCGTAATCTATGGCGATG
>JAEEGL015943371.1_pt1 | contig 14502 bp, 13 predicted proteins | sample 9134231 | NCBI WGS metagenome assembly JAEEGL01 (sample SAMN16246548, study PRJNA631951) | gut metagenome | biome: gut microbiome; feature: rumen; material: fiber-attached | host: Bos | place: Iran: Karaj | collected 2018-10
AGGTCTTCAGAGCCTTCAGGATCAGGCTGGTGCAGCATTCCCTTATAGCCAACGCCTTTGGTACGGGGTTTATTGGTATAGACTCTGGGGATGATATAGATCTTGTCCTTGACCTTTTCAATTAGTTTAGCAAGGCGGTTGAGATAGTCCAGCACTGCATCTTCATTGTCTGCAGAGCAGGGTCCTATGATAAGGAGAAAGCGGTCATCCTTTCCTTCAAATATGTTTTTTATCTCTTTGCAGCGGCGGTCTATGATCTCACTTAATTCGGGTTTTACGGGAAACTGCTCCTTCAGCTCCTTGGGAGTGGGAAGTTTCCTTATGAATTCCATCGGCATTTCCATGGCTTGTCTCTTTTCTTTCTTAAACGGTCTTAAGTTGCTGTTCAACGGGCTTTTAGGCCGATGAATAGTAACAATATCATATTTAATGCAATGATACAAGCACTTGACCATAGTAAGATCTTTGCATATTATATACGGGAAACTATATAAACGCTGGGGGAGCTTTCGCTGAGAACCGGCGGTCATGGAACTTCTTCTCTGCCGCGGGGACCCTTACACCTGAACCGGGTAATGCCGGCGTAGGAAAGCAGACATTTTACAGATGTCTTTATACCCCTCCGCATTTAAATTGAATGGAGGTTTTTTTATGTCTTTTTTTGCAACACTTACTGAGGACGGCAGCTATGCTTTAAGCGGAGCCGGCTATACCGCGATCATTCTTATCATGCTGTTTCTTCTTATGCTGGCAAGTTACTTTACTTCTTCGGAAGATAAAGTGAAGACGGGAACAAGGAAGATGGTCTTTGCTGCAATGGCTATGGCCCTTGCCTATGTCACATCCTTTATAAAGATCATTCATATGCCTATGGGAGGATCAGTCACTCTGTTTTCAATGTTCTTTATCACACTGGTCGGTTACTGGTATGGACTCAGGACGGGCATAAGTGCAGCTCTTGCATACGGGCTTCTGCAGCTTGTGGTCGATCCCTATATTCTGAGCGTGCCCCAGGTTTTCTGTGACTATATCTTCGCATTCGGAGCTCTTGGTCTTTCGGGGATTTTCCATAATGCAAAGCACGGCATGATTAAAGGGTATATAATAGGAGTTATAGGAAGGTTTATTTTTTCCTTCCTGTCAGGCTTTATTTTCTTCGGGGACTATGCTCCTGAGGGGATGAACCCGGCAGTATATTCGTTTACCTATAACGGTGCATATTTGTTCGCGGAAGCGGGAGTTACCCTTATTGTACTGATGATCCCTGCAGTTTCAAAGGCTCTGAACAGAGTAAAGAACCTGGCACTGCAGCAGGAGGGCATAAGAGAGACCGCATAAAAGCTTCCGGATGATCAGGAAGGAGCAGCATATGGCAATAAAAGGCGGAATCATGGTGCCCCACCCTCCCCTCATTGTTCCCGAGGTCGGAAAGGGCGGAGAAAGAGCGATAGAAGAGACTACAAGAGCTTATGAAAGGGCAGCGGATCTTGTGGCAGAGCTTAAACCCGACACAATTGTGCTTTCATCTCCCCATGTGGTTATGTACGGTGATTACCTCCATATCTGTCCCGGAGACAGCGCGGGAGGTGATCTCAGGCAGTTTAATGCGCCAAAGACCGGTATGTATTTGGATTATGATACGGAGCTCAGGGACAGGATCACAGAGCTCTGTGATGAGGTGAGTTTCCCTGCCGGTACAATGGGTGAGAGAAGCCCGGAACTGGATCATGGAACCATAGTGCCGCTGTATTTTATTCTTCAGAAGTATAAAGATTTTAAATTGGTCCGGATGGGGATATCGGGCATATCCCTGTCCGACCATTATCGTCTTGGGATGATGATAAAGAAAGCTGCTTTGGAGCTGAACAGAAACGTGGTTTATGTGGCAAGCGGCGACCTGTCCCATAAACTTAAGGCTGAGGGACCTTATGGTTTTGATAAAAGGGGTCCGGAGTATGATGAGAAGATCATGGATGTAATGGGCAGAGGTGATTTTGATGAACTGCTGGATTTTGATCCCGATCTTCTGGAAAGGGCTGCGGAATGCGGGCATCGCTCATTTGTCATTATGGCGGGAGCCTTTGACAGGACCCGGGTTAAGATAGAAAGGCTCTGTCATCAGGATGTTACCGGAGTGGGTTATGGTATCTGCACCTATATAACAGAGGGTGAGGATCCGGAGAGGGCATTCCTGGACAGATGGTATCAGAGAAAAGGGCAGAAGATGGATATGAGAAGAGCGGCCGAAGATCCGTATATTTCTCTTGCAAGGCAGACGGTTGATACATTTATCAATGAAGGGAAGGTCATAAAGATACCTGCAGACCTGCCTTCGGAAATGATGAAAAAAAGAGCCGGAGCCTTTGTATCCATTCATAAAGAGGGGAATCTCAGGGGATGCATCGGAACCATTCTTCCAGTTTGCGATAATATTGCGGAGGAGATAGTAAGTAACGCTATCAGCGCGTCCACCCGGGATCCCAGGTTTTCTCCCATACGGCCGGATGAACTTCCCTTTCTTGAGATAAGCGTGGATATACTGGATGAGCCTGAAGAGATAGATTCCGAAGAGGAACTGGATGTTAAGCGCTACGGTGTCATTGTTACAAAGGGAATGAAGAGAGGACTGCTATTACCGAATCTCGAGGGTGTTGATACCATAGAGGAGCAGGTGGCAATTGCGAAGCAGAAAGCAGGAATTCCCGTTTCGGATACTGATGTCCGTCTGGAACGCTTTGAGGTGACACGGCATGAAGTGTGAGGTCTGTTTCAGACACTGTGATCTGAGTGATGGACAGCTTGGTTTCTGCAGGGCAAGGCGAAACAGAGGAGACAGGATCATTCCGGAGAATTACGGTGTCATCACGTCCATCGCTCTGGATCCTATAGAAAAGAAACCCCTTAACAGGTTCTGTCCCGGAAGTTTTATTCTTTCCCTTGGGTCTTACGGCTGCAATCTCCGTTGTCCCTTCTGTCAGAACCATGATATTTCACAGATAGGAGATAAGGGAGAGGGAAAGGAGTTCAGCAGGACTGATCCGGAGAGGATCCTTGAGATAGCCCTTGATGAAAGGAAAAACGGCAATATCGGGGTGGCCTATACCTATAATGAAGCCCTGGTGGGATATGAGTTTGTGCGGGATACGGCTAAGCTTATAAGGGACGCGGGAATGAAAAATGTGCTGGTGTCAAACGGCACTGCGGAATTAAAGGTCCTGCATGAGATACTTCCCTTTATGGACGCCATGAATATTGATCTTAAATCTTTTTCTGAAAAGGTATACAGGGAAGTGCTGAAAGGGGATCTTAAACAGACCATGGACTTTATTGAGGAGGCGTCCCGGCACTGTCATATGGAGATCACTACACTTATCGTTCCGGATATAAATGATTCGGAGGAGGAGATAAGGGAAATGACTTCATGGATAGCTTCCTTAAATGATGGAAAGGGAAAAGAGATACCCTACCATATCTCCAGATTTTTCCCGCGTTATAATATGACGGACAGAAGTGCCACGGATGTGGGGCTGATCTACAGACTGGCAGAGACTGCCAGGGAAAACCTTAAATACGTGTATGAGGGGAATGTATAGATATTATGAAAATATCCGTGATAGGTGAAGACAATTTTATCAGGAAGAACCTTATTGAGAATCTGCTTACCATTTCAGACGGACGGAACAGAAGCCGTACCGGGCTGTCCATCGGTTCTGTCCTTACGGAGGAGGGGGGAGATGTACGGATAAGCCTCCCATCCCTTAATGACGGGAATAATGAGATAACTATAGATATGCATGGTGAAGTCATTAGTTACAGGGCACCTCATATTGCCGGGAAATGGGACGATACAGATTCCCTGTTAAAAACCTTCTGTGAAGCTGCAGCGCGTGACCTTCCTTTTCCTTTATTTAAGAGCGGGGAAGTGATAGAGATACTGTTTATAGAGGATATGGTTGAAGAGATACTGGATGTGCTGGAGGGACATCCAAAGGGAAAAGACGGATCGTTTCCCCTGACATACAAGGTCACCCTTGATTCAGTCACAGAGGAATTATCCTCATTTAATAAACTGCAAAGTACGCTGTTCATACATGAAATGCCGGGAGGGAGTTTTTCCTATAAGCTTTTTTCGCTGTATCTTTCCTATCTCCCCAAGGAAAAAATTTCTTATCCCGTGAATATGAACATAGATAACAGAGGTGTGTTCAGCGAATTATTCAAAACCGTAAAGTGCGGTCAGGTGTCCATAAATATAGCCCATCCCGGGGTTACAAGGGGGCAGCACTGGCATAACACCAAATGGGAGATATTCATTGTCGTCAGCGGACACGGTCTTATCGAGGAACGGGAGATCGGAAGCGATAAGGTGATACGCTTTGAAGTCCGGGGAGAGGATATGAGGGCCGTCATAATGCTTCCGGGCTACACTCACAGCATAACAAATCTGGAAAAGGACAGGGATCTGGTGACAGTTATGTTTGCCAATGAATCCTTTGATCCGTCGAGACCTGATACTTTCTTTGAAGAAGTATAAAAAAGCCCCGGTTTTCGCCGGGGCTTTGGGGGGAGTAAATATTTCTTTTTTAAGGAGAGTTATGAAAAAGTCTTATCACATTTCTTTTCTATGAAACAAATGATACACATAAACTGTGACAAAAATACGTTGAGTTTGAAAACGGTTTGTGTCTTTGGACGAAAGAATTTCTTAAGATTCCTGTGTTAATTCTTAAGACCGTGTATTTTTGCTGCCGGGACAGAAGTTTCCCTGAGGGCAGGAAGCACAGCCGGAATTGAAATCCGGAGATTCCGTATGGCTGACGTCAGCTGTCTGGAAATCCTCTAAATCAGTATCATCGAGAATATAATAATCCTTGTGGGGTTTGAAGAGCAGCATCACAAAGATAAGGAGCACAACTCCGGACAGTACAAGTCCGGTGATATCGGCGGTACCTGAGAAAGCGGCGCCGATCTGATAGACCACGAAAGAAACAAGATAGGCAAAGCCGCATTCATATCCGATAGCAAAGAAGGTCCATCTGGCACTGTTCATCTCACTTGCAATGGCTCCCATGGCGGCAACGCAGGGGGCGCAGAGGAGATTAAATATAAGGAAGCTTAAACCGGCAGCGGGGATAAATACCGATGAAAGAGCCGTCTCTTCTCCGCCATAGAATACTTCCATGGTGCTGACTATATTTTCCTTGGCCACAAGACCGGTTATGGTGGCTACAGCAGCCTGCCAGCGGCCCCATCCCAGGGGAGAGAAGATAAAAGCCGCCACATTTCCGATCATCGCGAGGATACTGCTTCCAATCTCGCTCTCTTCAAGCATCCCAAATACTCCTTCCTTCCATCCGAAGTGTGACAGGAACCATATGATGACTGTGGACAGGAGAATTATTGTCCCGGCTTTCCGGATAAAACTCCAGCCCCTTTCCCACATGCTCCTGAGTACGTTTGTGATGGAGGGACAGTGGTACGCCGGAAGCTCCATTACAAAGGGAGCAGGTTCTCTTGCAAACATTTTTGTTTTCTTGAGAATGATGCCCGAACTTATTATTGCAGCGATCCCGATGAAATATGCGCCGGTGGAAACAATGGCGCTTCCGTCGAAAAAGGCTCCTGCGATCATCGATATAAGGGGTACCTTGGCGCCGCAGGGGATAAAGGTGGTGGTCATGATCGTCATCCTGCGGTCCTGCTCATTTTCTATGGTACGGCTTGCCATGATTCCCGGAACACCGCAGCCCGTCCCGATAAGGATGGGAATAAAGCTTTTTCCCGAAAGTCCAAAGCGGCGGAATATCCGGTCCAGTACAAAAGCCACTCTTGCCATATATCCGCTGGCCTCTACAAAGGCCAGAAGGAAAAAGAGCGTAAGCATCTGCGGAACAAAGCCCAGGACAGCACCTACGCCGTCCACGATCCCATCGAGGATGAGACCTTTAAGCCAGAGAGCACATCCCGTTATGTCAAGCAGTTTTTCTATGATCACCGGAATACCGGGGATCCAGAAATTAAAAAGGTAATAGCCTTTTCCGAAGAGACCGTTATTGGCCCAGTCAGTGGCAGGTCCGCCTACAGCTACCATGGATGTCCAGTAGATAAGGAACATAACAGCTGCAAATATGGGAACTCCGAGAATACGGTTGGTGACTATCCGGTCGATCTTATCTGAGATGCTTAAAGCTCCGGCATTTTTCTTCTTATAGATCCCTTTAAGGATTTCTGCGATATAGATATAGCGTTCGTTTGTGATGATGCTTTCGGAGTCATCTTCCATCTCCCTTTCGGCTGCCTGTATGTCTTTTTCAATATGGATAAGTTTGTCTTCGGGGATATTAAGATTCTCCAGAACCTGTCTGTCGCGCTCAAAAACTTTTATGGCATACCACCGCTGCTGTTCTTCGGGAAGGTCGTGTACAATGACTTCCTCGATATGGGCAAGGGCATGTTCCACGGGACCGCTGAAGGTGTGCATGGGTACAGTCTTTTTTTTCACAGCCGCACGTATGGCAGCTTCTGCGGCATCTATGGTCTTTTCATCCTTAAGAGCAGAGATCTCCACAATGTTACAGCCCAGTTCTTTAGCCAGCATGGCGGTATCAAGGCTGTCGCCGTTCCGGCGCACAACATCCATCATATTTATTGCAATTACAACAGGGATTCCGAGTTCGATAAGCTGGGTGGAAAGATATAGATTTCTTTCCAGATTGGTTCCGTCAATGATATTCAGGATGGCGTCCGGACGTTCTCCGATAAGATAATTCCTGGCCACGACCTCCTCAAGAGTGTAGGGGGAAAGGGAATAGATGCCCGGAAGGTCTATTATCTCCACGTCGTCATGCTTTTTTAACCGGCCTTCTTTTTTTTCTACGGTAACTCCGGGCCAGTTTCCCACAAACTGACTGGATCCGGTAAGAGAATTAAATAAAGTAGTCTTACCGCTGTTGGGATTTCCCGCAAGGGCTATCCTTGTTCCCATCATGTGCCTCCTTCAGGGTCAAAAAAGATCATCAGATCATTACCCGTCTTGCCAGTGCTTCATCCAGTGCAATACGGGATTCCTTAACTTTCACTATCACATTTCCCCCGATAGAGCTTATTATGCTCACGCTCCCTCCCGGGGTGAAACCCAGATCTTCAAGGTGCCTGCGGATTTCCGGGCTTCCGCTGACTTTTTTTATTATGTTTTCCTCGCCGGGATCAGCATAGTTTAATGGGATCATATATCTGTTAATATCCTTCGCTTATTGTTAAAACCGTCTAACTAGTTATACTAACCTAACTAAAATTTGTCAACTAAAAAGAAGATGTGATATGATATGATAATTTAAGCGTCAAAATTAGGGTGCGAGGGCAAGGAGTTTACATAATATGAATGTTGAGAAGACAATAGAGGATTATCTTGAAGCTATCCTTATGATAAAGGAAAAACAGGGCTATGTCCGTTCCATTGACGTGGCGGAGCATCTGAAGGTCACTAAACCCAGTGTAACCTATTCCACGAAAAGACTGAAAGAAAAAGGATATCTGACAAGTGATCACGCGGGAATGCTGGTGCTTACCGATTCAGGTATGGAGATAGCAGACAGAACCTACACCAGACATAAGACTCTTACGAAATTTTTTATGCAGCTGGGCGTGGATCCGGATGTTGCAAGAGAGGATGCCTGCAAGATCGAACATGATCTGAGCGAGGAGACCTTTCAGGCTCTCTGTAAACACGCAAAACTGGAACTTTCGGATTAATGCAGATTCAGGTATAACATGAAATCAAGACGGGAAAACAAAATGGGCGTACTGCCCGTAAAAAAACTTGTGATCACTATGTCCCTTCCAATGATGATCTCTATGCTGGTACAGGCTCTTTATAACGTAGTGGACAGTATTTTTGTGTCCCAGATAAATGAGAATGCCCTTACCGCCGTAACTCTTGCATTTCCTATGCAGACCCTGATGATAGCCGTGGGAAGCGGTACGGGTGTCGGGATCAATGCGCTGTTATCCAGATCTTTGGGGGAAAAGAGATTTGACAGATCGGATGCCGCGGCAAATATGGGTATACTTCTCACCATATTCAGTTATTTTGCGTTCCTTATTGCAGGCTTGTTTTTTGCGGGCCCCTTTATCAGAACCCAGACGGATGTGCAGGAGATAGTGGAGTATGGGACCACCTACCTCAGTATAGTAAACTGTCTTTCTCTGGGGGTTTTCTGCCAGATGACTTTTGAAAGACTCCTTCAGTCCACTGGAAGGACATTTTACAGTATGATCTCCCAGGCTACCGGGGCTATCGTCAATATTATTTTCGATCCCATAATGATATTCGGTCTTTTCGGTATGCCGCGGATGGGAGTAGCCGGTGCGGCCGGGGCCACGGTACTTGGACAGATGGTGGCCGGAAGCCTTGGGATATTTATGAATATTAAATTCAACACCGATATCAATCTGTCCTTCAGAAAGATATTCCATATTGATCTTCCTGCCATAAAAGAGATCTATATGGTCGGGATCCCCTCCATATTAATGATGTCCATAGGTTCTGTCATGACCTATCTTATGAACAGGATACTCATAGTATTTTCCACCACGGCAGCTGCCGTATTCGGAGCCTATTTTAAACTTCAGAGCTTCTTCTTCCTTCCTGTATTCGGATTAAATAACGGAGTGATACCGGTACTTGCCTATAATTACGGGGCAAAGAATAAGGAAAGGATATATGAGACTCTCAGGTTTTCAATATTCCTTGCTGTATGCGTTATGCTTGTGGGAACCTTTGTCTTTGAGGTATTTCCTGCGGTTCTTCTGGGATTCTTCAATGCATCCCCGGAGATGCTCCTTATCGGGGTGCCGGCTTTAAGGATAATGGGAATGATCTTTCCCGTTGCGGGAGCCTGTATTGCCATGGGATCCACATTCCAGGCTTTTTCAGAGAGCATTTATTCACTGATCATTTCCGTAGGCAGACAGCTGGTGCTCCTTATCCCTTCTGCATGGCTCCTTTCTCTTACCGGAAACGTAAATAATGTATGGTGGGCTTTTCCCATTTCCGAGACCGGATCCCTTATCCTCTCGCTTATTTTTTTCAGCAGGCTTATGAAGAAGATCTCAAAGGAGCTTGAATGAATACAGAATTCAGGAAAGAACTGGAGATGATAAGGCAGAGTGAGGTTTATGAGAGAATGCGTTTTCAGCGCCATCACTTTAATACCACGCTGCTGAAGCATGTGCTCTCGGTGACAGAGGTCTGTTCACGTATCTCTTCTTTCCTAAAAAGGAGAGGGATGAAGATCCATGAAAGGGAACTGTATATAGCTGCGATCTGCCACGATATGGGAATGACTGACAGATATGACAGAAACGTATTTCCGACACACAGGGATCTGGCGCTGAAGCACGGAGAACAGAGCGTTTACTATGCCAGAAAGATATTAAAAGAGCATTTTACCAGGAGGGAAGAGGAGATAATAAAAAACCATATGTTTCCCTTGCTCCTTCCGCCGCGCAGTATAGAGGGACTGATACTTATCTGTGCTGATAAATACAGGACAATACTGGATTTTCTCGGAAGATGACTTCCGGAGAGCGCATAATAAAAGGGATATTTGGGCGGTCAATAAAAGAAAATGAGGAGAATTGTATATACAATAGCGACAATTATTCGAAATGTGCATAAATAAATACAATAAATACTCAAAATTGTGTTGACAATTATATGAACCAGAGGTATACTCATACCATCAAAACAAGAGAGACGAAAAAAGACCGGCAACGAGGGTCGGCCGAGGAGGTAAAAGATTTGATCAGGTTTATCTCTACTCGAATCCCTTAAGAAATGGAGGTACAGACCGCCGGACATTTATTTTTCAACACAACTTAATTTTGTATCAGTAGGCTTGCATAGAACGCATACGTGAAGGCGGAAGCGGGCGAAAATCACATATAAGAGTCTTACCGACCAGGTGAGGACGACCGGCCCGATTTAATAGAGAAGCGCTAGATACGTAGCATTAAGGAGGTACAATCCATTGGGACATGCAGATGATACAATAGCTTGAAGGGACATCGCGTTTGGTTTTTCAGTCGATGTCCCTTTGAGTTTTAAATAAATTTCGTTTTTGTTTATTTTACTGAATTTGCCGCCGGTACTTGCGTGAACTGCCGGCGGCGTTTATAGTAAACATCAGGTTGCTGTTCAGCGATCCGGTAAGCCGCTGAATAGTAACAACATCAGGTGAAATAAGGAAAACGTAATGGAAATTGTAAGTGACGGAATAATACTGGATATTGACGGTACGATCTGGGATTCTACGGAAATAGTATCAAAGGCCTGGAACAGGGCCGCCCGTGACAGCGGCTCAAAGAGAACGGAGTATATTTCCGCTGATCTGTTGAAGACCCAGTTCGGCAAGCCGATGAATGAGATCGCGGATAACATCTTTCCGATGGACAGTGCGGAAATGCGGAAAGAGATCCTGGAACTGTGCTGCAGATACGAGCATGAGGAACTGGAGAAGGATCCGTGTAATGTCACTTTTCCCGGAGTGACAGATACCATCAGAAAAATGTCAGATGAAGTTCCTTTCTTTATCGTGAGCAACTGCCAGGTGGGATATGTGGAACTTCTCTGCCGGAAAACCGGACTTACCGGTTTTATAAAAGATCATGAATGTTTTGGGAATACCGGCGAGGGAAAGGCATATAATATTTCGCTTGTAGTAGATAGAAACGGCCTGAAAAAACCTGTCTATATCGGGGATACCGACGGGGACAGGACAGCCTGTGAAGAGGCAGGGGTTCCCTTTATTTATGCTTCCTACGGTTTCGGAAATGTAAAGGCAGGAGATTATATTGCAGAGATAGATAAATTTACGGATATTGACCGGCTTCTGCAGAAACCCGGGGAGATATGATATAATATGATTTAAGCGTTAAAAGCAGCTGAATAGCGTTTAAGTATCAGACAGTCAGGAAGGAAAGACTATTTCATGGTTTCGATAAAGGATGTTGCAAAGCATGCCGGGGTGGCCATTTCTACCGTATCCAAGGTTCTTAATAATTATCCTAATGTGACGGATGCCACAAAACAGAAAGTAAATCGGGCTATTAAAGAACTGAATTACGTGCCGAATTCCATTGCGGCCGCACTGTCTTCAAAGCATTCGGGACGGGTTGCTCTCCTTATGGATCCCGTGCGCCAGACTCAGGCGGAGGATCAGGTTTATATGCAGTATATCCTGGGAGCGCTTGACAGTGCCAGGGAACTGGGAATGGATGTCATAACCATATTTTTCAGCATGCTTGAAAATATGACCGTGGATGACATCATAAGGTATTTAAGATCCCAGGGTGTCCAGGCTATTGTGGTGTTCGGACTTTCGCAGGAGGACAGGGTCATACGGGGCCTGATCCAGGAGGAAGACTTTTTCACGGTGCTTATTGATGCTCCCTTTGTGACAGACGGTATTACTTCAGTCGGAATAGATCATGCAGAAGCCCAGTATGAAGTGGCTTTAAAAACCATTACCGAAAATATGAAAAATCTGATGCCGGGACAGGTTACCCAATCGGTGCTGTATATAGCGGGAAAGGGCACGGCCTATGTCACTGCTGACCGGACGAAGGGTATGAAAAAGGCGGCAGAGGAACTCAAGGCAGCGCTGAGCATAAGATACGGGGACTTTTCTGAGGCAAAGGCACGGGGGATAGCCATGGTCACCGGGCGGGATAAGGATGTCATAGTATGTGCTTCGGATCTTATGGCCATAGGAGCCGTGAATGCGCTTAATGAACTGGAGGTAAGCCGTCCTGTGTGCGGATTTGACGGCATTGCACTTATGGGATATGTGGGCAGCGGCATGAATACGGTCAGGCAGGATTTCTATGACATTGCGGATACTGCCGTGAAAGAGGCAAAAAGGCTGATGGACGGAGAAAAGGGCCGTCAGGTCGTGATGCCCCATGAAGTAGTGAGAATGGAATACAAGGATATAATAAAGTGAGGAAGGAGCGCGTCTCAAATGGATGTAAAAAAGGATTTTGACACACTCGCAAGAAAACTGTACGGCAGACCTGTGCATCAGTGTACAAGCCATGAGTTATATCATGTGCTTCTGCAGCTGACAAAGGATCTTAGCGCGGAAAGAAAGGTAAATGACGGAGACAGAAAGGTATACTATATCTCTGCGGAATTCCTGATCGGGAAGCTGCTGTCAAATAACCTTATAAATCTCGGAGTCTATGATGAGATAGAAGAACTGCTTAAGGAAAGCGGCAAGTCTATTTCTGCGATAGAAGAAGAGGAGATGGAGCCCTCTCTCGGAAACGGCGGACTCGGCAGGCTTGCAGCCTGTTTTATGGATTCCATCGCAACACTTGGTCTTCCCGGTGCAGGCATAGGCTTAAATTATCACTTCGGGCTTTTTAAGCAGGTATTCAGGGATCGTCTGCAGAACGCTGAAAAGGACGGCTGGATAAATGACAGGAGCTGGCTTAAGAAAACGGACGTGTCCTTTGATATAGAATTTAAGGATGCCACCGTCAGATCCAGAATGTATGATATCGATGTGGTGGGCTATGAAAAAGGCTTAAGCCCTCTCCATTTATTTGATGTGGAGACCCTTGATGAATCTCTTGTAAAGTCCGGAATTGATTTTGACAAGACCGATATTGAGAAGAACCTTACGCTTTTCCTCTATCCCGATGACTCTGATGAAGCCGGGAATCTGCTCCGGATTTACCAGCAGTATTTTATGGTTTCAAACGGGGCGAGGCTTATCATCCGTGAGATGAAGGAAAAGGGCTTTGACCTTTATGATCTGGATAAACACGTATGCATACAGATAAATGATACCCATCCCACCATGGTGATACCGGAGCTTATCCGGATCCTGACACAGGAGGAAGAGTTTACCATGGATGATGCCATAAAGGTGGTTTCAAAGACCTGTGCATACACTAATCATACCATTCTGGCGGAGGCACTTGAAAAGTGGCCCTTAGACTATCTGAACAGGGTTGTGCCCCAGCTTGTTCCCATAATAAAGGAGCTGGCGAACAGGATAAAGAAGGAGCATAAGAAGGATCCGAAGTTATGGATCATTGATGATGAGAAAAGAGTTCATATGGCCCATATCGATATCCATTACGGTTTCTCGGTAAACGGTGTGGCGGCTATACATACGGATATATTAAAGAACACCGAGCTTAACTGCTTCTATAAGCTGTATCCCGGTAAATTCAACAATAAGACTAACGGCGTCACTTTCCGCCGCTGGCTCTTGCAGTGCAACAGGCCTCTGACAGCCCTTCTGGACAGAACCATAGGAAAGGGCTACAGGAAAGATGCCGCGGAACTTGAAAAACTGCTGAAATATAAGGATGATGCGGCAGTATTAAAGGAACTGGAGGATATCAAGAGAGCCAATAAAGAAGAACTTGCCCGCTTTGTGCAGGCACATGAAGGAATGGGTCTTGACACGGATTCGATATTTGATATTCAGGTAAAGCGCCTCCATGAATATAAGAGGCAGCAGATGAACGCCCTGTATATCATCCATAAATATCTGGAGATAAAGGATGGGAAAAAGCCCCTGCGCCCGATCACCTGCATCTTCGGTGCAAAGGCTGCTCCGGCATATGTGATAGCAAAGGATATCATTCATTTGATACTGGTGCTGCAGGAGATCATAAATAATGATCCTGAAGTAAATAAATACCTTAAGGTAATCATGGTCACGAATTACAATGTGACCTATGCTGAGAAACTGATCCCTGCCTGTGATGTATCTGAGCAGATCTCCCTTGCTTCAAAAGAGGCTTCCGGAACTTCCAATATGAAGTTTATGCTGAACGGTGCGGTGACCCTGGGAACGGATGACGGTGCCAACGTGGAGATCCACGATCTTGTGGGAGATGACAATATCTATATCTTCGGCAAGGATTCCGATACCGTGATAAAGCATTACGAGAAGGCAGATTATGTATCGAAGGATATTTACAAAAAATCCGATGTGGTGAAGGAAGCTGTGGACTTCATAATCTCGCCTGAATGTATGAAGGTTGGACATAAGGAGAATCTGGAGAGGCTCTATAAGGAACTTCTCAATAAGGACTGGTTTATGACACTTCTGGACCTTGAGGACTATATCAGGGCCAAGGACAGGATATTTAAGGACTATGAGGACAGGGAGAAATGGCAGAGGATGATGCTTCATAACATCGCCAAGGCCGGTTTCTTCTCCAGTGACAGGACCATAGAAGAATATAACAGGGATATATGGAGGCTTAAAGATGTCTAATACCCGTGCTGTTGTATCCCTTGGACACAACGCTTTAGGATATACCACAGCTGAGCAGTGGGATGCGGTAAAGCATACGGCCCACGCTCTCGCTGATCTCATAGATGAGGGATAAGACCTTGCCATAACCCATTCCAACGGACCGCAGGTATCTATGATACATAAGGCTATGACGGAACTGAGACGTATCTATCCCGAC
>JAEEGL017073726.1_pt1 | contig 14502 bp, 12 predicted proteins | sample 9134231 | NCBI WGS metagenome assembly JAEEGL01 (sample SAMN16246548, study PRJNA631951) | gut metagenome | biome: gut microbiome; feature: rumen; material: fiber-attached | host: Bos | place: Iran: Karaj | collected 2018-10
GGTAGAGGAGCCTATCGAAGAAGAAAAAGTAGAAGAGCAGGAAAATATTACCAAAGAAGCCCCAGACTTTTCGTATACGTCGGATAACTATAAGGGTAAGGGTGTAACTTACGTTCTTTTAGAAAAAGAAAAGTATACTCCAAGACTAGTCGTTACTGATGAAGCAAAAACTATAGCTGAAATTACTGCTGAAGCTAATGGCATTATTGGAATAAATGCTTCTGCCTGGAACGAAGAGGAGGCTTTAAATTTTACATATGCTGATGGCAACTGGATATCAGATAATAAACGAGCATATGAAGGTGATCCACTTAGTTTTGCAAATGGAGAACTTTCAGTAATAGACCATAAGTATGCTACTAAAAAGATGCTAGAAAAGTCTAATCCAGAATGGATTGCGACAGGGTATAAAGCGGTTATTTTTAATACCTATAGTACAAATGAAGATGACGAGGAATCTTATAACCGTTCATTTATAGGTCAGCTTAAAAATGGTAATTACATAGTAGGTGTAATGGAAAATGCTTCATATTCAGATATGGTAGAGTGGGCCAGAGGAATATATGGATATGATATTAGTATTTTATATAACACTGATAAAGGGGACACTTGCGGACTATATATAAATAACGAGGAAATATATGCAGGAACATTAGTTAAGAACGCTATCGTGTTTTAATGAACTTTTTGTGATAAATAGCTAATACAATTGACAGACAATTTATTACGGATTTAAAATATAGATACACAATATAAATAAGTGCGGTTCAGTGGCTACCAACAGCTGAACCGTAAAATGTATCTATAAGCACGATACCATATAGTAAATACTTTAAATAACAAATTTTAAGAGTCGTAAAATTTGCTCAATGCCAAAGATCCTTTGGTAGAGGAAAGTATATCAAAACAAGTAAAGTGCTTGTTGTGCTTATTGATATAACTTTGGTATTGAGCAATATTTACGACTCTTTTTGATAGGTAAGGATATGGATTATTCAACAGGTAATAAAACCGTAGATCAAGTTGGTAAAATAAACTTTATTGGAAATGTTATTCCTCACGCCTGGTATAAGACTATTTTGCGTGAAAATGGAAAACCTAATGTAAACGCTATAATAATACTTTCTGATATTGTTTATTGGTATAGACCAAAAGAAGTAAGGGACGAATGCTCAGGACAGCTCATAGGTTTTGAAAAGAAATTTAAAGCCGATGCTCTTCAGAGAAGTTATGAACAAATTGCAGAGATGTTTGGAATGACAAAAAGACAAGCATCTGACGCTATCATTGACTTGGAAAAGCTAGGTGTTATCAGAAGAGATTTTAGGTTGTACGATATTTATGGAAACAAACTTGGTACTGTTCTTTACATTTTACTTAATGTAGATAGGCTTTATGAACTGACATTTCCAGATGGAAGTGAAGAATGGATATCCCCATCACAATATAACGTTAAAGGGGTTACGTTAAAACGTGATGGGGGTTCCGAAATAATGCAAGGGGACTTCCACTACGATGTAGAGGGGGTCACGTTACGACGGGACCCATATACACAAAACATACAAAAGAATACGAACGAAAACATCTCTGAGACAACAACAAATATTACAGACGAAGAACAATTGGCTGTTGTTGTCAAAGCAAGGCAATTCCTTTTTGATATTAATGTGCCTGAAAAAGATATCCCTGCAATAGCAAGGGCAGCAAACTACGATATAACAAAAATAAAGAAAGCAACAAACTTGTTTAAATCTCAAACCACAAAGATCAACAACATTACTGGATGGATTATTAGAGCTATTGAAAATGATTACGAAGTAAAATCAAAGCCAAAGAAAAACAGCTTTAATAATTTCAAACAGCATGACGACTATGATATGGAAGAACTAGAAAGAAAACTTCTAAACAGGCAAATATCTAATGTATCTAATGTCTAATTAGCCACCTAATAATAAGGTGGCTTTTTTTTATGTCCATTATTAAAATGCCTTTCCAAAACGTTATATATAAAAGTAAATAATGATTTTACTGTTCTAATAATAACACAAAAGTGATTATAAGCTATCATATACAATTTATTTGTAACCGATTGTTTAAAAAGTGATTGAATGATATTATACAAACATTGAGCAATACAATTTGAACATAAACATATAACTATTTATAGAAAGGATAGGAACAATATGGCAAGAAAAAATGTTGTTGATGAAACAGCAAAGGTTAAAGAGAGCTTGTCAGCTCTTCCAGAGGACTCTATTAAAGAAGCCCCAAAAAAGAAGGGTGGAAGACCAAAGAAGGTTGAAGCTCCAGTAGAAGATATCACAATTGACGGTGCTCCTGCGGAAGGTGAAGAAGATTCACTTATCAAGGAGACAACAATTGAAGATATTGCAGCTGAAGTAGAACAGTTAGATATCGCTGATGATTCTAACGAAGATGAAGAGATTAAAGAAGTAATGGATTTATTCCAGAAGCGTATTGCTGAGATCTATAGCGGAAAGCGTTCTATTAGAAGAGCAAAGAAAGGTTCTTTAAAGAAGCTTGCTAGTGAGTATCAGACAACAGACGGTTGGAAGAAAGATGGCATCGTTGTTAAAAACGAGTTTGATTACATCCGTGAAGAAACAGCTCTTCTTGCACAGGCTGTAGATAACTACAGTAAGGAAATCAAGACAATTCACGTAACTGGTGTTGAGCCAGATGATGAAATTGGTTGGGTAGTTGTGGGTCAGCTTAAGATTGAAAATCCACAGTACAAAATCAAGGTTGGATTATCAGAGTTTATTGCATACACTCAGGCTGATTTATCAGGTCTTGAGATTAAAAACAATCACGATCTTACAAATGCATTTAGAGATATTGCATCACGTTGGATTGGTACAGATATCCAGGTTGTTATTACAAAGGTATATCAGAAATCTCTTACAGCTTATGCAAGCCGTTTAATGGCTTCAGAACTTTTAGCAAAATATTACTTTAGAAGAGTTGCTGAGGGTCATAAGCGTCCAGCTTTCGTTGCAGGGTCAAAGGTTAAGGCTCAGATTGTTGAAGTAAAGAGAGACAGAGTAAGAGTTTCAGTATATGGCCAGGATGCATGGGTAGAGGCAAATGAATGTTTATGGGTATTTGAAGGCCCTCTTTACAACGTATTCAAGCCTGGTAAGTGGGTAAACGTTCTTATTCTTGAATGTAATAAGGACTGGTTATATGAAAACCATGAGAACAGCTATCATCTTGCAAAGCTAGTTGTTTCAATTAAGCAGTCAAGACCAAATCCTGCGGCTAAGAACTTTGAAAACTATGCAAAGGGTGGCATCTATGAGGCAAGACCTTTATTCACTCAGCATAATAACGGTAAAGTAATGTGCACTATGGGTACAGCAGAGAAGCAAATCAATATCTTATGTAATCCATCATCAACAGGTGTACTTGGAAACAAGGTAAAAGTTATGGTCGATGGCAAGGATGAAGAGACTTGCAAGCTCTGGGGCCACATCGTAGATCCAAATTTATGCTAGTAAAGGAGCGAAGATGAGAAACAAAAAGAAACAAAAGAGAATACTTGCATTTTTAGTAGCAATGATCATTATTTTTGCAGGTGCTACTGGTGCTTTAGCTTATTTATTTAAGACAGAAAATGAGAAGGCTATTGCCCTTAAGAGTGAGTTAGATGCAAACACACTTACAGTTTATGTAGCAAGTACATACATTACAGGTGGAGATACAATCTCAGCTGATGGAGAAAATCCAAATGTAATTCAGCAGCAGATTAGAACGGGACTTGATTCTATGGCTTACATTTCTGAAGAAGAACTTGGCCAAACAGCTCTTGTTGATATTCCAGAAGGACAGCCTGTTATGTACAACATGGTTACAGAGCAGAAATTTGATAAAGATACTCGTAATTATGAAATTGCTGTAGCAAACCTTATGGTTACTCAGGCAAACAATGATTATGTAGATATTCGAATTATGTTCCCTAACGGTGAAGATTACCTCGTACTTTCAAAGAAGAAGGTTATGAACCTTTATCTTGAGTCAAATGTATTTACTACAGAATGTAACGAAGAAGAAATCTTAAGATTCTCTTCAGCAATCGTAGATGCATATACAACAACAGGTGCTTACATCTACACAACAAAGTATATTGCAGTAGATGCACAAGAAGATGCAACACCAAATTATCCTGTAAGAGCAGAGACACTTGAACTTATTCAGTCAGATCCTAACGTTCTTACAACAGCTATTAACACACTTAATCTTTCAGCAAGACTTTCATTAGAAAGTAGATTATCTGGTCTTACTCAAGAAGAGCTAGAGGCAGTAGCAAGTGGACTTTCACTCGCTGATACAGCAGGTGGTACAGTTCTTCAGCATGATACATCAAATGAGGAGGCAACTGAGTTAGACATGGATGCTGATGTAGATACAAATGCAGATGAATCCGAGGAGGATAAGAATGATTAAATTAGGTTATTTGGGTCACGAACGATGTGACATTATGTACTACCTTCTCAGAGGAGCACAGCTTTTAAACAAAAAGATTTTAGTGCTTGATAACTCTATATCTGGAGACTTCTTTAGAAGTCTCTCGAATGAGGAGGATGTAGATGAAAATGCAATGATAACCTTAATGCGTAACTATCACATTACAAGCAAAGACTTATCTGAAACAGACTTTGATGTGTTCATTTACTATGGCGGGCTTGCAAAGGATTATAAGCCTGACTATAAATTCGATAAGCTTTTTGTAGTGCCAACACAATCAAGTGTTGTGATTGCTGATACAAAGGCTGCAATATCAGGCATTTTAAAAGAAAACGTTGTATTTATTTATGACGATGTAACTAAGCAGAAAATCACATTCGATGTTCTTAAGATGGAATTTGGTTTTGAAAACTATGAGTTCAACAGTGATGAAGAACTTGAGATTGCTTTAGATGAAACCAGAATCTTCAAATATGAGACTTTATCACACGTTGGTGAGGTTGCATTAAAGGGTAACTCAAAAGAGTTTTCAAACATCATTTTCAATATGATTATTAAGATTTTCGATGTTCAGGCAAAAGATCAGATTAAGCTGCTTAAAAAGAGATTGTAGTAAGGAGAAAGATAATGATTGTTACCATTGAAGGATATAACAGCAAAAAGAACAAATCAGTTCGTTTAGCATCAGAGCTTGCTGCATTCTCTGCCATTAAAAATGGAGATAAGACATTAGTAATTGATCTTATGAATCCAGATATTGATACTGCGGAGCGTATGCTTGCAGGTATTGGTATGGAAGAGACTCTTCAGACTGAATATCAGAACAATGTATCTGATGATGGTGTAGATTCTCTTTTACGCCAGGCTGAAACAAGAATGCTTAACGAAGAGGATTTTGAAAAGTACGTTCGTCCAATGTTTTTACATTTAAAGCATCGTTTGGATGTAGCTACTATTACAAAAAATAAGAGCTTCACTGATTTATTAAAGTCAGAAGCACGTTTTATTGCTTTAAAAAGATTAATTCTTTCAGCTAAGGACATTTATGAGAATATCATTCTTATTCTTGAAACTAAGGATAAAGAATTAAGCGATATGATTAAGGCTTTAGATGAGGTTGATAAAAATATCGTATGTCTTAAGCAGGGCTTTAAAAAGCATGAGGAGATAACTGGTAAGGACATTATTTATGTTTGTACAGATTATAACTCAATGTCAAAGTTCAACCTTAAGCAGATTGAAAGAGAGTTTATTTCAAAGACACTACTTGGAAAGAAGTCAGCTCCTCTTCTTAAGATTGCAGAGAATATCTATGCAGAAGATGCAGCACATGCAGGAACAATTATTCATTTCGTAGCAAAAAACAAAGAAGCTAATCCAGAAGATATCAACTACGAATGGATAGCAGATCAGCTCGCTCTTTTAAATCTTGTGTTCAATAACAAGCAGGAAGAAAAGAAAGAGCAGGAGTATGAAAAGGAAGTCCCTGCAAAAAGAAGTTTTAAGCTTTTTGGTCGTAAAAATACTGTCGAGAAAATGGCAGAAGATGACGTAGAGGAAATAGGTTCTGTAGAAAGAGATTTAGATAGCATAGAAGCTATTGAAGAAGTTGAAGAGGTATCAGTACTTGCTGATATAGATGACGATTCTTTTGATGAAGATGTAGAAAACGTAGTAATCGAAGAAGAAGATGTTCTTCCACCTTTAAATGAACCACAAAAGAAAAAGAAGCATGGCTTCTTTGGTAGAAAAGAAAGAAAGGTAGAAGAGGCAGTCGAAGAGGCTTCTCAAGCTACTCTTGAAGAAGAGAATGCAAGATTAATGAAGGAGATAGAGAAATTGAAAGCAAATCAGACCGACGTTAAAACGCAGGCAACTGATGCTCCAAAGAAGAAAGGCCCAAAGCCTATCAAGGTAGAAGGCGTTGAGTATCCATCACTTAGAGCAGCTTGTGATCACTATGATAAAGGATATCACGATGTTAAGGCAAAGCTTGCAGCTCATATGACTATCAGCGAAGCCTTTGGCTTAACTAACTAGGAGAGTTACTTATGAACATTTTAATATGTTTAATCATTGTGGCGGTTGTAGTAATTGGTGCATACAGATACTACGTATCGCTAGACGAGCAAAAAGACATTTTCGAAGAGGATTTTGTTTCAGAATATGACTTAGCATATTTCGTACAGAAAACTAAGGAATATTTTATTGAGACTCAGAAAAGAAACTTTGAAGATGCAAACCTCTCAAGAGAAGAGCTTGCTCGTAAGAATAAAAGACAGATAGATTTAAGAAATAATCTTCAGAAAGCCAAAGTTGGAGATGTCGAAGCAAAGCGATACATCATCGGTATTATCAAAGATATTATCGTTGATGAAAATGAAGAGTCAGGCACAAACCTTAACAAAATCGTTAACTTCGATAATCCAGAAAAGCTTACTGGTAATCAGATGTGGACAATCGTTCTTTACATCTATGCAAAAAAGTATGGTCCAAAAGGACTAGATGAGATGTTTAGAGAATGGAGAGTTGAAGACAACTGGGAGCCAGACAGTACAGGTATTTTAAGACCAGTATTTTCACTTGAACTTTTACAGAAGATTTACACAGCCATCTTAGAAGGCAAAAGTAAGTATTTAGAAGAAGCTGATTATACTTTAGATTTTAATGACAAACTTGAAATTGTAGCAAGAATCATCTTCTCTACAATATCACTTGGTATTATTGATGATCTTTATGAGCAGCAAATCGATGAAATTGACGGTGGTGTATCTGGTGTACCTTATGGTTCACTCGCTAAAAGATTTGAAAATGGCGATAAAAGAGTTTCATACGCCCATGATTCAATTTGGGTATTGTATCACGGTTTAAATATTCAGCTTAAGTGTATTACCTTTGGAAGCCAAAGAGAGTTTACAAGAGTTTGTAACAATATTTACAAATTCAACCCACCAGGAGCTTTATCTGAAAAGGAAGGCAAAGTACTTGCAACCATGATTGATGGTTCACGTATTCAGGTATTTAGACAGGGCTTTTCAAGTTCTTGGAATTTCTTCTTAAGAAAGTTCGATACAGTTGAGTCACACAATCTTGCGGACTTAATGAAAAAAGACAGAAATGTATACATTCCAGTAGTTTTAATGTATTGGACTGTTACAGGAGAGCTTAATTCATTTATTACAGGTGAGCAGGGTTCTGGTAAAACAACAACTCTTGCTTCAACAATTAGATTTACAAATCCTACATACAACCTACGTGTGCAGGAAATGCAGTTTGAGCTTAACTTAAGATACACATATCCAGATAGAAATATTGTTGAAATTCAAGCAACTGATAATATTTCACTCCAGGATGGTATTGATGCTCTTAAGAAAACAAACGGTACTGTAACTATCGAAGGTGAGATTGCTTCTGCTATTCAGGCATCTCATATCATTCAGACAGCTAAGGTAGGTTCACTTTATACAATGTCAACACACCATGCTAAGACACCTGAAGATTTGGTTGGCGGTATTTCAGATAACCTTCTTCAAATAGGTCTTTACAAAGAAAAGAATGATGCAGTAAGAGCTGTAGCAGGTGTTGCAAATATTGATTGCCACATGGCAAAAATCAAGGGCAAGCGTCATATGACACGTATTTCTGAAATCGTGCCAATTGAGACAGTACCATATCCATCAGAAAGAGACGTAATTGATTCAGTAGGTCACTTTATTGATGATAATACAGATGATAATGGTATCTTTAGAGATCCAACACAAATTGCCATTATGGATGATAAGTTTAATGCATATCGCATAAAGACATACCAGGATGCACCTGAATACTTCAAGCGTATGACAGACCCAGAGCTATTCTCAGTTCGTCAGCTTATGCATTGGGAAGCAGATGATGCTTCTGGTGTAACTGGAGCATTTGTTTTAGATAACATTTTCTCTAAGGAAAAATGTGAAGAAATGATCGCTAAGATGCCAGTAGACTTAGGACTAAGCTTCCAGGAAGATATGGAAATGCTTCAAAAGATTCAAAAGCTTGGTTATGATACAGATTTTGAAGGAAAGACAGAATGGATAAACAAAGTATTAGCTTATTAATAGTAGGAGTTTTGGCACTAGTTGTGCTAATAGCTGCCTTATATAAGAAAAAGCAAAAGACCTCACTTGATGAATTTGCTCTTGCTACTTCATCAACTAAAGGTTCTAGCAGAGATTGGCTAAAGTTCATATATTACTTCTATCAGTACGTACCAGGATTCAAAAAACTTTTTGAGCAGGTTAAAAAGCAGATTGAAGTAACCTTTCCCGCAGATGCAGTTTCGATTTCAAAGAGAGTATCAAGGGAATTACTTAGACTTACAATTATTGGAATTGCTTGCGTAGTACTTGTTGTTGTTCTAGGTAACACAAATGGTTATCTCGATCCGCTATATATCTCAGTTGGAGCAGTTGCTACTATAGTTGCTATTATGTCAGCTGCAAAAACAAAATCAAATAAGCTTCAACTTGAATTACTAACACAGTTTGGAGAAAGCTTAGAGACATTAAAAATCATTTACGAAAAAAGACCTATTATTGAAGATGCTCTTTATTCGTTAATGGCAGAGGTGCCACACAACTTGTCACTTCACATCTTTAAGCTTTATCAGATTGTTGACTCGCCAGATATGGAAGAGGAGCTGAATGCTTATATTGGCCATGAACCAAACAAATTTATGTTGATGTTCTTATCAATTTGTACATCAATTAAAAAGCATGGTGATCCAAAACTTAAAAATGGCCAGTCAGCGTTCCTTGAAGACATAATGCATCTTGAGGAAGAAATTAATCAGGAAATCCTAAATAAAGAAAACACTATGATGGCATTTTCATTTTATCCAAAATGGTGTTTAGCACTTATATTTTTGTGGAAGCCTTGTGAGTCATTAGTCAACTCAATGTTTGACGCAAGCTCATATTATCACTCAGCAGTCGGAATTATGGGATTCTTGTTTACAGCGGTATTTACCATTGCTTGTCATACGCTTGAAATCTCTCTTAGAGATTCTGAAAACGAAGCAGAAGAAAAGGATAATGGTATTTTTAAAAGAATATCAGATATGCCTCTTATTAAGCCACTATTAACTAAGGTTGTAAATAAGCACTATAGCACATATAGAAGCTTTGATGAAAAGCGAAGAGGTCTTGGAAATCATACAGGCCCACGAGCTTTTTTAGCACAGCAGATAGTATTAGCCGCATCAACCTTCGTGATTATCGTATTGTTATTTATTTCTACATCTATTATTGGAAAGTTTACAGCTATTCATAATTTCACTAAAGAATTTGACTCAGTAAATATTCCAAGTGAAGAGTATATACAGACAATGCGAGAAGTGGCAGCTGATTATACAAAGGTAAAGCGATTTGAAACTGTAAAAGATATGGAATTGGACGCTTTGACTGATGATATAGCTGCAAATACAGCTATCACGAATAAGACTCACGCAAGACTTATCGCTGAAGCTGTTGTATCACACGTAACAGAATATCAGCACTCAACATTCTGGTGGTATGAAATTTTATTAGCACTAGCTCTTGCAGCAGTAGCTTTCATGTCTCCTATTTGGTACTTGAAAGTCAGATACAGAACTATCGAATTAAGAAAAGAAGAAGAAGTAATAGGATTCCAGTCATTAATGCTTATTTTAATGCACCTTCGTGGCATGACAATAGAAAAGCTCCTTGATTGGATATATACATTCTCATATTGCTTTAGAGAAACAATTAATACATGTATTATCAATATTTCATCAGGCGAACAAGAAGCACTGGAGGAAATGAAAGAGTCGGAGTTCTTCCAACCATTCAGAAACTTCTGTGACAACCTTATCGCAATAGATGCAGTTGGTATTGAAAGTGCATTTAGCCAGATTGAGCTATCTCGTGCACAGTATTTAAAGAAAAGAGAAAGAAACGCTCAAAACTCACTTGAGACAAGAGAGAATTTGGGATTTCGTATAGCAATTATGGCATTTGCCGTCTTATCAGTGTTTGCAGTGGTTATTCCACTTGGTATATATTTTGCAAACTTATTAACAGAATTTGAAATGATTTACAAATAAGGAGGAACAGTATGGGAAAATCATTTGAACTTGTTGACCTTGCAGTTATCGGTGCAATTACCGTATTACTTGCAGTAGTAGTATTTGGTATCTACAACCGATTCAAAGGCTCAGTTGACAATACAGTTGAACAGGGTGTTGATGTTGTACAACAGATGGATGAGTCAAGATATACTTCACATGATGGTGAAACTATTAAGGGCTCTACAGTTAAGTCACTTTTACAGGATTATTCATCTGATGATGTATCTATCGCTGTAAAGACAAACTCATCTTCAGGCTATGCATATTTTAATTACGCATCATCTATTACAGACACTACAGATACAGCTGAAGTTGATTTTACATCAAAAATCACAACCTCATCTGGTAGCAACTATGCCAATGTAAATGCGGTCAATAAAAAGACCAATGGCTGCTACGTCAATCCAGGCGGAGACTTCGAAGTACATATCGTAAGAAACGCAAATGGAAGTATTGTTGGCGTAGTATTTACACAGCAGTAATCAATGACAGTTATCCCTGCTAGGCCAAATGGCTTAGTGGGGACAATTTAAGGAAAAGGCTATGACAAATAAAGGAAAAGCTTTTGATTTAATCCATATGTTAGCTGCAATGCTTATGGGCATAGGAGCAATGTTTACTATCTTTGTAGCAGGAAGAGCTAATATTAATGGAGCATTCACAATAGCAAGAAATGATAGACAAAATACAGTTATCACTCAAAACGATAGTTTAAGTGATAGAGATTACATCCCAGTAAATAAAAACGGAGATTATTACTACGAGGGTGAAATTACTGGAGTAAATGTATTAGAAGAAATAAAAGAAGCTGATAAGGACATTATTATAGTTCTTAATGGCGAAAACCTTTCGGCCCAGTCTTATTCTGGCCAAAAATTTTTAGATTATGTTAGAAACTATTCTAACTATCCACTTCAAGGAAAAATACTTAAGGATTATACGTACCTTAGAAGCTATGTATATAATCCAGACGGAAGTATAGCAAAGATCACTTATACGCTTAAATAGGAGCAAGTAAATGGCACACACAAATCCATTAGGACATATGTTAGCATATGGCGCACTTATATTGACTTTATTCTTTATGACTATTAATTTTGTCACTAATCTTAATATGACAAAAGAAGATTATGCTATAGATGAAGTTACGCAATTTGTTGACCAGTGTTCAGTAACAGGGAAAATTGATCCAAACAACTTAGATGTGCTTATCGCAGATTTAGGTAAAGCAGGATTTTATATAGAAATGTCACATGATTCATATGTATGTTATCCAGATGCATCAGGCGTTATTAAGGATTACATTACATATAATGACAATTATATTTACTCAAAGATGTATGATGCATCTTCATCTGAAATTAAAGCCTATGAAATGAAAACTAAGGATGAATTTACAGTAGTAGTTAGAAGAAATTCTAATCAGTTTGTAAACATGGTAAATGGAGTGTTTCATTCTGATTTTAAGGGCTCAATTGTAGGTGGATGCACAAGAGAAATTGGTAATTCTAATAATTAGAGGTAAGAGTATTTGAGAGCACAGCATTGGACGTTGCTTGTGGCAATATTTGGAATGATCTTATTTGGAATGGTATTTGTTTCAAATTATTTGCTTCACACACAAACAGTAAAAACTGAAGAATTAGAATCAGCTTTAGTTGGGTCAGCTCAAGCAGCTCTTGCTGAAGGAAATATCGGTGAAACCGAAATCTTTGAAACAGAAGAGACAAGAGAAGACGCAATAAGAGTTTTCTATAAGACATATACTAAGGCAATGCGCTTATATGGCAATAGACAAGATTTAGCTAGATACTACGTGCCATTCATTATGCTTGTAGATAACGATGGTTACTATATGTCATACATTCAAAGCGACATCGATTTTAGTGGAGATGAATTCTATGATGATATAGTAACGACAAAAACTACCTGGTCGGTTAATTACACTGGTTTTACAGTACGCTATTTCTTAAATAATTCAGTAGAAGTAACAAGAAGTAACGGTAAAACATATAGTGGAATGTACGATAAAGTCTGGGAAGATATGGGTAATCCATCAACACTCAACTTTATGGCTTCATATGATAACTTTGTGGCTGAAAAGAATTATCAGATTAGCCAATTAACAGAGGCCGAGGTAAATTATTACATCAAAACCCATAATGTATATGAAAATCAAGTTTTGAATGCAGACTATACATTCACTATGCCTGCGACAGATGATGATTCACATAATAGATTGATGGATGAACCTTCAGTAATAGCATTTACTCAAGGCTATCAGAAATCAATTTCATCAGGGTTTGTTAATGCGTATGCTTTGTCTGGTTCTATCGTAGATAAGGCCAGAGATTATTATATTGTAGAGGATTCAAGTGGCACATTATATTACCACGAAGAAGGATGCTCAAATGTAGGGAGAATGGATGATGTTGAAAAAGTAACAATGTATGATGCGGCAAAACATGGAGCAATTCCATGTCCAGATTGTGTAAGGTAAAAAATGATTGAGGCAGTGCGAATAGAAGAGGAATATAATGGTTTTATAAATGATAATATTCCTCTAGTAGACAAATTACTTTCAGACGAAAAAATTAATAGGTACATGGCCTCACTTTTAGAATCGAGTCCAGACACTTATGAGCACTCAGTAGCAGTAGCAAGATTAACAGAGAAAGTTGCTAAAAAGCTTAAGGTTAAAAACCTAGAGGAAGTTGTTACAGGTGCTTTACTTCACGATATAGGAAAGATATTTGTTCGAGATGAAATTTTAAATAAGCCTGATAGCTTAACAGATGAGGAGTTTGATAATATACGTCTACATCCGATAAATGGATTATTTTATATAATGAGTGATTTTTCCGAGGAGGTTAATCGAATAGTAAGAGATCATCACGAAAAACTAGATGGTTCAGGTTACTTCTACGGTATTACAGATATTACATTTGGAACTCAAATAGTTACTGTATGTGATATGTACGATGCAATGACTCACAAAAGAGTATACAAGGTAGCATTTCCAGTACATGAAAGTTTAAAGCTCCTTTGGAAGGATGCTGATAAGAACAAAATAAATCCTATGGTGGTTGAAGTGTTATCAAAGATTGTAAGAGAAGAAGAAAAAACGAAGCTAACTGATAATTAGACAGTTAGCTTTTAATATTTACACAAAAGTGATGTTATGCTATAATATAGTTAATAATAAATATTTTACTATGTAACGGTACACGTTTTTGCACATTCTAGGAGTAGATTATGCTAAAGGAACTTGGTAGTAGAGCTAAGAGAAACAGAATAGTTAATTACATGGACACATTTCCAGAGGAGTTTGAAGTGTTAGCAGATAATCTTGATTATTCAGATCCAATGATTAAACTGCAAACCAAAACTAGAAACATATTTCTTAAATGCGATAATGAAGGACATGTTATTGAGGACTTCAGAATGCGCCCTGGGGCAGGCAGTAAAGAAGAGTTCCTATTAAAGCAAGAAGCATACACTGCTGTTAGAAAATATTATGATGATTTCTACACAGGTGCAAAAATAAAACAAGCATCTTTTGATGATGGTTTTATAAAGTTAGAGCTTGAGACAAAAATCATTACCTTACTTTATGATGCAGAAACAAAATGCGTAGAAGAAAAAGAAAGAGCAAGACGAGGTACAAAACAGAATAACTCAATAACTGGTGAACAAGGCACTGGAATGACATCAATGCTTAAAGCAACAACAGGGCATATTAATGAAAATGAGCTATCACAAATAAAAGACGAATTAAAGCTAAAAGAAACATATCCTAATAAAACTATTGATATTTTTGAAAAGCCTAAAAGAAATCGCAGAACCAAAGCAGAACTTATGGCTGCAAAAAGTGGGTTTACTCCTAATAC
>JAEEGL017304308.1_pt1 | contig 14502 bp, 12 predicted proteins | sample 9134231 | NCBI WGS metagenome assembly JAEEGL01 (sample SAMN16246548, study PRJNA631951) | gut metagenome | biome: gut microbiome; feature: rumen; material: fiber-attached | host: Bos | place: Iran: Karaj | collected 2018-10
CCTGGACATACGCCGGGGGGACAATGCATCCTTGTTGACAGAATTCTGTTTTCCGGTGACACTCTTTTCCATGCCTCTATTGGCCGCACGGACCTTTGGGGCGGCAGTTTCGGGGATATCGTGGACTCCATCACCAACAAGTTCTTCCTGCTTCCGGAGGATACGACGGTGCTTCCGGGGCATATGGACGCCACCACCATTGGTTATGAAATGAGGTACAATCCCTTTGTATAGCATCTCCGTCCCGGACGAGAAACACAAATATCACGTGGGTGAACTGGCGAAGATGTTCCTTCCCGAGGACGCCTTCTGCATCTACGTGGGTCAGCCGGACGCAGAGCTGGTCATCGGTGCGGGCGGCGATTATAACAGCAGCAAGCGCAGGGCTTACGGTTTTTTCCGCAAGATCACGGGAAAGAACCTGGACTGGGGCATCCTGACGGGGGTGCGTCCCGGCAAGCTGTACAACGAGCTGGAAGCGAAGGGGGAAGATGCGGAAAAGGTCCTGAAGGAGCAGTATTTCGTCTCCGATGAGAAGATCGCTCTGCTGAAGAGGGTCAGCCAATGCCAGAAAACGGTGAAGCGCAGTTCTGATCCCAGGGCTGTGGGTCTGTATCTGGGCATTCCGTTCTGTCCCACCCGCTGCCAGTACTGCAGCTTTACCAGCAATCAGATCACCGAAAAGGCAGCGAAGGACTATCTTCAAGCGCTGATGCAGGAGATGGAAGCCGTCCGTGACATGATGGACCGCAGGGGACAGAGCGCGGAATCCATCTACGTGGGAGGAGGAACGCCCACCAGCCTGGAGGAAGGGGATTTCAGGACATTTCTCTATAAGGTGAGGGATCTCTTTGTCTCCGGCCAGACCGTGGAATTCACGGTGGAGGGAGGCCGTCCCGAGACTATTACGGAGGAGAAGCTGCGCATCATACGGGAAGCGGGTGCGGGACGCATCAGCATCAACCCCCAATCCATGAAGCAGCGCACCCTGGACCTCATCGGCCGCAGGCATACTCCCGGGCAGATCCGGGAGGCTTTCGCCCTGGCGCAGGCCTCCGGCATTCCCGTGGTAAACGCGGACCTGATCACCGGTCTTCCCGAAGAGATGCCGGAGGATTTCCGCTCCAGCCTGGAGGAAGTCATCGGGCTGGGACCCGCCAACATCACCGTGCATACCCTGGCGGTGAAAAAAGCCAGCCGCATGATCGAAGAGGATCCGAAGATCGCCCTCCGTCAGGCGGAAAACGTACGTCAGATGCTGGCGGATGCGGACCGCATGCTGAGCGGAGCCGGTTACGAGCCCTATTATCTGTATCGCCAGAAGCATATGGCGGGCAATTTTGAAAACGTGGGCTGGTGTCTTCCCGGCACCGCAGGCCTGTACAATATCCGCATCATGGAGGAGGATCAGACCATCATCGCCATGGGGGCGGGCGCTATTTCCAAGGTGTATTTCCCGGAGGAAAACCGCCTGGAGAGGGTGCCGAACGTATCGAACTATTCGATCTACATCGAACGCATCGACGAAATGATCGCAAGAAAGGAAGCCGGATTATGATCATCAACATACCAAAGGGCACAAAGGACATCCTGCCTTCCGAGTCCTACAAGTGGCAGTGGCTGGAGAACCGCATCCGCGAAACGGCGGCGCAGTACGGGTTTCACGAGATCCGCACGCCAATGTTCGAGCATACGGAACTATTTGCCAGGGGCATCGGCGACACCACGGACGTGGTGCAGAAGGAGATGTATACCTTTGAGATCGCGGAGCGCAGCCTGACCCTAAAACCGGAGGGCACGGCCGGGGTGGTCCGTTCCTTCATCGAAAACAAGATGTATGCGGATCCTCTGCCCGGCAAGTACTATTACGTCATTCCATGCTTTCGCTACGAGAAGATGCAAAAGGGACGGCAGAGGCAGTTCCACCAGTTCGGCATCGAGATCTTCGGTACGGAGAATATGGTGGCGGATACGGAGGTCATCGCCCTGGCCTGGAACTTCCTGACGGGTCTTGGGATCACCGGTCTGAAGCTGCACATCAACAGCATCGGCTGCCCCAAGTGCCGCAGTGAGTACCGCAAGGCGCTGCAGGACTTTCTGAGGCCCCACTACGAGGAGCTGTCCGAGACCAGCAAGGGCCGTTTCGAAAAGAATCCCATGCGCATTCTGGACTCCAAGGATCCGGACGATAAGAAGTTCTCCGAAGGAGCACCCCGCATGCTGGATTACCTCTGCGATGAATGCCGGGAAGCTTTTGAAGAGCTGAAAGAGAACCTTCAGACCCTGGGCATCCCCTTCGAGGTGGATTCCGGCATCGTGCGGGGGCTGGATTATTACACCAAGACCGCCTTCGAATTCATCTCCGAAGACCTGGGCGCCCAATCCACGGTCTGCGGCGGCGGCCGTTACGACCACCTGGTGGAGGAAGTGGGCGGACCCTATACGCCGGGCGTGGGTTTCGGCATGGGCCTGGAAAGGCTGCTGCTGATCCTGGAAGCCAAGGGGATCGAGATCCCCAAACCCGCCGACTGCGACGTGTTCATCGCGACGCTGGGCGAACGGGCGAAGAAGGAAGGCCTGAAGCTGGCGGATGCCCTCCGGAGAAAAGGGCACAAGGTCCTGACGGACGTCATGGGCCGGGGCCTGAAGGCCCAGCTGAAATACGCGGACCGTTCCGGCGCATCCTACACCGTGGTCATCGGCGAGGACGAACTGGATAAGGGTGTTGTAACACTGCGGGATATGGTAAACTCAAGTCAGAAGGAGATCCGCATCGAATCTCTGGAAGAAGAGATCAACAAGTAGGTGGAAACATGGATAAATTGCTGAAAAGAAGCTGCTACTGCGGCGAAGTGAGAGAAGACCTCATCGGTGAGGAGATCACCGTCAACGGCTGGGTCGCCAAGAAGAGAAATCTGGGAAGCCTGATCTTCGCAGATATCCGCGACCGCAAGGGCATCGTGCAGGTGGTGTTCGGCGACGGCACCCCCGCGGACGTGCTGGAAAAGGCCAACGGCCTGAGAAGCGAATATACCGTAGGCGTCAAGGGCGTCGTACGGGAAAGGGAGAGCAAGAACGCGGAGCTGGAGACCGGCGCCGTGGAGATCCTGGCCAGCGAGCTGAGCATCTACGCAGAGGCGGAGACGCCTCCCATCTATATCAAGGATGACGACAACGTATCCGGCGATCTCCGTCTGAAGTACCGTTATCTGGATCTGAGAAAACCCATCATGCAGAAGACACTGGCCTTCCGCAGCAAGATGTACAACGTCATCCGCAATTTCTATTACGAAAACGGATTCATCGAAGTGGAGACCCCGGTGCTGGCCAAGCCCACCCCGGAAGGGGCCAGGGACTATCTGGTTCCCAGCCGTGTGAACCCGGGCAAATTCTATGCGCTGCCCCAGTCTCCCCAGCAGTTCAAGCAGCTGCTGATGGTGGGCGGAACGGACCGCTACATCCAGATCGCGAAGTGCTACCGGGACGAAGACCTGCGGGCAGACCGCCAGCCGGAATTCACTCAGATCGACCTGGAAATGTCCTTCGTGGATCAGGATGATATCCTGGACGTTCAGGAAAGGTTCCTGAAGAGGCTGTTCAAGGAGATGCTGAATGTGGACATCCAGCTGCCTCTGCCCCGGATGACCTGGGACGAAGCCATGAACCGCTACGGCTCCGACAAGCCGGACCTGCGGGTAGGCTTTGAACTGCACGATCTGGCTGACGTTGTGAAGGACTGCTCCTTCGCCGTGTTCACCGACGCCCTGAAAGAGGGCGGCCGGGTCATGGGCATCAACATGAACGGCTGTTCCCCCAAGTTCTCCCGCAAGGACATCGACAAGATGACGGAGTCCGTCAAGACCTTCGGCGCCAAGGGCCTGGTCTGGATCCGCAGGGAAGAAGGAGAGATCAAGTCCTCCGTGGGCAAGTTCTTCAGCCAGGAAGAACTGGAGAAGATCTGCGAAGTCTTCGATGCAAAGGCCGGAGACCTCATCCTGATCTGCAGCGGCAAGAAGGAAGTGGTCTGGGCTTCCCTGGGCTTCCTGAGAAGGGACCTGGCCGGAAAGCTGGGCATGCTGGACCCCAAGGACTATAAGCTTCTGTGGGTGGTGGACTTCCCCATGTTCGAATGGTCCGAGGAAGAGGGCCGGTACATGGCGATGCACCATCCCTTCACCTCCCCGAAGAAGGAAGATATCCATTATCTTGAGAGCGGCGAACTGGACAAGATCTATGCCGACGCCTACGATATCGTCATCAACGGCTACGAAGCCGGCGGCGGCTCCATCCGTATCCATGACAGCAAACTCCAGAAGAAGATCTTCGAAGTGCTGCAGCTTACGGAGGAGGATATCCGCATCAAGTTCGGCTTCTTCATCGACGCCTTTAAATACGGCGCGCCGCCCCACGGCGGATTGGCCTTCGGTCTGGACCGTCTGTGCATGCTGCTGCTGGGCACCGACGATATCCGCCAGGTCATCGCCTTCCCGAAGAACCAGAACGCCCAGTGCGTCATGAGCGAAGCCCCCACCATCGTAACGGAGCAGCAGCTGGACGAACTGTCCATCGCGGTCAGACTGCCGGAAGGAAAATAAATGGCAAAGAGGATAGGGGTCCTTGGCGGAAGCTTCGACCCCCTGCATTACGGACATCTGATCCTGGCGGAGCAGATCCGTCAGGAAGCGGATCTGGACAAGGTGCTGCTGGTGCCGGCCTACGTGAATCCCTTCAAGGAGGAGGTTCCGCCGGCAGACGGCCATCACCGACTGGAGATGCTGCGGCTCGCCGCCGGAGATCATCCCTTCTTCGGGATCAGCGACATCGAACTGAAGAGGGAGGGCCCCTCCTACACCTACGATACGCTGGCTGCCCTGAAGGAGAAGGATTACCCGGATGACGATCTGTTCTTCATCATGGGAACGGATTCCTTCTATCAGGTGGAGCAGTGGCATAAGGCGGAGGAGCTCATCTGCAACTTCGGTTTTCTGATCGGCATGCGCAAGGGCTATGACGAAGAGGAACTGAAAGCTACCATTGCCCGGCTGAAGGAAAAATATCCCCTGCGGGCGGAATACATCCGCATTCCGGAGCTGGGGATCAGCTCCACGGACATCAAGCAGCGCATCCGGGACGGCAAATCCGTTCGCTTTCTGCTGCCGGATCCGGTCATCTCCTACATCCGTGAAAAGGACCTGTACCTGGATCTCATCGGCAGAGTGAGGGAATACGCCCGCTCCCATGAAAAGACTTCCCGCTTCGCCCATACCCAGGGCGTTGTCAAGATGGCGAAGGAACTGGCGCTACGCTGGGGAGAGGATTCCGAAAAGGCGGAGATCGCCGCGTGGTTCCACGACGTGCGCCGTCCCGCCGGCAACCTGGAGCACGGACCTGCGGCGGCTCAGCTGCTGCAGAAGCTCTTCGGCGTGGAGGACGAAGACATCCTCAACGCCATCCGCTACCACACCACAGGCCGGCCCGGCATGAGCCGCCTGGAGATGGTCCTCAAGACGGCGGATCAGCTGGAAGAAGGCCGGGACTATCCCGGGGTGGAGGAGATGCGTTCCTTCACGGCGCTGCCGCCGGAGGAGTGCGTCCTGCGCCTCATGACCCATACCAAAGCGTACGTCCTCAGCATAGGCGGGCACTTCGATCCCATGTCGGACGAAGCCATCGCCTGGCTGAAACATAAAATCGATAAGGAGACAATCATGGACAACAAGGAAATTGCTCTCAGGGCAGCCAAGCTGCTGGACAGCAAGAAAGCCAGGGACATCAGCATCATCGACATTGCGGAAAAGTCCGGTTTCGCCGATTACTTCGTGATCGCCACAGCCGGTTCCTCCCGTCAGATCGGGGCGCTGTGCGATGAGGTGGAAGATGGCCTGGCAAAGGAAAACATCTTCCTCGATCACAAGGAAGGAAAGGGAGAGACCGGCTGGGTCCTCCTGGACTATGGCGACGTGATCGTCAACCTGTTCACCGAGGAACAGAGAGACCGCTATCAGATCGAAAAGGTTTGGATCGACTGCCCCCAGCTGGAGTTTGACGCCGAGGCAGAAGCATAACCGTTTTTAAAGAAGCAGAGAGGCATAGTATGGACCGTCAGTACAATTTCAAGAAGATCGAACCCAAATGGCAGAAGGTTTGGGAAGACAAAGACGTATTTCACGTAACGGAGGATCCGGACAAGGAGAAGTTCTATTGTCTGGAAATGTTCCCTTATCCTTCGGGCAAACTTCATATGGGTCACGTGCGCAACTATTCCATCGCCGACGTGCTGGCCAGATACCTGCACATGAACGGCTTCAACGTGCTGCACCCCATCGGATTTGACTCCTTCGGCCTTCCTGCGGAAAATGCGGCGATCAAGAACCAGACCCATCCGGCGGTATGGACCAGCTCCAACATCGCGGAGATGGAAAAACAGCTCCGCCAGCTGGGCTTTTCCTATGACTGGGACAGAGAGGTCTGCACCTACAAGGAGGATTACTATAAGTGGATGCAGTGGATCTTCATCCAGTTCTACAAGCACGGATTGGCTTATAAAAAGGAGAACCCGGTCAACTGGTGCCCCTCCTGCCAGACGGTGCTGGCCAACGAGCAGGTGGTGGAGGGCTGCTGCGAGCGCTGCCATACGCCGGTCACGAAGAAGAGCCTGTCCCAGTGGTACCTGAAGATCACGGATTACGCGGACAGACTGCTGGAAGGCCTGGATACGCTGCCCGGTTGGCCTGAGCACGTCAAGACCATGCAGCGCAACTGGATCGGCCGTTCCGAAGGTACGGAAGTCGTCTACATGCTGAAGGACTCCGATACGCCCATGCCCGTGTTCACCACCCGTGTGGACACCATCTTCGGCGCCACCTTCATGGTCATCTCCCCGGAGCATCCCATGGTGGAAGAGCTCATCACCGGCTATCCCGAGGAAAAGGCCTGCCGGGAGTACATCGAACAGGCCAAGCGCCAGTCCGATATCGAAAGGACTTCCACCGTAAAGGAAAAGACCGGCGCCTTCACCGGGCGCTATGCCGTCAATCCCGCCACAGGGAAGGATATCCCCATTTATCTGGCGGACTATGTACTGATGGGCTACGGCACGGGCATCGTCATGGGCGTTCCCTACGGCGACCAGAGAGACTTTGAATTCGCTAAAAAATACGGTCTCCCCATCGTTCCCGTGGTGGATCCCCACAGAGACGACATCGACATCAACAATCTGGAGAAGGCCTTCATCGCCGACGGCACGGTCATCAATTCCGGCAAATACAACGGCATGGACAACCGGGAAGCCATCAAGGCCATGCAGAAGGACTTCGAGGAAGCCGGCTTCGCCGTTCCCAAGGTCAACTTCAAACTGAGGGACTGGCTGATCTCCCGCCAGCGTTACTGGGGTACGCCCATCCCCATGATCTACTGCGAAGACTGCGGCTGGCAGCCTGAAAAAGAGGAAAACCTGCCCGTGATCCTGCCCACCGACGTGGAATTCACCGGCAGAGGCGAATCCCCCATCGTTACCTCCAAAACCTTCGTGAACACGGTCTGTCCCTGCTGCGGCAAGCCGGCCAGAAGGGAAGTGGATACCATGGATACCTTCCTGGATTCCTCCTGGTACGAGCTGCGCTACTGCGACAATAAGAACGACAAGGCCTGCTGGGACGTGGAGAAGGCGGATTACTGGATGAACGTGGACCAGTACATCGGCGGTGTGGAGCACGCCATCCTGCACCTGATGTATGCCCGCTTCTTCTGCAAGTTCCTCCACGACATCGGATTGACAAAGGCGGAGGAACCCTTCCAGAACCTGCTGACCCAGGGCATGGTGCTCAAGGGCGGCAAGAAGATGTCCAAATCCGTGGGCAACGTGGTCTCTCCGGAAGAGATCATCGAAAAATACGGCGCCGACACCGCCAGACTGTTTATCCTGTTTGCGGCACCGCCGGAAAAGGAACTGGAATGGTCTGACGAAGGGGTGGAAGGATCCTATAAGTTCCTGAACCGCGTATACCGCCTGGTCAATGACATGAACGAACTGACCCGGGGCATACCGGCGCGCTTCATTCCGGAAGGCAAGGACGACAAACAGCTTGCCTTTATCTTAAACAACACAATCAGAAGAGTTTCCGAGGACATCCGAAAGAGATTCAACTTCAACACGGCGATCTCCGCCATCATGGAACTGGTCAACGAGATGTACCGCTATAAGGAACTGGACGATATCAACCTCGGTCTGCTGGCGGACGCCACCCGCAAGCTGGTGCTGATGCTGGCTCCCTTCGTGCCCCATATCGCGGAAGAGATGTGGGAAGGCATCGGCGGGGAAGGGCTCGTGTACGACGCCGGGTGGCCTGAAGTGGATGAATCCATGCTGGTCAAGGACACCGTGGAGATCGTCGTCCAGGTCAACGGCAAGGTCCGTGAAAAGGCGGAAGTTCCCGCCGATCTGGACAAGACCGGCCTGGAAGAGACCGTGCTGGCCCTGGACAGCGTTAAGGCGCTGACGGCGGGCAGGAACGTGGTCAAGGTGATCGCGGTTCCCGGAAAACTCGTAAACATCGTAATCAAAGGATAATCTATGACAAAAGCCATACGGCCTAAGGTCTATCAGAGCCGCAAGCTGCGGGTCATCCCCCTGGGAGGCCTGCACGAGATCGGCAAGAACATGACGGTGCTGGAGTACGGCAGCGATATCTTGGTCATCGACTGCGGCATGGCGTTCCCGGACGACGAGATGCTGGGGATCGACGTGGTCATACCGGATTTCCGCTATCTGGTCGAAAACAGCGAAAGGGTACGCGGCGTGGTGATCACCCATGCTCACGAGGACCATATCGGAGCCATACCCTATCTGCTGCAGAAGCTGAACGTACCCATCTACAGCACCCGGCTGACCCTGGGCTTTATCAAGAATAAATTAAAGGAATATGAAGTGGAGGCGGATCTGCACGAGATCGCCCCGGGGGACGAGTTCCGCCTGGGGGTCTTCAAGGTGGAAGCCATCCATACTACCCACAGCGTCGCGGACTCCCTGGCGCTGTGCATAGACACTCCTGTGGGGAAGGTCTTCCACACGGGGGATTTCAAGATCGACTATACGCCGGTGGATGGAGAGCCCATGGATCTCAGCCGCCTGGCGGCCCTGGGCGAGGAGGGCATCCTGCTTCTGATGGCCGACAGCACCAACGCCGGCCGCAAGGGCTATACCCCATCGGAAAAGCAGGTGGGCATCGCCCTGAACAACATCTTCGCTTCCACAAAAAAGCGCATCATCGTGACCATCTTTGCCTCCAACGTGCACCGGGCCCAGCGCATCATCGACATGGCTGCGGCAAACGGGCGCAAGGTGGCGGTCTCCGGACGCAGCATGGAAAAGATGATACGCACCGCGGAGGAACTGGGCTATCTGTCCATTCCCGAAGGCACCCTGGTGGATATCAACAAGATCAAGGGCATTCCTGACGACAAACTGCTGATTATCACCACCGGCAGCCAGGGAGAACCCATGAGCGCCCTGACCCGCATGGCCAACAACATGCACCGGCAGGTGCAGATCCGTCCGGGGGACATGGTCATCCTGTCTTCCACTGCCGTTCCCGGCAACGAGAAGATGGTGTCCAACGTGGTGAATACCCTGATGGAAAAGGGGGCGGAGGTCATCTACAACGACATTGCCGAGACCCACGTCTCGGGTCACGCCTCCAGCGAGGAGCTGAAGCTCATCCATACGCTGATCCATCCGGAATTCTTCATGCCGGTCCACGGCGAGATGAAGCACCTGATGGCCCACGCCCAGATCGCGGAGAGCCTGGGCATGGACAAGAACCGCATCCTCTTCGCCGCCAACGGCGACGTGTTCGAACTGACCCGGGGCAAGGCGAAGCGCTCGAAGGAAACCGTGCCCGCCGGCGCCGTGATGGTGGACGGCCTCGGCATCGGCGACGTGGGAAGCTCCGTGCTGAACGAAAGAAAGTATCTGTCCGAAGCCGGTCTGATCGTCATGGCGGCGAGCTTTGAGAACGGACGCCCGGTGAGCGGCCCGAAGCTCATCTCCAAGGGCTTCGTCTTTGTGAAGGAGCAGGGAGATCTGATGGAGGAAGCCCGCACCGTGGTGGAGGAGGAGCTGATGTTCTGCCTGGATTCCGGGCGGCATGACGTGAACGCCATGGCGGATATCTGCAAGAGCAGGCTCCGCAACTTCATCTACGAGAAGACGGAGCGCAGCCCTGTGATCATACCGGTATTTATGGAGGTTTAAGGATGAACAACGTATACGATCTGGCCCACGATCTGGCAAGATCCCTGAAGGAAACGGACCAATACAAAAATTACGTCAAGATGAAGGAGAGGGTGGACGCGGAACCCTCCCTCGCGAAGATGGTGAACGACTTCCAGGCCAAGAACATGGAAGTCCAGACCCAGATGATGCTCAACGAGGGCAAGGCTCCCGAAGAGCTGATGCAGCAGGTCCAGCAGCTCTATGCCGTGGTGGCCCAGGACCCTCTGGCCGCCCAGTATTTCGCGGCGGAGATGGCCTATACCCAGGTGGTCTCCGAGATCTACGGCATTTTGGGAGAGGCGGTGCGCTTTGAAAAATAAGTACGAACAAAGACTGGCCCGCCTGCAGGAAAAGTTCGACGCTGCGGGAATCGACGGGCTGTATGTCAGCCACGAGGAAAACGTTTCCTATTTCACCGGGAAGAAGGGTGCGGACTGCACGCTCTGGATCACGAAGACCCGGGCTACCATCCTGACGGACTTCCGCTACCGGGAGATGGCCCAGGAACTCACCTGGCTGCATTTTTACGAGACCGGAGGCCAGACCAGACCCATGGATCTGCTGAAGGCCTGCCCCTATACCAGGATCGGCGTGGAGCGGGATTACCTTCCTCTGCGCGATTACCTTGACTTTACGGAGAAGCTGGAAGGCAAGAGCATCCTTCCGGTGGAGGGTCTGGTGGAAGACCTGCGCATGATCAAGGACGAAGAGGAGATGGAGCTCACCCGGCAGGCGGAGGAGATCTCCGCCCGGGCATTCCTGCACATGCTGGACTATCTGAAGCCCGGCATCTCCGAGCGGGACGCCGCCGTGGAACTGGAACACTGGATGCTGACCCACGGAGGGGAAGGCATCTCCTTCGATACGATCTGCGTTTCCGGGGCCAAGAGCAGCTATCCCCACGGCGTGCCCGGCAGCAAGCTCATCGAAGAGGGGGATTTCGTCACCATGGACTACGGAACCATGGTGGGAGGCTATCATGCAGACATGACCCGCACCGTCGCCGTGGGACATGCCACCGGCGAGATGAAAAAGGTCTACGAGACCGTCCGCCTGGCCCAGCAGGCCTGCTGCGAGCAGATCCACGCGGGCATGAAGGGGGACGAGTGCCATAAGATCGCAGCCGACATCATCGCGGCAGCGGGCTACGGCGAGTACTTCGGTCATGGATTGGGTCACGGCACCGGACTGGAGATCCACGAAGCGCCCCGCTTCAGTCCCATGTATCCCCATGAGATCAAGGAGAATACCATCATGTCCATCGAACCGGGCATCTATCTTCCGGGGAAATTCGGGGTGCGCATCGAAGACTTGTGCATCGTGAAAGCCGATGGTATAATTAATCTTACGTTCACAGCTCCTAAAGAGTTAATCATTATCTAATCTTTATACATTGGAGGAACTTAAACCCATGATTACCGCAGGCGATTTCAGAAACGGCATTACCTTTGAGATCAACGGCGAACCCCACGTCGTCATCTCGTTCCAGCACGTCAAGCCCGGCAAGGGCGCAGCGTTCGTGCGCACCAAGTACAAGAACATCCTCACCGGCGCCACCCGCGAGGAAGCCTTCAACCCCAGCGACAAGTTTGAGCAGGCTCACATCGACCGCAAGAAGATGACCTATCTCTACAACGACGGCGAACTGTACTATTTCATGGATCCGGAGACCTACGACCAGATCCCCCTCACCCTGGACATCGTAGAGCAGGCCATCAAGTACATCCGCGAGAACGATGAGGTTATGGTCTCTTCCTTCAAGGAGAAGCCCTTCCTGGTGGAAGCTCCGAACTTTGTGGACCTGAAGGTCATCGAGACCGAACCGGGCGTCAAGGGCGACACCGCCACCAACGTCACGAAGAACGCAGTGGTGGAGACCGGCGCTACCGTTCAGGTGCCCATCTTCATCGAGGAAGGCGAGATAATCCAGATCGATACCCGCAGCGGGGAGTATCTGGGCAGATCCAAGGGCTGATCCGCGGCGGACAGATCCAACAGCATAAAAACGTAAGGCGGGAGGCAGGGCTGCTTCCCGCCTTTTTTAAGATCTGCATCGTGTCATTTTGCCGGTTTTGCCATAGGCAAGAACAACGGCAGTGAAAAGGAGGACAGCATGAGCATACTGAAAGAGATCCTGGAAAGACGAAGCGTACGGCAGTATCTGGATAAGGATGTAACGGAAGAGCAGGTCATGGAGATCCTGGAGGCGGGGAGACTGTCCCTGTCCGGCAGCAACACCCAGCCCTGGCGCTTCATGGTGATCCGGAGCAAAGAAAGAAAGGAACCCATCGTCCGGGCGGACCACGATCAGCAATGGATGATGCAGGCTCCCGTCTTCATCGCCTGTCTGGCTGATATGAAGAGCCGCATCGGCGAATACCCCATCCCGGAGGACACCGCTGAGACCGGAGATTCCAACGTGATCAAACTGGTCATCCGCGATACGGCCATCGCCGTTTCCTTCATGGTCCTGCAGGCTCAGCACATGGGGCTCAGCACCTGCTGGACCGGCTGGTACGATCAGAAGGAGATGCGCGCTGCTCTGGGTATTTCCGGTGAGTATTACGTTAGCGCCATCCTTACCGTGGGATACGGCGCGGAAAGTCCGCAGCAGCGGCCCAGGCTGTCCATGGAGGAGATCCTTCTCCTGAACGAGGAAGAGGCATAGAATGGAGAATCAAAACGGGGAGCTATACGCTCTGATGATCCGCAAAGGATATCCTGCGGAATTCGCCGGTCTTATAGCCGGCCAGATGAATACGGAATATACCTCCCAGCGCATGATCGCCTACGTGAGCCGGGCAGGTCTTGTGCCGCCGGAGGAGCTTGCGGACGAGATGCTGGCCATCCTGGCGGACAGGGACCGGCTGCGGGAAAAGCACATCGCTCTGGCTGCCCAGGAAAAGGTCAACCGTCTGTACCGGGAGGGGCTTGAAACAGACGGGGAGGTCCCCTTGGAGCTGCTTGCTGAGGAGACCCGGGACTACCGTTCTCTGAGCCTTCTGTTTCAGGAGAGCGGGCTGGATGTGGCGGTGGAAGAGACTGCTCCGGCCGGCATTCTGAAGATGTGGCGCTGCTGCGGAAAAGATGGGGAACTGCTGGGAGGGTCCGTGCTGCAGCAAAAGGATGGGCGGTTCATCCTGAAGGATCTGGCCGTAAAGGACGGCCACCGTGGGCAGGGGATCGGAAAGGCTTTGATGGATGCCGCGATCAAAGAAGCGGAATCCATGGGGGCCGAAGAGATCTGGGGCTGTGCGAAGGTCCCGGAGTACTATACGTCCAAGGGCTGGGAGACCGTGCCGGAGGAGGATGCGCCGCAGATCTCGGACTGCCAGAGCTGCGGTCAGTACCGCCGGAACTGCTTTCCCCGCATCATCCGAAGAAGTCTGAAATCAAACACGGAGGAACGGTCATGTTCGATAAGCTGAAGGAAAATCTGGAGAAAAGGGGTTACGAAGTTCTGACCTTTGCCACCGCAGCGGAGGCGGCGGAAGCGCTGAACAGGCGCATCGATGGGAAGACCGTGGGCATGGGCGGTTCGGTGACCATACGCCAGCTGGGTCTGTTGGAAAAATTGTCGGGTCATAATACGGTATATTGGCTGGAGTCGCCTCCCGATGGGATGACGGTGATGGAGACCAGAAGGGCGGGCTGCCGCAGCGAAGTCTACGTCAGTTCCGTAAACGGCATTTCCGAAGCGGGGGACATCGTGAATATCGACAATACCGGAAACCGGGCTGCAGCCATCTCCTTCGGACCGGAAACGGTATATCTGATCATCGGACGGAACAAGATCGCTCCGGATCTGGAGGGCGCGGTCTGGAGAGCCCGCAACGTGGCTTCCCCCCGGAACGCGAAGCGGCTGAACCGCAATACCCCCTGCGCGGCGAAGGGAGACCGGTGCTATGACTGCGACAGCCCGGATCGGATCTGCCGCAATCTGTCCGTGCTCTGGCGAAAGCCGGCCGGAGCATCCTACGTGATCGTCCTGGTGGACGAGGAACTGGGATACTGAACCGCAGAACCGGCCCGCTGCAGTGCTGTAAGCAAGCCGGTTTTTATGGTATAATAAGTTCGTTATATACAGAACTAAGGTCTTTGGAGCATTTTATGGCAGGAAAAAGAGAAAAGAAAAAGAAGGGCGGAGCGGGTCTCGTGATCCTCATCCTCCTCATCGTCTTTGCGCTGGCCTACATCATCGCCAGCAAGGTCTACACGGATTATAAAAA
>JAEEGL017325515.1_pt1 | contig 14502 bp, 12 predicted proteins | sample 9134231 | NCBI WGS metagenome assembly JAEEGL01 (sample SAMN16246548, study PRJNA631951) | gut metagenome | biome: gut microbiome; feature: rumen; material: fiber-attached | host: Bos | place: Iran: Karaj | collected 2018-10
CCATGGAGACCGACGGCACCTTCGAGGCTCTGACCAAGAAGGAAGTCCTCAAGCTCATCCAGGAGAGAGACAAGCTCGAAAAGTACCTGGGCGGCATGAAGGACATGAAGGGAATGCCCGGCGCCATGATAGTCGTAGATCCCAAGAAGGAAAAGATCGCCGTCAAGGAAGCCAGGATCCTGGGCATTCCCATCGTCGGAATGTGCGACACCAACTGCGATCCCGATGACGTCGACTACGTCATACCCGCCAACGATGACGCCATCAGAGCGGTCAAGCTCATCATGAGCAAGATGGCCGACGCAGTCATCGAGGGCAAGCAGGGCGAATCCTTCGCCGAGGCTCCCGCAGAGAACGCCGAGCCCGCAGAGGCAGAGGAAGAGACCGCTGAAGAAGCTTCCGAAGAGAAGGCAGAGGAGGAATAAAAAATGGCAGCTATTACCGCAGCACTGGTAAAAGAGCTTCGTGAGACCACCGGAGCCGGCATGATGGACTGCAAGAAGGCTCTCGTCGAGACCGACGGAGACATGGCAAAGGCCATCGATTACCTGAGAGAAAAAGGTCTGTCCAAGGCCGCCAAGAAGTCCGGCCGCATAGCCGCCGAAGGCCTCGTAAGACTGGCCTTCAACGCCGACCACACCAAGGCCGCCGCCATCGAAGTCAACTCCGAGTCCGACTTCGTTGCCAAGAACCCCGACTTCATCGGCTTCGTTGAGAAAGCAGCCGACATCACTCTGGCTCTTCCCGACGGTTCCTGCGAGAACTGCCTCAAGAACGCCGAGTATGCCAACGGAGTTTCCGTCCAGGATACCCTCGTAAGCATGATCGCCACCATCGGCGAGAACATGAACATCCGCCGCATCGCCAAGTGCGGTACCGAAGGCGTCAAGTACATCGGCTACCTGCACCAGGGCGGCCGCATCGGCGTCATCATCGGTCTCAAGACCGAGGCTTCCGCCGAGGAAGTCACCGTCGTAGGCAAGGACGTCGCCATGCAGGCCTGCTCCATGAGGCCCCAGTTCGTCGACCAGAACGGCATCGACGACGCTTACCTGGCTCATGAGAAGGAAGTCATACTCGCCCAGGCCATGAACGAGAACAACGAGCTGCCCGAAGGCAAGAGAAAGCCCCAGGCCATCGTCGAGAAGATGATCCAGGGCCGCCTCAACAAGCAGCTTAAGGAAGTCTGCCTCGTTGACCAGGCCTTCGTAAAGAACGGAGACATCAACGTAAAGCAGTACGTCGACGGTGCCGCCAAGGAGCTCGGCAAGAGCATCCAGGTCGTCGAGATGGTCCGCTTCGAAGTAGGCGAGGGTCTCGAGAAGAGAAACGAGAACTTCGCTGAAGAAGTCGCAAAGCAGATGGCCCAGTAGGCATAAGGAAGCGTAAATAAGCGAAAAGAACTCCCGAAGATCTTTCTTCGGGAGTTTTTGTTTCCCCTAAACGGGCGGTTTTGAATGCCATACCTCTGCCGCAGCAAAATTTCTGTTCACATTTCCGCTTTTCGTGTTATAATCCATTGTTTGCAAATAGCGGAAACGGAGATATCATGTCTGAACAAAAGACTCTGGCAAGGGACCTGACCACCGGCAATGTGACCAGGACCCTCATAAGCTTTTCTCTGCCCCTTTTCATGTCCAACCTGCTTCAGGCGGTGTACAACATCGTGGACATGGTGGTGGTGGGGAACGTGTGCGGCAGCGCCGGCATGTCGGCGGTCGCCATAGGAGGAGACGTATTGAGGCTCCTCACCTTTATTTCCATGGGCTTTTCCAACTCGGGCCAGATAGTTATCTCCCAGTTTATAGGAGCCGGCATGAAGGACAACGTGCGCAGGGTCATAGGCACTCTGTTCACCTTCCTCTTCTGGGCCTCGGTGGTCATGGGGTCCTGCTGCTTCATATTCCGCCACCGGATACTTCAGTGGCTCAACACCCCCGAAGCCGCCTATTCCGAAGCCATCAACTACACGGTGACCTGCATAGCGGGCATTGTCTTCATATACGGCTACAACGTGGTCAGCGCCATCTTAAGGGGCATGGGCGACAGCAAGAGGCCCTTCCTCTTCATTGCCTTTGCCGCGGTGCTGAACACCGTCCTCGACATCTGGTTCGTGGGAGGTCTGGGGCTCATGGCCTTCGGAGCCGCCCTCGCCACCGTCATAGCCCAGGGCCTCAGCTTCATCGTTTCGATAATCTACCTTATCCACAAGAGGGACCAGTTCTTCTTCGATTTCAAGCTCTCGAGCTTTAAGATCGACAAAGAAATGATGAAGCCCCTGTTCAGGCTCGGCGTGCCCCTCACCGTGCAGTCGGCCAGCATACAGTTCTCGATGCTCTATGTGACCCGCTGGATCAATTCCTTCGGCCTGGTGTGGTCTGCCATGACCGGAGCCGTCAACAAGATCAAGGTGGTGGCGAACCTGGCTTCCAACGCTTTCAATACAGCCGGAGGCACCATGGTGGGCCAGAACATAGGAGCGGAAGAGTACAGAAGGGTGCCCCGCATACTGCTCACCATACTCACCGTCACCGGCATCATCGCCGTCATAATGTCCTCTGCCTACGCGGTCCGGCCCCGCAGCATCATAGGCCTATTCACCTCGGATCCTGCGGTCCTGGATCTAGCGTCCAGCTTCATACCCGCCGCCGTAGTCTGCTTCGTGGGTTCCTCCTTCAGGGGGACGGCCTTCGCCCTCATCAACGGATCGGGCAATTCCAAGCTCAACCTCAGCGTTGCTCTGCTCGACGGCATAGTCGCCCGCATAGGCTTCTCATATCTGTTCGCCTTCGTCTTCAGCATGGGCTGCCCCGGTCTTTGGATGGGCGACGCCTGCGCGGGTCTGGTGCCCGGCCTCATAGGCCTGGTCTACTTCATCAGCGGAAAATGGCGTACCCGCAAGTACATAATTGACCGCAACCGCAAATGATGGTACTATAAAATTCACGAGTGATCATCATGAACAGCATTATCAGCGAAAAACTGAAAAATCTTCCCAAGATCGACCAGGTCCTGGGCATGGCGGCCTTAAAGGACGCCTCTTCTTCCGGCCCGAGAGAGCCGGTCGTTGACGCGGCAAGAAATGCCGTAGCCCGGATGCGCGCCGATCTTCTTGCGGGCAAAGACATCGACATAAGCCCCGAAAGGGCGGCCGGACTGGCCGCGGAGGAGCTTAAGCGCTCCGATACGAGGAGCCTGCGCCGCGTGATCAACGGCACCGGAGTAATACTGCATACCAATCTGGGGAGGGCCAGGCTCAGCGAAAGCGCAGCCGAGGTCTCTTCCTCCGTCGCCATGGGCTATTCCACCCTTGAATACGACATCGAAGGTGCCTGCAGGGGAAGCCGCCACGACCATATAAACAAGCTCATATGCCGGATCACGGGAGCGGAAGACGCCATCGCGGTAAACAACAACGCGGCGGCGACCCTTCTGGTGCTCTCGGCGGTGTGCTTCCGCACCGAAGTGGTGGTCTCCAGAGGCGAGCTGGTCGAGATAGGCGGAGCCTTCAGGATCCCCGACATAATGAGGATCAGCGGAGCTTCCCTCAAGGAGATAGGAACCACCAACAAGACCCATCTCTACGATTACGAAAGAGCGATAAACGAAAAGACCGGAGCCATACTCAAGGTCCATACCAGCAATTACCGCATCACCGGCTTCACCGAAGACGTGGGATGCAGGGAGCTGGTAAAGCTGGCCCACGACAACGGCCTTCCAATGATATACGACATAGGCAGCGGCCTCATGGTAGACCTAAAGCCCTACGGCCTCGACGAGCCGGTGGTCCCCCAGGCGATAAAGGACGGGGCCGATCTGGTCCTGTTCAGCGGCGACAAGCTCCTGGGAGGCCCCCAGGCCGGCATAATCGCGGGAAGAAAGGTCTTCATCGACGCCATGAAGAAGCATCCCCTGGCACGCGTAATGAGGCTCGACAAGATGACCCTCGCGGCCCTCGAAGAGACCTTCAGGCAGTACAGGGATCCTCAGCAGGCATTAAGCAGCATACCGGTGCTTCAGATGATAACTGCGCCCTCTGCAGACGTAAAGTACAAGGCCCAGCGCTTTGCCTTAAAGCTCGCCACCGAGAATCCCTACGTCTGCGATTTCTCGGTGCTTAAAGGCACGGGCAGGGTTGGCGGAGGCTCGGCCCCCATGCTCGACATAGAGACCTGGGCGGTCACGGCAAGCCCCAGAGAGATCAGTGTCGACGAGATGGCCGAAAGGCTCAGGCACTGGAATGTTCCGGTCATCAGCCGCATACAGGACGGCCTGCTGCTTCTCGACATGAGGACGGTCAGCGATGACGAGCTTCCAACTCTTGCAAAAGCGGTGTCCGATGTGTTAAAGTAAACATCGATAAAGCGTGGGAGTAGATGGGTGCTGGTGTGCCTTGCGGTCTTCAAAACCGTTGTGGGGGGTTAGGAGCTTCCCGGGTGAGTTCGATTCTCACATACTCTCGCCAGAAAAAGGGGACGGTCCATCGTCCCCTTATTTATTATTCAGGAGCATCACATATGAGAAACGTCATAATCGGGACCGCGGGTCATGTGGACCACGGCAAGACCTGCCTGATCCAGGCCCTCACCGGCCAGAACACCGACAGGCTCAAAGAGGAGCAGCAGAGGGGCATAACCATAGAACTGGGCTTTGCCGACATGACGGCGCCCGACGGCACCGACATAGGCATAATCGACGTTCCCGGCCACGAGAAGTTCATAAGGAACATGCTGGCGGGCATAGGGGGCATAGACATAGTGCTGCTGGTGGTCGCCTCCGACGAGGGCGTCATGCCTCAGACCGTGGAGCACCTCGATATCATGAGGCTGCTGAACATAAAGAAGGGCATCATAGTTATCACCAAGGCCGACCTTTCCGACGACGACTGGCTGGATCTGGTGGAAGACGACATCAGGACAGCCTGCAAGGGGACTTTCCTTGAGAACGCCCCCGCCGTAAGAGTCTCCTCGTACACGGGGCAGGGCATAGAAGAGCTGAGATCGATGATATTCGATATGATCTCCACCCTCGAGGAAAAGAACACCGACCCCGGGCTTCTGCGCATACCGGCAGACCGGGTCTTTACCATAGCGGGCTTCGGCACCGTCATCACGGGGACTCTCACCCAGGGACAGATACGCCAGGGCCAGGAGGTCATGATATATCCCAAAGGCCTTTCCGCCAAGGTGAGGAACCTTCAGGTGCACGGCAGCATGGTGGAGACCGCCTACGCGGGCCAGCGCACTGCGGTGAACCTTTCGGGCGTCAGGAAAGAAGACATAAGCAGGGGAGACGTTGTCGCGGCAAAAAACAGCATGGAGCCGGGCAGGCTGCTCGACGTAAGGCTCGAGCTGCTGTCTGATTCGGCAAGGACCCTTAAGAGCGGGGACAGGGTCCACTTTTACTACGGAGCCTCGGAGACCCTATGCAGGGTGAGCCTGCTGGGCGTCGATACAGTGAGCCCCGGTGAAAGCTGCTATGCCCAGCTCTTCTTCGACGAGGACGTCGCCATAAAGAAGGGCGACTATTACGTCGTGCGTTATTATTCTCCCGTCGAGACCATAGGGGGAGGCATAGTCCTCGACGCGAGCCCCAGAAAGCACCGCAGAAAAGAGAGCGGCATAGTCGAAGCTCTTAAGATCAGGGAGAGCGGAGACGAGACCGCGGTACTTGAGCAGGCTTTAAAGGATTCGAGCAAGGACCACATCAGCCCCTCGGCCCTGGCAAAGCAGGTTGGAATGTCGGAAGCCTCCGCCCTTGAAAAGCTCAAGAAGATAGAAGAAGAGGGGCGTGCAGTAAGACTTCCCAACGGAGTTTACCTGCATAACGATTATGTAAACCGGGCTGAAGAGACCGCCCTTGATATCATAAACGAGTATCACAGGGCCAACGCCCTGCTTCCCGGCATGCCCAAAGAGGAGCTGAGAAGCAAGCTGGCGGGGGCCATGAGGATCAGCGACGGCAAGAACCTCGAAAACCTGATGGATCTGCTCATAAGCAGGGGAAGGCTCGAGGCCGGCCCCAACCTTATAAAGTCGAAAGGCTTCAAGGTCAGCTATACCCCGGAGCAGCAGGCTGTGATGGAAAGGCTTTCGGCAGCCTATGAAAAGGCGGGCTTTGAGCCTCCCGAAACAGAAGAACTGCTGTCGGGCATCAAGGACAAAGCCTCGGCGAGACAGCTGCTCTATTCGATGGCTGAAGAAGGGACGCTCACCCGCATCTCGGCCTCGGGCTTCATCTGGACGCCGTCCTTAAACGAAGCCCTGCAATATATAAGGAAAACAATCGAAGAGACCGGCTCCGTGACCCTCGCCCAGGTGAGGGACCGCATGCAGACATCGAGAAAATACGCCCTCGCCGTACTCGAATACTGCGACTCCGCCAAGATCACCAGGCTGCAGGGAGACGTAAGGGTCTTATATTGATATACTGCCTATATGTTCTATCGAAAATAATAATAAATAACCAAAGATATTTTAATTGTTTTATTCAGCCTTGCATGATAATATGCTACCGAGGTCAAGAAGTCGGTTGATGACTGCGAGAGAGCAGGCCATCCCTGCACCGAAGGAATAAGCCCTGCAGACGGCAAAAATGCGGGACGAATCTCTCAGGTAAAAGGATCGCAGTCGGACGAGACTCTGGAAAGCGCTTCGATGCGCACCGAAGGGGCAATTCCCGCAGAGAAAAGGGAAGAATCTCTCAGGTTACTAACAGAGCAGGAAGCGCCAGTTTTCTGCTCTTTTTGTATGAAAACCATGACTATCGTAACCAATAATCCGGATGTCAGAAGCAAATACGAAGGCGATCACAAAGTGGTATTCGTCGAAGGCGGATACAAAGATGTGCTCGTAAAAGTCAGAGACCTGGTCCACGAAGGGCATCAGCTGCTGACCCATCCCCTGATGGGAAGCGTCAAGCCCAACGAGACCCCCTACAGGAGCATAGCCGTCAGCTCCCAAAAGGGCAGCGTGGACACCGACAGCGTCATACTCATCAGCGAAAGCATTGAGACCTTTGACAAATTTGCCAAGATCATCCGTCCCGACAGGGGTCAGAACACCCCCGAAAGGCTGCTGGCAGACTTCCGGCTTATAGACCTTACCTTAATAAGCAGCGCTGTAGATTTCCATTAGCGCTTTAAAGAGAGGGGAGGAAATCCAAAAATGAAACTGGAATTGGGCTTGATCCACGTTACAGATGTTCAGTTTGGTCCCGTATCCAAGATCGACGGTTCCGTCGTCTACCTCAATGAAGAGGAGATCAAGAACCTCATCCTCGAGGACGAGACCATCAAGTCTGTAAAGCTGGATATCGCAAGGCCCGGCGAATCAGTGAGGATCACACCCGTCAAAGATGTTGTTGAGCCTCGTGTGAAGGTCGAGGGACGCGGAGGCGTCTTCCCCGGCTGGACTCACAAGGTAGACACCGTCGGCGAGGGAAAGACCAACGTTCTGAAGGGAATGGCAGTAGTCACCACCGGTAAGATCGTCGGCTTCCAGGAAGGCGTGATCGACATGACCGGAGAAGGAGCCAAGTACACTCCGTTCTCCAAGACCGTAAACCTCGTACTGGACATCGAGCCGGTCGAGGGACTGAAGCAGCATGAGTATGAGAAGGCTGTCCGTATGGCCAACCTGAAGGTCTCCACCGCCGTAGGCGAGCTGGCCAGAAACATCACTCCCGACGAAGTCAAGGTCTATGAACACGATACCCTCATGGAGGGCATCAAGAAGTATCCCGACCTGCCCAGAGTAGGCTACGTTCTGATGCTTCAGAGCCAGGGACTTCTCCACGACACCTATGTATACGGCGTCGACGCAAAGCAGACTCTCACCACCATGATCATGCCCACCGAGATCTTCGACGGCGCGATCGTGTCCGGCAACTGCGTATCTGCCTGCGACAAGAACCCCACCTACATCCATGAGAACAACCCCGTAGTTGAAGAGCTCTTCGCCCAGCACGGCAAGACCCTCAACTTCGTAGGCGTCATCATCACCAACGAGAACGTTTATCTGGCAGACAAGATGAGGTCCTCCGACTGGTCCGCGAAGCTGTGCAAGTTCCTCGGCCTGGACGGCGCCATCATCTCCCAGGAAGGCTTCGGCAACCCCGACACCGACCTTATCATGAACTGCAAGAAGATCGAGGCCGAGGGCGTCAAGACCGTTCTGATCACCGACGAGTATGCCGGACAGGACGGAGCTTCCCAGTCTCTGGCCGACGCCGACGTCGCCGCTGACGCGGTCGTCACCGGCGGAAACGCCAACGTGGTCGTACACCTGCCCAAGCTGGACAAGGTCATCGGTCACATCGAGTACGTTGACACTATCGCAGGCGGCTGGTCCGGTTCGCTTCAGCCCGACGGGTCCATCATTGCGGAGCTCCAGGTCATCACCTCCTCCACCAATGAGCAGGGCTTCGGAAAGCTCAGCGCAAGATAAGGGGGGCAGCAGATATGTATAAGATAGTTCATTACATTAACCAGTTCTACGCGGGCATAGGCGGTGAAGATCACGCCGACGTAGGCCCCGCGAAGATGGCTGAGATCCCCGCCGTCTCCAAGGCATTCAACGCCGCTTTCAAGGGCGAGGCCGAGATAGTCGCCACCGTATACTGCGGAGACTCCTATTTCGCCGAGAACACCGAGAAGGCTCTTGCCGAGATCTGCGAACTGATCAAGGCTGAGAACCCCGACATGGTCATCGCAGGACCCGCCTTCAACGCAGGCCGCTACGGCTTCGCAGCCGGAAACGTCGCCGCAGCCGTCAAGGCTCAGCTGGGCGTACCCACCCTGACCGGTATGTACGAGGAGAACCCCGGAACCGATTATAAGTCCAAGACCATAATCGTTCCCACCAAGAACAGCGCTGCCGGCATGAGAGACGCCGTCGCCAAGATGGCTCCTCTGGCTCTCAAGCTCGCCAAGGGCGAAGAGCTTGGCCCCTACTACGTAGAAGGCTACATGTACACCGGTATCAGAAAGAACCTGTTCGAGGAAGAGCGCGGCGCCAAGAGAGCAGTCGACATGATGCTCAAGAAGCTGGCCGGCGAGCCCTTCATCACCGAGTTCCCCATGCCCAACTTCGACAGGGTAGCTCCCAATCCCCCCGTGGCCGACATCACCAAGGCTAAGGTCGCTCTCTGCACCTCCGGCGGTATCGTCCCCAAGGGCAACCCCGACCACATCGAGTCCTCCTCTGCTTCCCACTACGGAAAGTATGACCTCACCGGTATCGATTTCCTGACCTCCGAGACCCATCAGACCGCTCACGGCGGCTATGACCCCGTCTATGCCAACGCGGATCCCAACAGAGTTCTGCCCGTTGACTTCATGAGAGACCTCGAGAAGGAAGGCAAGATCGGTTCTCTGCACAGATATTTCTACACCACCGTAGGAAACGGCACCGCCGTTGCCAACGCCAAGAAGTTCGCCGCTGAGTACGCTCAGGAACTGAAGGCTGACGGCGTGGACGCTGTTATCCTCACCTCCACCTGAGGAACCTGCACACGTTGCGGCGCAACGATGGTAAAAGAAATTGAGCGCGCGGGCATCCCCGTGGTTCATATGTGCACTGTTACTCCGATATCCCTCACCGTTGGCGCGAACAGAATAGTTCCCACCATCGCGATTCCTCACCCCCTGGGCAACCCCGCCCTCGATCACGATGAGGAGAAGAAGCTGAGGAGAAGACTGGTAGAGAAGGCTCTCAAGGCCCTCCAGACCCCGGTCGACGATCAGACCATCTTCGAGTAATTCGGAGCGAAAAAGCGAATATGAGGCGGAGGGCCTTCGGGCCTTCCGCCGAATAGAGCAAAGGCTTGCGGACATTCACAAGCCTCTGAGGGTCTGCGGCCTTCGGAAGCTTGTAAGTATCTCACAAACGTTAAAATAAATTTATAAGAGGTATATCATGGCACAACAGTATGACATCGTAATCATCGGCGCGGGTCCCGCGGGACTCGCAGCAGGGCTCTACGGCGGAAGAGCCAAGATGAAGACCCTCATCATCGAGAAGGAGAAGGACGGCGGACAGATCGTCATCACCTCCGAGATCGAGAACTATCCCGGGTCCATCGAAGAAGAATCCGGCGTCACCCTCATCGAACGTATGGCCAGGCAGGCTGAGAAATTCGGCTGCGACAAGGTCTACGACACCGTGGAAGACGTCGACTTCACCGGCGACATCAAGATCGTAAAGTGCAAGAAGGAGACCTACGAGGCCAAGGCCGTCATCATCGCGACCGGAGCTTCCTCCAGGAAGATCGGCTGCCCCGGCGAAGCAGAGTTCACCGGCAAGGGCGTTTCCTACTGCGCCACCTGCGACGCGGCTTTCTTCGAAGACTTTGAAGTCTACGTGGTAGGCGGCGGAGACGCCGCTGTGGAAGAGGCAATGTATCTGACCAAGTTCGCCCGCAAGGTGCACCAGGTCGTAAGAAGAGACGTGTTAAGAGCCGCTGCCAGCATCCAGGAGAAGGCTTTCGCCAACCCCAAGCTTGACTTCATGTGGAACTCCAACATCATCGAGATCACCGGCGACGGCCTCGTAAACCACATGGTCGTAAGAAACAACAAGACCGGCGAGCTCACCGACATCTATGCCGACGAAGAAGACGGCATGTTCGGTATCTTCGTGTTCATCGGCTTCGATCCCGCCACCAAGCTCTTCGAGGGCAAGGTCGAGATGGAGAAGGGTTACATCGTGACCGATCAGGAGATGCACACCAACGTTCCCGGCGTCTACGCCGCAGGCGACTGCCGCGTAAAGGAACTCAGACAGGTCGTAACAGCTGCCTCCGACGGCGCCATCGCCGCATGGCAGGCTGCGAGATACATCGATGATCTTAACAGCAAGCCCCAGCAGGCTGCTCCCGTACAGGAAGAAAAAAAGGAGAAAAAGGAAATGATCGAAGTAGATAAGAACACTTTTGAAGAAGAAGTACTGAAGGCCGAAGGCTACGTGCTCGTCGATTACTTCGGCGACGGCTGCGTCCCCTGCGCCGCTCTCATGCCCCACGTACACAAGATCGCCGATGAGTACGGCGACAAGATGAAGTTCTGCTCCCTCAACACCACCAAGGCAAGAAGACTTGCCATCGGCCAGAAGGTCCTGGGACTTCCCACCATCACCATCTACAAGGACGGCCAGAAGGTAGAAGAGCTCGTCAAGGAAGCCGCTACCGCCGAGGCAGTTCTGGCAATGGTCCAGAAGTACGTCTAATAAAGGTTCCCTCCGCTCTCCAAAAGGGCGGCGTGAATAAAATCTTAGCATAAGGAGGAATGCATATGGCAATTTTAGATGGCAAGAAAGCTATCATCATTGGCGATCGCGATGGCATTCCAGGTCCTGCTATAGCCGCTTGTGCAGAGTCTGCCGGCGCTGAAGTAGTCTTCAGCTCGACTGAGTGCTTTGTCTGAACGGCCGCAGGCGCTATGGACCTGGAGAATCAGAAGAGAGTTCTGGAGTTCGCAGAGCAGTACGGTAAGGAGAACGTTGTCGTCCTTCTCGGCGCAGCCGAGGGAGAGGCAGCAGGTCTCGCAGCCGAGACTGTAACCCTGGGAGATCCGACTTTCGCAGGTCCTTTAGCAGGAGTCTCGTTGGGACTCGCCGTGTACCACGTAGTTGAACCCGAAGTAAAAGCGGAGTTTGACGCGGACGTCTATGATGAACAGTGCGGCATGATGGAAATGGTTCTCGATGTGGATGATATCTGCAACGAAATGAACGCTATCCGCGAGCAGCTCTAATCAGCTTAGACATTGCTAAGAGTTATGAGGGGAGCGGTGCAAATCGCTCCTCTCTTACCGCAATTTTTGATTGTATCGCGAAATCATTCAGGATTTTACGAAAGGAATAATATAACAAGATGAGCAACAGCGTTATCAGAGGAACAGGTTATATTCTGGTCCACGTGCCCGGCATGGTCATGGATCACGGCACCACCCAGACCACCGAGAAGATCGTCAACCCGGATTCCGATTACCTCAAGCAGATAGGCTCCCACATGAGGACCTACGAGCAGGTCGTCAATTACGCTCCCAACCAGACCTACATCGGCAACATGTCCATCGAGGACCTGACCGCTCTGGGCCAGCCCTGGTATGAAGAGGGCAAGGCCGTTCAGGGCACCAGATACGGCAAGTTCGGCGAGATCATGCCCGAAGCCGAGTTCATACTCCTCATGCAGGTCTGCGACGCCTTCGACCTGGTCCGCCTCGACAAGGACTTCGTAGCCGCCCACAAGGCCGAGCTGGCTGCCGACCCCGTGATCACCGAGAAGATCATGGCCATGGTCAAGGACGGCGTCGATCAGGACGACATCCTGCACTTCGTCAACGAAGAGCACGCCGAGTCCATCACCTACGAAGGAAAGCTCGTAGGCTACGTCAAGAGGGCTCACGACGTCGATACCAACCTCTCCGCCCATGTAATGTTCGAGAACCTGGTAGCCAAGGCCTCCGGCGTTCTCTCCATACTCCATATGCTCCGCGAATCCGGAGTCGATCCCTCCGAAGTCGAGTACGTAGTCGACTGCTGCGAGGAAGCCTGCGGCGATATGAACCAGCGCGGCGGCGGCAACTTTGCCAAGGCCGAAGCTGAGATCGCGGGCCTCGTAAACGCCACCGGTTCCGACGCCAGAGGCTTCTGCGCAGGACCTGCCCACGCCATGGTAGAGGCTGCCGCTCTCGTTAAGTCCGGGGCCTACAAGAACGTAGTCGTCGTAGGCGGCGGCTGCACCGCCAAGCTGGGCATGAACGGCAAGGACCATGTCAAGAAGGGTCTGCCCGTGCTCGAAGACTGCCTGGGCGGCTTCGCCATACTGGTATCCGAGAACGACGGCGTCAATCCCGAGATCAACCTCGACGTTCTGGGCCGTCACACTGTAGGGACCTCTTCTTCTCCCCAGGCCGTCATCCAGGCTCTCGTATACGATCCCATCCAGGCCGCCGGAATGAAGATCACCGATATCGACAAGTTCAGCCCCGAGCTTCAGAACCCCGATATCCTCAAGCCCGCCGGCGCCGGCGACGTCACCGAAGCCAACAACAAGATGATCGCAGCTCTCGGCGTAAAGCTTGGCATGATCCCCAAGCCCGAGATGATCAACTTCATGAAGCAGCACGGTCTCACCGGCTACGCTCCCACCCAGGGCCACATCCCCAGCGGAGTTCCTTACCTCGGATTTGCCCGCCAGAGCATACTCGAAGGCAAGACCAGGAACGCCATGATCATAGGCAAGGGATCACTCTTCCTGGGCCGCATGACCAACCTCTTCGACGGCGTATCCTTCCTCGTTGAGAAGAACAACGGTAAGGAAGAAGCCGTTGCGGGCGGAAGCGCCAAGGTCTGGACCATAGGCATCGCCGCCGAGGGCACCGAGCTGGGCGAAGAGAACCTGAAGCAGGCTGTCGCTCTTGCCGCAAAGAAGGGCGTCAAGGCCGTTATCATGGAGGGCGGACACGCCGAGATGGAAGCCAAGCTGGCCTCCGGCGAGATAGACGGAGCAGTCGCTGCCCACTATCCGTTCCCCATCGGCGTCTCCACCGTCGGCAGAGTAATCACTCCCGCCTACGGCAAAGAGATGTTTATCGCCAACACCACCGGAACCTCCGACACCGACAGAGTCGCCGCCATGGTAAAGAACACCGTAGCCGGCATCATCGCCGCCAAGGCCTGCGGCATCGAGCATCCCACCGTGGGCATCGCCAACGTCGACGGAGCCCGCCAGACCGAGATCGCTCTCAAGAAGCTCTCCGAGGGCGGATACAAAGTCAACTTCACCGAAAGCTCCAGAGCCGACGGCGGAGCCGTCATGAGAGGCAACGACCTGCTCAAGGGCACTCCCGACGTCATGGTCATGGATTCCCTCACCGGAAATCTCATGATGAAGATGTTCGGAGCCTACACAACCGGCGGAAGCTACGAAGCCAGCGGCTTCGGCTACGGCCCAGGCCTGGGCGAGGGCTTCACCGATCTGGTGCTCATCGTCTCCAGAGCCTCCGGCGCTCCCGTAATCGCCAACGCCTGCGCCTACGCCGCCGAGCTCTTAAGCAGCGGCTGGAACAAGCTGGCCGCCAAGGAATACGCCGCAGCCAACAAGGCGGGCCTCGCCGAGATCATTGAAGGCATCAAGGCTGCCAACGTCAAGGCCGCTCCTGCCGCCGGCGCCTCCAAGGTCACCGCTCCCGCCAAGGAGCCCGTGCCCGCCGCTATCCTGGGCGTAGAAGTCACCGACATCGAGGACGCTGTCACCGCCCTGTGGGCAGAAGGCATCTATGCCGAGTCCGGCATGGGCTGCACCGGCCCCGTGGTCATGATCAGCACCGCCAACGAAGAGAAGGCCAAGGAGATCCTCAAGGCCAAGGGCTTCATCGGCTAATCGATAAGGCCAGTATCAAACAGTCAGAGCGGGTCCGCATAGCGCGGGCCCGCTTTTTCGTTCAAACTGTTGACTTATATTCAATAAGTGGTAATATATTGCCGTCAACTAAACACA
>JAEEGL010209489.1_pt1 | contig 14501 bp, 13 predicted proteins | sample 9134231 | NCBI WGS metagenome assembly JAEEGL01 (sample SAMN16246548, study PRJNA631951) | gut metagenome | biome: gut microbiome; feature: rumen; material: fiber-attached | host: Bos | place: Iran: Karaj | collected 2018-10
TGAAGGAGAGAGGCCATCGTCCCAGTGTCCAGCCAGGCGAAACCTCTGCCTAGGAGCTGAACATCAAGCAGACCATCTTTCAGATACATCTCATTGAGCGTGGTAATCTCCAACTCCCCACGTGCGCTCGGCTGGACAGTCATCGCTCTGGCGGATACCCCTGCCGGGTAGAAATACAGACCAGTTACGGCATAATTTGATTTGGGCTCCTTTGGCTTTTCCTCTATACTGAGGGCTTTTCCATTCTCGTCAAACTCTACCACACCGAACCTCTCCGGATCAGTTACATAATATCCGAAAACAGTGGCGTGTCCATTGTTCTCTGCATCCTCTACTGCTGCCCTCAGAAGTTTCCTGAACCCATTCCCGTAAAAAATATTATCACCAAGCACCATCGCACCGGGACCGCCAGCCAAAAACTCCTCACCGAGGATAAATGCCTGTGCAAGACCATCCGGGCTAGGCTGCACCTTATAGCTCAGGCTGATACCAAACTGACTGCCGTCTCCCAGCAGCGCCTCAAACCTTGGTGTGTCTGTCGGAGTGCTGATGATAAGGATGTCTTTTATCCCGGCAAGCATGAGGGTACTCAACGGGTAGTAGATCATCGGTTTGTCATAAATTGGCAGGAGCTGTTTGGATGTCACTTTCGTCAGCGGGTAAAGCCGAGTACCGGAGCCGCCAGCTAAAACGATTCCTTTCATTTGTGCCTCCTCAGAATTTGAAGGTTTCATCGATACTAAGCCATTTCTGGTCTTTCTCGCTCAGGTTTAACGGAGTGCCATCAGACAACATATATCCAAATGAACTTGCGTTTCCCGGATAATCACCGCTCACTTCCGGCCATACGATACCGATTTCAGGGTCATTCCAAGCCAAGCCGCCTTCATCATTAGCATGATAAAAATCATCACACTTATAGCAGAACTCAGCGATATCAGAGAGAACCAGAAAACCGTGAGCGAATCCACGCGGTATGAGGAATTGTTTCTTATTCTCCTCCGTCAGCAGCTCTCCGTGATACTTTCCATAGGTGGGGGAACCATACCGCAGGTCAACTGCAACGTCAAATACGGATCCCTTGATTACGCGGACAAGCTTTGTTTGCGGATACTGCTTCTGGAAATGCAATCCGCGCAACACGCCCTTTGTCGACATAGACTGATTGTCCTGAACAAACAGAATATCCAGCCCTGCCTCTTTCATATCGTTTGCGTTGTATGTCTCCATGAAATATCCCCTGCTGTCACCATGAACGGCAGGTTCGATCACACAAAGGCCTTCGATCCCTTCAACGTTGTAATCAACCTTAATCTGACCCATAATGCTGGTCTCCTTTTCTGCCGGTTTTTACTGAATCTCTCCAATTTCTTTTAGATAGCGCGATAAGGCATCCTGCCATGTCGGTAAAGACTTGAACCCCACTTCAACCAGTTTCGACTTGTCAAGGCGTGAATTGAACGGGCGCGCTGCTTTACTCAGCCCATACTCCGCCGTAGTGACTGGTAGAACGGTAGTTGATAATCCTGCCTGCCGGTAGATTTCTTTTGTGAAGTCATACCAGCTGATATATCCGCCTTCGTTAGTTGCGTGATAGTAGCCATACTTTTCAGTTTCCACCATGTCCACAAGTAACCGGGCAAGATCCAGCGTGTATGTCGGTGTTCCGATCTGATCCTTGACCACGCGGACAGTATCATGGGTTTTCCCGACATTAAGCATTGTCTTGATAAAGTTCTTGCCGTTTACTCCGAACACCCAGGCAATCCGAACGATGAAGAACTTACTGAGAGTGGAACTAACCGCCAACTCTCCGTCGAGCTTGGATGCTCCATAGACGTTCAGTGGCGCATAGTTTTTATCATCCGGCTTCCATGGACGCTCACCTTGCCCGTCGAACACATAATCAGTGCTGATGTAGACCATTTTTGCGTCTACCGCTTTCGCTGCATCAGCAATGTAAGAAGTTCCAAGGTGATTGATGGCATCGACCTTCGGCCTATTCTCTTCATCTTCCGCCGCATCGACAGCAGTCCAAGCCGCACAATGGATTATGGCGTCAGGTCGAAGATCTGCAATCTTCTTCTGTACAGCTTCTTTGTCCGTAATATCAAGCTGCACATAGGGAACTGCAGTCACAGCTGTCCCGTCGGCAACACCACTATAGTTCTCCTGGATATCAGAGCCAATGCTCTGATATCCTCTACGCTCCAGCTCATTGACGACATCATGTCCGAGCTGTCCTCCAACTCCTGTTACGAATACCTTCATATCATCACCTGCTCGGCCGCCGCTTCCGACGACGTCATATTACAGTTCCTTAGCCTTGGATCGGCTCTTTATGTCTTTGTGTTAAACCAACACAGCGGGGCATTAACGATTTCCATACATCTTGGCGTAGTAATTCTGATACTCTCCACTGATTATTTCTTCCCACCAATCACGGTTTTCCAGATACCATTTGATGGTCTTTACAATGCCGTCTTCAAACTTCGTTTCCGGAAGCCACCCCAGCTCGTTATGGATCTTGGTCGGATCAATGGCATAACGCATATCGTGGCCTTTCCGGTCCGTCACATATGTGATCAGGCTCTCTGGTTTGCCAAGTTCATGGCAGATAAGCTTCACGATATCAATATTCCGCATCTCGTTATGGCCACCAACGTTGTAGACTTCACCGACTCGGCCTTTATGAATAATGAGGTCAATAGCCCGGCAGTGATCTTCCACATAGAGCCAGTCGCGGACATTAAGGCCTTCTCCGTAGACCGGTAATGGCTTATCGTTCAGGCAATTCGCAATCATCAGAGGGATTAGCTTCTCAGGAAAATGATATGGCCCATAGTTATTGCTACAACGGCTGATCGTGATTGGAAGACCAAATGTTCGATTGTATGCCTGGACAAGAAGATCCGCCCCAGCTTTGGAGGAGGAGTAAGGACTTGACGTGTGAATCGGCGTTTCCTCGGTAAAGAAAAGGTCGGGGCAATCAAGTGGCAGATCGCCATAAACCTCATCTGTACTCACCTGATGATACCGTTCAATCCCATACTTCCGACACGCATCCATCAAGACGGATGTTCCGATGATATTTGTCTGAAGGAAAATTGATGGATCTTCAATAGAACGGTCTACGTGACTTTCCGCTGCAAAATTAACAACGATATCAGGCTTCTCTTCCTCAAACAGCAGATAAACGCCTTCCCGGTCACAGATGTCGAGCTTCACAAACCGGAAGTTGGGCTTATCCATAATATCCTTTAACGTGGATAGGTTCCCAGCATATGTCAGCTTATCCAGGCATATGATCCTGTAATCCGGATGAGCAGAAAGCATATGGAAGATGAAGTTGGAGCCAATAAACCCGGCTCCTCCGGTTACGATGATAGTCATAGTGGCCTCCCATAATCTTTATTTCTTTTCAGCTGATAATTCAGGGCGCTCGTCAAGAATATCTTTTATTACGCCAGTAAGCTTTGTGCTCGAAATGCCATCCGTGTGCGGGAGATATACTATTTCTACTCCCAGTGGTTCAAATTGCTCTTCAAATCTTTTCCACTGAGGTGTTCCTTCCCAATCAGAACCGACAAACATCTTATCGAAGTGATATTTTTCCCACGCCCCAAGCTTGTTTTTGTCAGGTTGAGGCACAACTCTATCTACATATTTTAATGCCTCCACAATAGCAGCTCGCTCTTCGTAAGGTATAACTGGTGTTTTTCTTTTCTCTTTCAGTACCAATTCATCAGTGCTGACACCTACTATAAGATAATCACACTGTTCCTTCGCTCTGCGAATGACATTGAGATGTCCTATATGGAACATGTCATAAACTCCAGTTGTGTAACCAATAACCATAATTTTTTACCTCATAAATAATGAATTATTTTGACATAGTTCTATAACAATTGTTATATATAGCTTTCCAAATGTCACCACAAGACCAATCATCATACTTCCAAAACATCCTTCGAATACATTCAGAATGCTCATTATATTTCGTGTCTTTTATTGTTTTGACAAGACCATCAAGGAGACTTTCAATATTTGCAACTTTAGGGTTTATACAGACTGAATCATATTCAATCAAAAAACCGCGATCATCCTTAATATAGTATTCGTAATCTGGTACATAATATATAATCTGTTTTCTGAAATATAGAGCGTCTAACATAGCTGAAGAATAATCTGTTACCAATACATCTATAAGAGGGATAAGCACATTAATATCAAAAGAACTTTCCAAAGACAAAACATAAGCACTTTTAATACGACTGACAGACTCGGAATTTTTATCAGCTGAGTGTGGTTTTTCAATCCATAAAATATTATTATTCTCTAAGAATGAGATAACTGTACTATTTGATAACGGATGAACAAAATCGGAATATTTATCTCTAAAAGTAGGTAAGTATAATACAACTTTATCGTACTTTTTGAGGGATTCTATTATTTCTTCTTCACGTTGTGTATACTTTTCACAAGTACATGTTCTGGGGTAGGCTCCATCTATACACATATTGGGCTCTGTGCCAAATTTTCTTCTAAAGAATTCAAAGTCTAAATCATTCTTACATAAGAAATAATAGTTACCAACTATCCAGCCACCATCTGAGCATATTTTTTTGATCAAATACTTAACTTTATTAGTGCGTGGATGATTCCCTGGAACGCATTTAATTCCATTCCCATGCCAAAGTTGTATTTTTTTTGCACCAGCAGATAAATTAGTATCTATATCAGCAAGGTAAGTATCAGATCCACCAACCGAATTGCAAATAATATGTATACCAGCTTTACAGTGCCAATAATAAGATTCTCTAGTTCCTATAAGAACACATTTGTATCCTAATTCTTCGACTTCTGTTTTTATTTGCGGTGAACGAGTTGCCCATATAACTTCTTTTATACCTAGTTCGTTATTATGCGAAAATAAATACTGAAATAAGTACCTGGAATTGTCAGCAAATTTCTCCCCCATCCAAGATCCAACTAATACAACAGAACGGCTTTTCCCCAAAATTACTCCCGATAGTAAAACAGTAATATTCGTTAGTGCTTGCTTAAATTTTGATGTTATGCTCATAGACCATCACCTTTTAATCGAAACAATTCTTTGTATTTTTCGCCAGATAGAGTAAGTGTATTCTGTAACTACTTCATCACGTAAAACTAACATCGTGACAAAATACAAAAAGACTGATCCTATTATTTGAAATATCAATACAAGCCATCCACTAATAGGCAAACCACTAGCAAAAAACAAATATACACCCATGATTGCTACAGAGAGTATTGCCTTTAAAACCGTAGATGCAACATTATTTAGTTGGAAATACTTCTTTCCTAATTGTATATATACAAGCATTACTATTACTTCACTTATAATAGATGCTATTGTTGCCCCGAATTCAGCATATCGAGGAATTAATACTATGTTCCCTATCAAATTAGCCATAGCACCAATTCCGACGCTTACTATCATTAAATTCTCATGACCAGTTGCAAGCAATACTCTTGATCCTAATAAATAGCCCAATGGTGATATAAGTAATAATACGGAAAACAGTTTCAATATTGTTGCAGAAACAATATAAGGTGATCCATAGAGTTCAACCATAAGAAAATCAGAGGTATAGTATATTCCCACAATCATTGGTAAAGAAACAATTATTATTAGTTTTAAAGCTTTAGATATTAGTCGATTAAATTCATCTATTTTTGCTTCTTTATAATAATACGATATTCGTGGTATTAAAACGATTGTAAATGTGTTCACAACCTGCAGCAGCATTTTCTCAATCTGATGACCATATTTATAAAAAGCTATGCTCTCTTTACTACACATAAGATTCATCATTGTTACATCCATCATAGAGTACAATTCAATTGCTAAATTTACAGCTACAAGATAAAAAATTGACCTCATATGTCGTTTTAAATGTAAGCCATGCCATGAGTACTTAACAAAACGTGGAGCACAAACCATATTTACAATATAATTGCCAGCAGTTCCAATAACATTAATACATGCATATATTAGTACATCTTCTTTTGTTCTTACCAAAGTAATCAGCAAAATAAATGAGACCGCTTTAAAAATTATGTTTCTTAGAGATACAAATTTAAACTCTTCCATGCCTTCATATAGCCAAGATATATTGAAGGCGTTCAATACTATTGCAATACCAACAACCAAGTATAATTCAACGTCAACCCGATAAGCTTCTACTGTAAAAATAAGGATGAGATAAGCAACAAGAAATAATACTGTAGAAAAAAAGTTGATTGTATATAGTTCTGAAAAAACTCTGTTCCTTTCCGTTTTATCATGTCGAACTTTTGCAATCTCACGCAAGCCATATGTCGGTATCCCCAAGAATGCAAAAGTCACAAAATATTGGGCCAAATTCTGTGCAGCAGCAACTGCACCTATACTTTCTGGCAAAAGTACTTTCGCAACATAAATCCCGTTAATAAACGGAAAAGCTAAGTTTAGAACATTATATATCAGATAGTATAGTCCACCTTTTGACAGCGACTTCTTTTCTGTCATTTATTCTCCCCCTGTTAGAGAAATACATATTGAACATATCAGGAAGCTTTATTTTGAATGCTCTTGGTATTCGCTTGCTACCCTTTTTTTTGCTCTCCTTAACGCTTCTAAATAACCCATATTATATTTTTCGTCTGGCTCAAGGTGAGCGCCCTCTGCCCATTCATTCCAGGCATTAATAAATAGAATGCCTTCCTGGCCTGCTTGAATTGATTTTTTCAATTGGGTTTCAACATACTCTTCAAATAATGCCGGGGTTGAGCCATGATAAACAATCGCATTTTTCCCTCGACGTGCTGTATTATCCCAACCAGTAAACGCACCCAACCATTCTCTGTCGTCTTTTAATGGACGCCTCATTGATGCAAATACAGCGTTTCTATAGCTATACTTTTTATAAGGTCTCAACTTTGTGGTCTGGAGCGCTTTTGTCAATCCTACTTCAATCGCGTATTTAGGCGAAATCTTCCACGCCCTGCTGAAATTATCACCTGGAATCCCTGTAGTCGCTGCTGGCTCAAACTCAATGTGATAATCAAACTTCTGCTCAATTGGAGCACTATACTGAGGATATTGGCAGGCGAAACAGATTCCTGCTAGTCCGGCTTCAATAGCAAGCTTTCGCCAGCAGAAAAGCATTTCATCTAGTGTGTCAATGAGTTGAGGTTTATAGATAAGGAGTATCGGTCTTCCCTGCTCATCTCTTAAATATCTTTCATCTCTAAAATACTCAAGTAAATAATTAAAATGATCAACCCAACCTTGCCTATCTCCGTAATCTTGTGCTATTAAGATAGATTCCTCGCTCCCATCCCATCTTCTTGACCAGTTTTCATTAGCCCAACATAAGCAGAATGGCATATCAAGGCTCTTATCCCTAAGTATTCTCTCAATTGGTTTCTCCATCAATTTCTTGCCATTTGCAAACCAGTAGTGATAATAGCAAAAGCCGTCCACACCATATTCCTTTGCCATACTAATCTGACTTGGCAATACGCTTTCATCTTGCACTAGATCATAATACTTTTCGCCCATTGGAGTATGTGGTTGATAGTGCCTTTTGAAAATCGGTTGGCCTTTCTTTGTATTTGTCCATTCTGTAAAACCTTTCCCCCACCATTCATCATTTTCTGGAAATGTGTGAAATTGCGGAAGATAAAAAGCAATTATTTTCATGCCTCACTTACTCCTGATCTCTGGTCCGAAGCTATCATATGTTGCTCAGCCTGTTCTTCGTTATCAAACACTATAACTTTCATTTTGATATAAGAAATAATGATAAATATGAAAGCGTATGTTTTCGCATACAATATAGGGGCACCATAGAAAACAATCATAATCAAGTAATAGAGCATATAAATCCAGTCATCTAGCTTTCTGTTAAAGCACCTTTTCGTTAACCGAATCAGATAAATGAAACAAAATAGAGCAACAATCGGAGACCACAAAAGTATATAACTCAATAATGTAGAATGTGGATACTCCATGCTAAATGTATGTGCAGAATAGTATTCAATAGCATAGATTGAAAACGGGATTCCAAACGGATGACCCTGTAATATTTTTAAACTGCCTTGAATGCTTCTAATACGGCCCAAATATGAGCTATCTTCTCTAACATTTGAAATAAAACTCCCTTGAAATAGATTTGTAACTCTGGATAAAGTTTCAAAAGCACCTCGTTGATATCCAATATAAATTACAAATATAAGAATAGGTATACCAAATAAGAGAACTAACTGAACAATTTTTTTATTTCCTTGTTGCATTTGGCGATGTATCATTCTGCCAGAAAATACAATCGCTATAAACAAAAAGGCTAAAAGATTAAACCTAGATCCACTAAGAATAATCGATAATATCGAACCGCTGATAGGTAGCCACCATGTTTTTGATGTTCTGGAGAACAAAGCCCATATCAAATATGCTGCTGCTAAGCTTGCTGTAGCTCCACTCCCCATACCAATTGCAGAATAGCGTCCGTCAGTTCCTGATGCTCCTATAAACATACTTAGAACCTGTAGCGCAAACTGCAAAATAATAAACCAATCAATAATTCTCTCTAATTCATGAAAATTATCCGCAACCCATAATACAATGGATGCCGTCGAGAAACCGGTCAATAAAAGTAAGAACATTTCGTAACTCTTTATAGTCACAATGTTCATCTCTTGTCCAATTACAGCAAAAACGATATTAATTGCTGCAACAACAAAAAACAGTGTCCAGACTCTAATTACTGTGCTTCTTTTATATGAATATAAGCCAACTATTATGATTGGTATTTCTAAAAACGAAAAATAGTAATTATATGTATATATAATAGGCAAACCATAAGTATTCATTTTGTATAGGCACGTCATACTCTTGATTCCGTCCGGAAGAGACAGAACCAAAAAAACATATAACAGAAAGGCATATTTGCCTAATTTATTCGTCCGTACCCTCACGTTTCTAGTTCCACTCCTATTTCAAAACACTCTTTTTGGCGTTTCTTATTGCCTCGAGATATGAATAGCGATTCTTTTCGTCCGGTTCCAAATAAGCGCCTTCAGCCCACTCGTTCCATGCGTTAATTACCACCATTGGTGCAGTTTTTTCCTTTGCCTTGCGCAATAGTTTTTCAAAATACTTATTAAACTTCTGGGCAGAAGCCCCAAGCATAATTATGGAGTTGTAGCTCTTACGAGGTGAATTATCCCAATCGCAAAACGCACCAAGAAGCACGTGTTCATCTTCTACTTCCCGATTGATTATTCTTTCCCAAATAGTATCATAATTTGCTTTCGTCATAACGATACCTTTGTCATGTTTGAGAAGGACCTTTCGGTTGAGAAAATCAAACGTTCTGCCTTTTATCACCCTATAAACTTTTTCAAGGAAACCCTCATCATGGGTAAATGTATAATTGGGTTCTCTTGTAACGGTAGCAGAGAAGTTTCCTCGACTTTCCGAGTCATGACGCGCAATCGTTTTGACAAAGTAAACTCCGGGAAAGCCTGCATCCTTAGCCCATCCAGTCCAAAGATCAATCACATGGTCAACATTTGGAATTGCCCAAGCATTATAAATAGCATAAACAGGCATTCCATTTACTTTGATATATCGTTCATCTTTGAAAAACTTAAGACAGTACTCAAACTGATTTTTCCAATCTTCCTCAGTTCCGTATTTCTGCTCCCAGACTATAGTATTATCCTGGCCAAACCACGCTTTTTTCCATGATTCATTAGCCCAGTACAGGAAAAATGGAAGGTCCAATGACGAATCGTCCCTGATGGTCTCTGTAGGTACTTCTAAGAGTTTTTTACCGCAAGAATAGTATTGATAAATAGCAAAACCATCTATCCCATATTCTTTTGCCAAATCCATTTGCCATTTGATATTGTCTTTGATAGATAGGTCATAGTAGTTTTCATTCAGCGGAACACGCGGTTGATTATGGCCACGGAATAAAGGCTTAGCACGTTTCAGAGCCGTCCACTCGGTATAGCCTTTTTCCCACCATTTATTGTTATATTCTGTCTCATAATATTGAGGCAGGTAGAGTGCTACTACGAGCGGATCTTTTTTAATCATTCTTCGACGTCCTTCATTATTTTTTTTCTGTAATCTTCAAAACTTCCTATAACCTTTGCCGGAACTCCAGCAGCTACTGTTCCACTGGGAATATCCTTGTTGACCAGGCTTCCGGCACCGATGATGACATTGCTTCCAATGGTCACATCGTATAAGATGGTCGAATTTGAACCGATAAAAACGTTATCACCTATATTGATTTCTCCCTGACGTAGTCTGTATTTATGTTCTTTATCCATGTTCCTAAACATCATGCAAGTTATGTCGTGGTTGATGAAAGTCACATTGCTCGCCACATGGACATTATCGCCAAATGAAATCAAATGAGGTTCTGTGCCAAAATTCCAAGGCTGAAGATAAACATTCTCTCCCTGAACCTTAAAGTAATGTTCCTTTTTCAAAAATTCGGCTCGCTTGTACCCTCCCCCGTGTAAAAATGTACGCATGAGGAAGACATATCTTTTAAATCGACCCATATCGCTTATTCCTTTCCAAAGAACTTATCTTCCAACATCAAGCACCAACAATGATATATAGGAAGATGGTATTCCTGAATCATATAGGTCTCTTCTGATGGTACTTTCACACAAACATTTGATGCTTTAGCCAGCTCCCCGCCTTTAGCACCTGTCAAGCCTATAACCTTTATTCCAAGCGCCCTTGCTACCACTGTTGCCGACATGACGTTTTTACTATTGCCGGACGTTGATATTCCGAGAAAGACATCTCCTGCCCTTCCAAAGCCAAAAAGCTGCTGTGCAAATACACCGAGGCCATCCACGTCATTAATATATGCGGTTGTGAGCGCCTCATGTGCTACCAGTGGTATCGCCATCAGACTGCGTTCGAGGTTCTTTGCAAGATTCTCCCCGCATTCCGGATCAATTCTTTTAAGCTTCTCCGCAAACTCTACGGTCACCGGTCTCGGCGTTTTAAACCGTTTCATCAACTCACCGGCGATATGCTCACTGTCTGCCGCCGAACCACCGTTTCCGGCAATGAGAAGCTTTCCATCATGCTCATAGCACTCTTCCATGATCAGATAAGCATCAATGATGTCCTGTTTCACCACTCTGAGAGCAGGATAACGGGAGATGAGAAGATTAATATGCTTTTCCAGTCTTGGTTCCAGTGACTTCATTTCGAGCTTCCTTCCTTCTTCAACCGCTCAATGTCGGCCCTTTCACGCTTTTATTATCATTTCTACCGCGCTGAGTAACGATGGTGCAGTTTTGTCTTGTCTAAAATCCATTGAGCCTATAAGTGCTGCTTTACATCCCGCTGCTTTCCCGGCTTTAATATCATTCTCGCTATCACCGACAATCCAAGACTGATTCAAATCTATATTGAAGTCTTCTGCCGCTTTATGAAGCATTCCAGGCTTCGGTTTCCGGCACTCACAGTCGATTTTTAATTCCGGTATCTCACCCTCATATCCCTTATGCGGGTGGTGCGGACAATAATATATGGCATCGAGATATGCACCTTCTGCGCCGAGCAATGTTTCCATTTTGTTGTGGATGAGCTGAAGCTCTTGAACGGTCACTTCTCCTCGTGCAATAACCGGCTGGTTCGTAACAACGATAGCAAGATACTCACTCTCATTTATCTTCCTCACAGCATCTGCTACACCAGGCAGCAGCTCAAAATCATCGATATTCCGTAGAAATCCGATGTATTTATTTATTGTCCCATCTCGGTCGAGGAATATCGCCTTCTGCTTCCGTTGAAGGTTCTTCGCCTTTACTCGGCCTTCCGCAAAGTCCCGGCAAACTGCCTCATAGCGATCCGGCGTACCCATATCTTTGATATACTCCGGGCTGTCGTAGCAAAACATTTTTCCAGTACCGCAGAGAGGCTTAAGGATCTGTCGGTCAAGATCAACCTTTATGATCTTCCCATTTGGGTCTTCCGTTCCAATCTTTGCTGCATCAACACCGATCATATCTAGCACTACAGGATTGATCACATGGAGACCCGCATTCACACGGTTACGATACCACTGCGGGCGGACGTCCTCTTTTGTTAGCCACTGCTCAACCGCACCATTCTCATCAGCAATCAGAACACCAGAATCGTAGGGATGAGAATTGGGGTGAGTGAAAAGTGTAACAAGTCCACCATGTGAACGATGGAACTCTACAAACCTGTTGAATTCCACATCAAAGATTGCATCGGCATTCAGGAGAAGGAAATCATCATTTAGCTGTTCTCTCACTTTGAACAGTGCTCCAGCATTACCTAGGGGTATTTCTTCGTTAAAATACTGGATGCTCACGCCATACCTGCTGCCATCACCGAAGTAATCCATAATGACAGAACCAAGATGAGATACAGTAATAATCAGATCTGTAAAACCTTGGTCACGCAGACATTCAATTTCATGCTCAAGGACTGGCTTACCTTGAATTAAGATCATTGGCTTGGGAATATCAGATGCCACAGAACTGATCCGTGTTCCTTTCCCTCCAGCCATGATTACTGTTTTCATGCGATTTCTTCTTCCTTTGGTATGTAGCTCTCCGGTGTATAATGGATCACTCTGGTGCCACTTTCTTCAAATCCAAATGGCACATACAGAAGATCTTTCATTGCCGCTCTAAGTTGCTCCCTCTTCTCCGGCTGAACGTAGAAGAGGAGGAAACCGCCGCCACCAGCACCGAGGAGCTTGCCACCGAGAGCGCCTGCAGCAATACCCTTTTCATACAATGTATCGATACTGTCAGTAGTGATTGCTCCACCGGTCTGCCGCTTGAGCTTCCATGTGTGATCAAGTAGTCGTCCAAAGTCATCCAAATCACCGTGCTTATCTGTTAGAACCTTCTCCGCTTCGTCTACAAGCGCCAACATTTCTTTTAACTGTTTGGTTTTTTCTGCATACCCCCCCGCATTAGCTTTCTGCATCTCAGAGCTAAACCTTGTAAACCCTGTGAAGAACATCAATAGGTTTTCATCCAGTTGCTTCTTCCTGTCAGGATGAATAATGATAGGCAGAACATCATATGTTCCATTTGTATTGAAGTTGATTCGATTAAATCCGCCGAAAGAAGCGGCTACCTGGTCCTGCCAACCGCCAGCTTCCTGGCATAGGACTCGTTCCAAATAAATTGCTTCATCAGACAACTTTTTATTGTCAGCATATTTACCTTTAAGTGCATAGAAAGCATTCAGCATACCCACCGCAAAACTGCTACTCGTCCCTAATCCACTCCGAGCGGGGAGATCTGCCTCATAAGTTAGCCTTATCTCATGCATATCCAACATCTTCATAGCATTACGGATAGCCGGATGCTTGATATCATCAACGTCAGACACTCGCTCGGTTGTCTGGTATGAAAGCTCAGATGTGTAATCGAAGAACCTTGGAAGGTGACGTACTGTAACGTAGCAATACTTATCAAAGGTCGTTGAAATAACTGCTCCGCCATACTCGCGGAAGAAGCTTTCCATATCTGTTCCGCCACCAAAAAATGACATTCTAAACGGTGTCCGTGTTATTATCATCTTGCTCTTTTCTCCTACCTAACATCACTTCTTTAGAGAGGTGATCACTTTCAAAAACCTATCTGCCACAGCCGCAGCAGCATATTTATTATAGCCCTTGCTATATGCATTATGAGTAAATCGGTCAGTTTCCTCTGTGCTCATAGCTGCCGCTTTCTTTACAGCCTCTGCAAAAGCAACACCATCACCCGCATCAATCAAGAATCCAGTCACATTATCTTCGACCTGCTCGCTAATTGCACCAACATTGAAAGCAATCACAGGACGAGAAAGCCGATAAGAATCAGCAATAACACCACTCTGCGTAGCAGATGTGTAAGGAAGAACAATCCAGTCAGCATCATGGAAATAATCGATCATTTCCTGATCCGTCACCTCGTGGTCGATCATCTCAACATTCTTGTGTTTCTTTAGTACCTCTACGATTGGTTTGCTCTCTTCATCGGGTTCACCAACAATCTGGTATGGAACGTCTGGAGTATCTCTGATAATCTCTTCCAGCTTATCCAAGCCTTTGTACTTCCGAATACGACCGAAGGACAGAAACTTCCCTGAATGGGTGCTCTTATCTTCTTCTGGGAAATATCTCCATGGTGCAAAGCAGGTGATCTTTGGCATTGGAAAGCCATACTCAGCCGAGAGAAGCTGCTTGTATTTCTCGTTTCTGAGAATGACATGGTCTGCAACTTTACAAGCCAACTTGGTACACATCACCACAGTTTTGCTCATGTCATGGGGAACTACGTCGTGAACGGCTTCGATCCGAATGCACTTTGGACACATCCACATCAAAAGAATGTTCCAAACATGAAGGCTTTCAAAATAGAAGTATTTGATATTATTATCCTTTATAACCTTTGCA
>JAEEGL010369832.1_pt1 | contig 14501 bp, 15 predicted proteins | sample 9134231 | NCBI WGS metagenome assembly JAEEGL01 (sample SAMN16246548, study PRJNA631951) | gut metagenome | biome: gut microbiome; feature: rumen; material: fiber-attached | host: Bos | place: Iran: Karaj | collected 2018-10
CACACCAGCATAACTGATAATCAAATCGAATCCAGAGCTCTTCACCAAAAAGACGTTCACCAATGATGCAATTATCAGTCCAATAATAGCCATCATCAGTATTTTACCCATAGATGTCAAATCTGCTTTGGTGGTATAACCAATCAAAGCCATGACCGCAAACGTGCCAGCCGTGATAAAGAACACACTGGCTATTGATGTCATCGTATAAATGAGAAAGATTGATGAGAGTACTACACCATTAATAACGGAATAAAGCACAAAAAGCATCGTAGCCGTTGACAGCGAAAGCCGATTGATAGCTCCACTAATCGCAAACACCAATGCCAATTCTGCTATCACCAGTCCCCAGAAGACAATCTGGTTACCAAAGATCATAGACATGACACCAGGGCTATTAGCTACACCAAAGGCAGTAATACCCGTTATGGCCAATGCCAATGACATCCACACATATACTTTTCGCATTAACACAGGGAATGCCTGAGACATCGAGAGTTCACGATCCCGAGTCGTAGTCGTCCCAAAATTGAGTTCATTGTTATAATCCATCTTCTATAAATAAAATTGGTTCCACATTGAATAAAATACAAATATTGTGCCACAAAGGTACACATTTACTTTTAATAAAACATAAAAACACAGAACAAAATACCCTTTTATTAGTATTTTTGGAATATTTTCACTATATTTGTACCGTTGAAATAGCTAAAAACAAATAATACACGAACAATGAAGATAGGTCTGTTTATCCCCTGTTATGTAGATGTGGTTTATCCGCAAGTCGGTGTAGCCACATACAAATTGCTCAAACATTTGGGCCTCGATGTAACCTATCCGCTGAACCAGACATGTTGCGGACAGCCAATGGCAAATGCCGGTTTTGAAAAACAAGCGATTCCTTTGGCAGAGAAGTTCGAGGATCTATTCAAGGAGTTTGATTACGTCGTTGCCCCCTCTGTTAGTTGCACAGCTTTTGTGAAGATCAATTATCCACGGCTGCTGGAAGGTAAGCATGAATGCACCACATCAGACAAAATCATGGATGTAGTGGAATTCCTGCATGATGTTGTAAAAGTCAATCACCCACTTGGCACATTCCCCCATAAGGTTAGCCTGCACAACAGTTGTCATGGTGTCAGGGAACTTGGTCTTAGTTCGCCGAGCGAGGAACATGTTACGCCATTCAACAAGATCAAAGATTTGCTGAACTTGGTAGAGGGCATCCAAGTGCTTGAGCCTGAACGTCCAGACGAATGCTGTGGATTTGGAGGTATGTTCTCTGTTGAGGAGACCGCCGTGAGTGCGCAAATGGGACTCGACAAGGTACAACGGCACATGAAGACTGGTGCAAGGTTTATCACCGGTCCCGATTGTTCTTGTCTGATGCACATGGCAGGTGTTGCCAAGAAGCAAGGGCTGAATGTGGAATTTAAACACGTGGTAGAAATCCTGGCTGCAGGACTGTAATAAATTAATTGTGAATAATGAAAAGTGAAAAGTTATGAGTACAGGACATAGTAAAGCAGCAAAAGAGTTCCTAAAGAACCAAAACTACGCCAAATGGCATGATGCAACGTTTTGGTCGGTTCGCTCAAAACGTGACAATATGGCATATGGTCTTGACGAATGGGAACAGCTACGCGAGAAAGCGAGTGCCATTAAGCGGCACACCATCACTCATTTGGATGAATACCTCGACCAGTTTGCCACCAATGCCGAGAAAAACGGCTGTATTGTTCACTGGGCCAAAGATGCCAAGGAATTCAACGAGATAGTCTATGGCATTTTGAAGAACCATAACGTCAAGAAGATAGTGAAGTCGAAGTCGATGCTGACAGAGGAATGTGAGATGAATCCATATTTGGAGGCACACGGTATTGAGGTGGTGGAAACCGACCTTGGCGAGCGTATCATCCAATTGAAAGGTCAAAAGCCCAGCCACATCGTAATGCCAGCCATCCATCTGAATCATGACGATGTGGGCGAACTGTTCGAAGAGAAACTGGGAAGTGAAAAGGGCAATCATGATCCCACCTATCTTACATATGTAGCACGTTTGAGTCTGAGAAATGAATTTCTCACAGCTGATGCTGGTATGACGGGGGGAAATTTCGGAATCGCTGAGACTGGCGATATTGTAGTCTGCACCAATGAAGGAAACGCCGATATGTCTACCTCCTGTCCGAAATTGCACATCGCAGCGATAGGCCTTGAAAAGATTATCCCCAACTATGATTGTCTTGCTGTTTTCCAGCGTATGCTTTGCCGCGCTGGTACAGGTCAGCCCACAACGACCTATACCAGCCATTTCCGCAAGGCCCGTCCGACGGCTCATCCGATGCATATAGTATTGGTGGATAATGGTCGCAGTGAATGGATTGGCAATCCTGAGCATTGGGAAGCACTGAAGTGTATCCGTTGCGGATCATGTATGAACACCTGCCCTGTATATCGTCGCTCTGGTGGTTATTCTTACAGTTACTTCATCCCCGGCCCCATCGGCATTAATCTCGGCATGCTGCGTGATACCCAGCAGCATTCTGGCAATGTCAGCGCTTGTACCCTCTGCCTAAGTTGTCAGACAGTCTGTCCCGTCAAAGTAAATCTGGGCGATCAGATTTATCAGTGGCGTCAGCAACTCGACGATTTCGGCACGGCTAATCCCCAGAAAAAGATGATGTGTCGCGGCATGAGCATGGTTTATGGCAACCAAGGCGTCTACAATCTTGGCACTGCATTGGCACATTGGGCCAACATAATTCCCTCGCCACTCATGAATTGCGGCCTGAACCCCTGGGCTGAAGGCCATAAGATGATGACTTTCCCCCCGAAACCATTCCACAAACTGATTAAAGAGATAGAAAAATGAGTAACAAGGAAGATATATTAAAAAGGTATAGGGCGAATGTCAGGGAGAAGTACGACATGCCCGATTTGAGTGACATCAAAGCCATCACCTACCCCAATCCACTGGTGCAGTTCGCGAAGATGAGCGAGATGGTGGGCGGCCAAGTGATAGAAGTAGACCAGGGGCGCGACGTGAACGTGCTGATACGCGAGCTGTTCCCCGATGCCAAGGAGATTGCCTCGAACCTGCCGGAGATCACTATCGCCACGAGGAACCCCGACATGGTAGGCCGGGCTCGCGACCTGAACGGTACCGACGTGGGCATTATCCGCGGCGCGTTCGGTGTGGCCGAGAACGCCTGCATCTGGATTCCGCAGACCATGAAGGAGAAAGCCGTTTGCTTCATCTCAGAGAACCTTGTCATCCTCCTGCCGAAATCGCAAATCGTGAACAATATGCACGAGGCCTACAAGCGTATCCAATTCGACAAGACGTATGACGGCTACGGCACGTTCATCAGCGGTCCTTCCAAGACAGCCGATATTGCACAAGTCTTGGTGATGGGAGCACAAGCGGCACGTAGTGCCACTATTCTTCTATTACCAGAATAAGCAGAACTAACAAAAATCATTGAGGAGGTCGACGATACGGTCGGCCTCTTCTTGCGTCATCGCCTGATGACAAGGGATGCTGAGTTCCTGGGCTGCAATCAACTCCGTAACGGGAAGAGAAAGGCTATTCCAACCGGCATAGCACTTCTGCTTATGCGGGGGTGTAGGATAATGAATCTGCGTCTCCACGTCGTGCCCGCTTAGAAACTTCTGCAATTCATCACGTTGCTCACAAAGAATGGGGAAGATATGCCACACGCAATCGCGACTCTTGAATCGCGGCAGGCGGAGGAGCGGATTCTCCACCTTATTAATATATATATGCGCAATAGCCTTGCGGCGGTCGTTATCTTCATCGAGATAGCGGAGCTTTACGTCGAGCACGGCAGCCTGGAACTCGTCGATTCGCGAATTGCGGCCGCGGTAATCGTGTACGTATTTCTGATGGCTGCCATAGTTACCGAGGGCTCGGACGATGGCGGCGAGTTCGTCGTCATCGGTGGTCACAGCCCCGGCATCACCCAAGGCGCCCAGATTTTTGCCAGGATAGAACGAGTGACCAGCGGCAGAGCCGAGGGAGCCTGTACGGGGAGACTGATCTCCGAAACGGCAGCCATGAGCCTGGGCGTTGTCCTCAATGAGTTTCAAATCATAGCGTCGGCAGATGTCAGCAATACGTTCTGTATAGGCACAGACGCCATACAGATGAACGATCATTATGGCTTTTGTGCGCACAGTAATAGCTGCTTCGATTTTGGAATCGTCCATCTGAAACGTAGCGATGTCAGGTTCCACCAAAACAGGCTTCAGTCCACACTCACTAATGGCAAGTATCGAGGCAATATAGGTGTTGGCAGGAACGATGATCTCGTCACCAACTGTCATCATGCCCATTTCGATATAGGCACGAAGGATAAGCGTCAGTGCATCGAGACCATTGCCGCAGCCAATGCAGTGTTTAGTGCCAATATACTCCGCATAATGCGCCTCGAATTGTCGAGTAGCTTCACCCTTAAGATACCAACCGCTATCGAGTATTCTATTGACAGCCTCGCGCAACTCTGCACCGTGCAGGTCGTTGATTCGTTTCAGATCAAGATACTTTATCATAACATCCATTCATAAGTATCGTAACATACTGCTCTGGCACCAAAGCCTTCCTTCTGGAATATCAGATTCTCATTCAGGTCGGCACTGTCGCTACTCGTCGATTTTCCGAAATCAATAAAGCGGTAGTCAGAATAGACCGTATTGATCAGATGGCCGAACAAGAGATCGATAGCCCCACAAGCCTTACCCTCGGGTTTGGCCGAAATGTATTGAACATGCAGCACTTGCGGTGTCAGGAACAAGACTGTTCCTCCAACGGGCATCTCCCCATCAAACACCATATAGAGCTTTATTTTATCTGGGAAACGGCTATGCAAAAGATCCAGTTCCGCATCAGAATGAACTGGTCTCACACCATATTTGGCTGAAAGATTGTCGTGAAGTATCTGCCAGAAAGCAGTGAAGTCTTCGCTTTCCTTCACTATTAAGCCTTGTCTGCGAGCCTTGCGGATGCCGTCCTTGCGTGACCCTGAAAAGCGCATCTTCCTGTCGCCGATGATGACTGAGGATATATCCCGAATCATCAATCGGGCATGACAGACGCTCGTCAGGGCATACAGATCCTCTTCTGCGGGCTGCTGATGATAAATCCAAGGCACAGCTTTGTAAATGACACGGTGGAAACCGTCCCATCTGAGCACTTCATTAAGATCACGGAAGATTTCGCACACCTGGACAGCTCTGATCCCTGGCCCCATTACCAGCCCGCCGTAAGTCAGTCCACCATGGCTGACAAGCGTGTCGCCATCCACATGAGCGGGCATAACGGCCAGCAATCGGCCTTTGTCATAGAACATCAAAGAATAATCCTGGAAACGGTCGGCGTGATAATCCATAAAACGACGGTCGAAGAGGAACGTGCCGTTCTTCGATTGCGCTACAAACTCGTTCCACTCCTCAAACTGCTGAAGGCCACATTGATATAGATTTATCTGCATCCGACGTATTTCAGGAATTCTTCGTAATCGTAGATATAATCATCTTCCTCATAATGCTCCGACGCTAAGACGAGACAGACAGCGCCTGACGAAAAATCATCGAGCGTACGCCACGTATTTATATCGATCAGTAACCCCTGCCAAGGATGGTTCAACAAGACGGTTTTCCGCTCATGACCATTATCCAACGTAACATGGAAACTACCACTCAGAGCAATGACAAACTGCTTCAGCCGCTTGTGCGCATGCCCTCCCCGACTTTCACCGCCAGGCACATCATATACCCAATAGGCCCGTTTGATGTCGAAAGGTACCATCGCCTGAGCCTCAGCAAATGTCAGGTTGCCTCGAGGGTCAGTAATCTTCGGCAAGTCGATCAGTTTAATGTCCATAGCGGTAGCAAATTATTCACTTTTTACTTTTACCTTAACTTTGCATAAGGATCTGTGCCGAGCACAGTCTTTGCCAATCGTTTGGCCTTATCACGCAGGGCATTGACATCGTCGCCAATTTCACCATAGCACAGTACAACACCCATGCGACGCCCTTTGTGAGCCTCAGGCTTTCCGAAGATACGAATACGAGTGCGGTCTTCCTTCAACGCCTCGTCGAAGTTATAATCGAGCAGCGAACGATCCACGGGTGTCGATGCTTCCTTGGGTGAGAGAATCACAGCCGAAGCACCGGCATGCTCCAGATGGATTGCAGGGATAGGCAGCCCCATCACAGCACGGAAATGAAGTTCAAACTCACTGAGATTGATGGTGTGTCCAAGCGTTACCATACCCGTGTCGTGCGGACGTGGTGAAAGTTCCGAGAATATCACCTCGCCCTGCTTCGTCAGGAAGAACTCCACACCCCAGATACCGGCACCAGTGAGGGCCTTTGTCACTTTATCGGCCATCATCTGCGCTTGTTTCAAGGCCTCATCAGATATCTTGTATGGTTGCCATGACTCACGGTAATCACCGCTCTTCTGCACATGTCCGATAGGCGGGCAGAACAGCGTGGGCCAACCATTCTTCTGAGTGACTGTCAGCAATGTAAACTCTGAGTCGAAGTCAATGAACTCCTCGATAATCACTTCCTTCACATCGCCACGACTGCCTTCCATCGCCTCACGGAAAGCCTGCTCCAGTTCGCCATCATTATGCACATAGCTCTGACCATGACCGCTCGACGACATCAATGGCTTTACCACACACGGGAAACCAATCTCGTCGGCTGCCGCCTTGAACTCGTCGAAGGTCTTGGCGTAGAAATATTTGGCTGTACGAAGTCCCAATTCTTTGGCAGCAAGGTCACGAATGGCACGACGGTTCATCGTGTAGTTGACGGCACGGGCAGAGGGAACAACCTGGATACCTTGCTCCTCAAACTTAAAGAGACGCTCTGTACGGATGGCCTCGATCTCCGGCACGATGATATCAGGTTTGTGCTTGTTGACGACAGCCTCGAGGGCATCACCATCAAGCATCGAGAATACTTCTCGCTCATCAGCTACCTGCATAGCAGGCGCATTATCATAACGATCACAGGCTATTACGTACTGCCCAGCACGCATGGCGGCTATCACAAACTCCTTTCCGAGTTCTCCTGAGCCTAAAAGCAATATTTTCTTCATTTCATTATGGTTTTTTGTAGCATCTGCCACTCAGGAGTGACAGCAAGTTTACGGATACAGTTATCGATACGTTCCATCGTCTCTTCCTGTGACGAATCCAATTCCTTGGCTATCTCCTGAAGTGACTTCCGCTCACATCCGAAGAGACCATAGTAATGCGTCACAGCTTCCTCTTCCTCGGGAGGGAGCAGGAAGAGCAGATGCTCCAGAAAGTGCTCCATCTGAGGGCTAATGCCTGTGGGACTGATGCCGACATGCACCAAGAAAGAGTGAAGAGAACGAGTCAGATTGTCCATTTAGCGATTGGCATACATATTATCGTAATACTTCTGATAATCACCGCTAGTCACATTATCCAGCCACTCCTGGTTGTCAAGATACCAGCGGACGGTCTTCTCAATACCCTCCTCGAACTGGAGCGAGGGTTCCCAGCCAAGCTCCTTCTGGAGTTTTGAAGAGTCGATGGCATAGCGGAGATCGTGGCCAGCACGGTCAGTGACAAAGGTGATGAGATCCATATCCTCGTCTTCCTTACGACCGAGCAGACGGTCAACGGTTTTGATCACCACCTTGATGATATCGATGTTCTTCCACTCGTTGAAACCACCGATGTTATAAGTATCAGCAATCTTTCCCTCGTGGAAAATCACGTCGATAGCACGGGCATGATCCTCTACATAGAGCCAGTCACGCACGTTCTCACCCTTGCCATAGACGGGCAGCGGCTTGCGATGGCGGATGTTATTGATAAACAGCGGAATCAGCTTTTCAGGGAACTGATAAGGGCCGTAGTTGTTCGAACAATTGGTTACTACTACAGGCATGCCATAGGTGTCGTGATAAGCACGGACGAAGTGGTCTGAAGAAGCTTTGGCGGCTGAATAGGGCGAATGAGGATTATACTTCGTAGTCTCTAAGAAGAACTGATCTCCGTATGCCAGATGATGCTCTGATGAAGAAGCAGTCGTGGTAAACGGCGGCTCGATACCCTCGGGATGCGTCAGTTCCAGTGCGCCATATACCTCGTCAGTCGAGATGTGATAGAAGCGCTTGCCCTCGTATTTCTCCGGCAATGACTCCCAATAAAGTTTCGCGGCCTGAAGCAGCGACAGTGTTCCCATCACATTCGTCTTGGCGAAAGTGAAGGGATCCTTGATCGAACGGTCCACGTGCGATTCAGCAGCCAGATGGATGATACCGTCGACCTTCTTGTCCTGCATCAGCTTGTAGAAAGCGTCGAAATCACAGATGTCCATCTTCACAAACTCGTAGTTGGGTTTGTCCTCGATGTCCTTCAGGTTTGCAAGATTTCCTGCATACGTCAGTTTGTCGAGGTTAATAATGTGATACTCGGGATACTTGTTCACAAACAGGCGCACCACATGACTTCCAATAAAGCCTGCGCCACCAGTAATAACAATTGTACGTTTCATTTTATATGATATTTATTTTATCCTAACGTGATTACTTCCAAATCCTTAAATTCCTTGCCGTCGATGGTAAGACGGACGAGCGTACGCTCTTTATGCCAGCCCTGTATTCCAGCAGCACCTGGGTTGATGTGCAGCAGATTCAGAGTTTTGTCATACTTCACTTTCAGAATGTGCGAATGGCCTGCCACAAACAACTGCGGCGGATTGGCGAAGAGCGTGGAACGCACAGAGAAATCATAATTGCCGGGATAGCCACCGATATGCTTGATCAATACATCGACATCCTCAACCTTGAATCGATTCAGCTCGCGATACATCAGTCTCAGATCTCCCCCATCGCAATTGCCGCAGACGGCGCGGAACGGACGGAAGGCCGCCAGTTTTTCTGCGACCTCGACACTGCCTATATCGCCGGCGTGCCAGATCTCGTCGCAGGGTTCGAAGTAATGCAGATACTTCTCGTCCCAATAGCTGTGCGTATCGCTCAAAATTCCTATCTTCTTCATATTCTAGTTGCTCTAGACATTCTAGATTTTCTAGATATTCTAGATTTTCTAGAGATTAAACCGTTTTCTGATAAACTCAGCGATAACTTTCTCTGTTTCCAAAAATCCAAGGATACTGGAGTCGATGCAGAGATCGTAGCTCTCAGCCGCCCCCCATTTCTTGCCGGTATAGTAATTATAGTAAGCAGCGCGCTTCGACTCCTTCGACTCGATGAACTTCCGCGCCTCTTCATGATCCAGATGCTGCTTGTTCATGATCTGCTTGATGCGGTATTGCATCGAGGCGGTGATGAAGATGTTCACCGTATTCGGAAAGTCGCGCAGGATATAGTCGGCACAGCGACCTACAAAGACACATGAGCCCTCCCTTGCAGCCTTCTGGATGGCATCGCTCTGAAACTGAAACAGACTCTCTTGAGAGAAGTTGGTCTTATACATACTCCCGCCACTGATATGCGAGGTCTGCATGTTGAAGAGACCCTTTAGGAAACCCTTCTTCTCGTCGTTCTGCTCGAAGAATTTCTCTGAGAATCCACTCTCTTTGGCAGCCAGGTTGAGCAGTTCGCGGTCATAGTACTTCGCCTGGAAGTCGAGCGCCAGCATCCTTCCGATGTCGTGGCCACCACTTCCCAACTGCCTTCCTACGTTAATAATGATATGCTTCATATCTTCTTTAACTTCTTAACTTCTCTAACTTCTTAACTTCTCTAACTTCTTAACTTCTTCATATACCACATCAGCATCGGTATCGTCATGGCAAACGAGCCGAAGTCGGAGGCCGGCATAGAATACCATACGCCGTCAAGATCCCAGAACAACGGGAATATATACGCCATCGGTAGCAACAGGAAAAGTTGTCGCGACAGCGAGAGGAAGATTGAGACCTTCACCTTGCCGATGCACTGGAAGAAATTGGTAATCACCGCCTGAGAGCCTACGACGAAGAACACAAGCATATCGATCACAAGTCCCCGCGCCGAAAGATCGAGCAGCGTTTCGTCGGTAGTAAAGATTCGGGCAATCTGACGCGGGAATGCCATCGACAGTCCCCACCCCACTAACAGGATGGCAGTGGCGCAGGCAATGGTAATCCACAGACAGCGGAACATACGGTCGTATTTCTCGGCACCGTAGTTGTAACCAACGATGGGTTGCATACCCTGGATCATGCCCATCACGAACATGAAGAACACCATAACCATCGAGTTCGCTATCGAATAGGCACCCACGGCCATATCGCCGCCGTAGCGCACAAACTGATTGTTCATAAAGATAACGATGACACAGCTTGTTGTCTGCATCAGGAATGGCGAGATACCAATGGCGATGATGTTCCTGACCAATTGTGATTTCAGACGATAGATGCCACGCTTCAGGTGCAACAATTCCCGCTTGTCGGAGAATATCCACATCTGCCAGCACATCGCCAGCGACTGCGAGGTGACAGTGGCGAGAGCCGCGCCACGGATGCCCCAGCGGAACCACCAGACGAACGCGACCACCAACACGATATTGCAGGCCACGGTAAACAACGTAGCCCACATAGCGTGACGGGGCTTGCCGGCAGCACGCAATACAGCATTCATGCCGAAATACATGTGCGTCACCATGTTGCCGAGCAGAATCACCGTCATGAATTCACGGGCATAGGGCAGCGTCACCTCCGAAGCACCGAAGAACAACAGAATCGGATCGAGGAACAACAGACAGACGACCATGAACACAAATCCTATCACCAGATTCAGCGTCACTGTGTTTCCTAACAGATGCTGAGCCGTATCATAATCTTTCTGGCCTAGTTTTACGCTGATACATGTAGACGAGCCCACGCCCACGGCCGCACCGAAGGCCGCACTCAGGTTCATGAAGGGGAACGTGATGCCCAGGCCCGCAATGGCCTCGGGGCCGACCACCTGGCCAATCATTGCGCGGTCGATGATATTGTAGAGGCTCGACGCCGTCATGGCCACGATAGCCGGCAGGGCATACTGCCAGAGCAGTTGTCCTACGGGTTTTTGGCCCAGTGCGAGAGCAGCTTGTTTATTGTCCATCTATTCCTTTTATATAATAACGCGTGCAAAGGTACGAATATTTTCCGACATACGCGAAAAATTCCACAGGGAAATCGTGCCCGATTCGGAAATATTTTGTATCTTTGCCGACGATATGAAAAAACTGACAATCATACGGGCCGTCTTCTGTCTCGCGGTAATCGTCATGGGCGGCGCGGCAGCAGAAGCGGCGAGCAGAGTGAAGTATCCCGGAGGGAAAATCTACATCTGGCGCTATACCCTCGCCGACAAGCAGGGCTCGGCCTACTCGCTCGAGCATCCCGGCCGCTGGCTCTCGCACAAGTCGATTGAGCGCCGTCGTCGCCAAGGCCTCGCACTCGACTCGACCGACCTGCCCGTCAGCGAGAAATATCTTCGCGAGATGGAGCGGTGGGTCAAGGGACGGCTCTCAGACCCGAATTTACGCCGAAGTGGGTCAGAGAACCGTCCCCTGACCCACTTCGTCGGCACAAGCCGCTGGAATAATTCGGTTTTGATTCGCTCGAACGACACAACGCTGCTACGCGGGCTGGCAGGACTTGGGTTCATCAGGGAGGCAAGGCAGGTATGGGTGTCGCCCGACTCCATTGAGCGCGGATCGGCGAAGGTGAAGGTCCATGACAAATGGAATCCCTGGGACAGCATCCGCGGCGAGCACTACGGCAACGGCCGCGAGCAGATAGAGATGCTCCAAGGCCATCGCCTGCATAACATCGGCCTGCGCGGATGGGGCATGACCATCGCCGTGCTCGACGGCGGATTCCAGAACTGCGATCAGATTCCCGCCATCCAGCGTGCCAACATCCTCGGTGCGAAGGATTTTGTCTGCCCAGAGGCCCCTGAGAAATCCTCTGCCGTTGAGTATACTGCTGTGTCACAGCAGTCCCCCGCCCGCATCTTCCGCGAGACCGACCACGGCACGAAAGTCCTCTCAGCCATGGCCGCCAACGAACCGCAGATCCTCGTGGGCACTGCCCCCGAAGCCCGTTACTGGCTGTTGCGCTGCGAAGACCAGCAGACAGAACAGCCCGTGGAAGAGGATTACTGGACGATGGCCGCAGAATTTGCCGACTCCGCCGGGGTGGACATCATCAGTTCCTCACTCGGATACAATGAATATGACGGACATCGAGGCGACTACCGCCTGCGCGACCTCGACGGCAAGACTGCCCTCATCTCGCGCACCGCATCACTATTGGCACGGAAGGGAATCATCCTCATCAATTCCGCCGGAAATCTCGGCATGGGTCCTTGGAAGAAAATCACCTTCCCAGCCGACGCCGAGGACATCCTGACCGTAGGCGCCGTCAATAACGAGAGGAAGAGCGCCCCCTTCTGCGGCGTCGGTCCAACACAGGATGGCCGCGTAAAGCCCGACGTCATGGCCCTCGGCTCGCCTGCCTCGCTCATCTCAGGCCGCGGAACTATCATCAGAGACATGGGCACCTCGTTCTCCACCCCCATCGTCGCAGGACTTGTGGCGTGTCTCTGGCAATCCCTGCCCAACAAGACCGCTCTGGAGATTATCAACCTAGTGCGTCAGACAAGCAGTCAGTATCAGGAGCCGGACAACATCTACGGCTACGGCATCCCAAACTTCTGGCGAGCGTATATGATAGGAAAGGTGGAATATGAGTAAAGAGAGAGTGACGCTCTACGAGCTCAACCAGCTGGTACGTGAGGTGATTGAGTGCGAAATGCCCAACGAATATTGGGTAGAGGCCGAGCTATCGGAATGCCGCGAGAGCCACGGCCACTGCTTCATGGAACTCGTGCAATACGCCAAAGCTCCCATTGAGTATACTGCTGTGTCACAGCAGTCCCCCGCCCGCTCCGCCACGCCCATCGCCAAAGCCTCAGCACGCTGCTGGGCATCGAAATGGGCGCTCGTGCGTACTTATTTCGAGCGCGCCACAGGCCAGAGGCTTCACGCAGGCATGAAAGTGCTGCTGAAGGTCTACGCCCAGTTCCACGAGGCTTACGGTTTCTCCTGGATTGTCACCGACATCGACCCCACATATACTCTCGGCGATATGGCCCGCAAGCGTCAGGAGATTATCCGTCAGTTGAAGGAAGAAGGCGTCTTCGACCTCCAGCGCGAACTCTGTCTGCCCCTTTTCTGTCAGCGCATCGCCGTCATCTCCTCTGAGACCGCCGCCGGCTATGGAGATTTCTGCAATCAGCTCGCCGACAATCCCTATGGATTTAAGTTCGAGACCCGCCTTTTCCCTGCCGTCATGCAAGGCGAAGACGTTGAGAAGAGCATCATCGCTGCCCTTGAACAGATTTACGCCACCCTCTCTGCCCCGCCCATTGAGTATACTGCTGTGCCACAGCAGTCCCCTTTCGACTGCGTCGTAATCATTCGCGGCGGCGGCGCCACTAGCGACATGAGTGGCTTCGACACCCTCGCCCTCGCCGAGAACGTGGCGAATTTCCCCCTGCCGATCATCACCGGCATCGGCCACGACCGTGACGAAAGCATTCTCGACATGGTAAGCCATACCCGCGTAAAAACCCCTACCGCTGCCGCTGCCTTCCTCATCGATCACCTGAAAACCGTCCTCGACGCTCTCAACGATTCTCAGGAACAGATTCTTCGACTGGCACAGCAGAAGCTCACCTATTACAAATCACAGTTTGCCACCGTTGCAGAGCTGTTACCCCGACTCTTCTCCAACGTCAAAATACGCCAGGAGGCCCGTCTCGACGCCCTCAACAACAGCATCGCTCATCATGCGCAGCAGAAAATTCTCAATTCTCAATTATCAATTGTCAATATAGAGAATCGCCTCCCCATTCTGCTCGACCGTCGTCTGATGACCGAAAAACATCGTTTACAACTTCTCGAGGAAAAGGCCAAGAGCCTCGACCCTGCCCTGCTGCTCAGCCGCGGCTACAGCATTACCCTCAAAGACGGCCACGCCATCCGCGATGCTAACCAGCTGAAAATAGGCGACGAAATAGAGACCCGCCTCGCCAACGGCACCATCCACTCGAAAGTAACCACTTCTCCCCCTGAGTAGGGGGAGTCAGAGGGGGTCTGAGCAGCCTTAGAATCTGCACTTGATCAGACCTCCCCTAACCCCTCCTACTCAGGAGGGGAATGCCTACGGGATAAATATGTTAGTATGTTATTATGTCTTTAAAAAATAGTTATTATGTCTAATGAACAAAAATACGAAGCCGCCTTTGCCCAGCTTCAAGACATCGTCCGCAAGATGGAAAACGATGAGTACAGTATCGACGAAATCGCTGTGCAACTCAAGGAAGCACAGCGACTCATCAAGTTCTGCAAGGACAAACTGACCAAGACAGAACAGGAAATCCAAAAGATTCAGGCCGGACGCGAGTAATCTCGCTTAAAAATAGAAACC
>JAEEGL010510873.1_pt1 | contig 14501 bp, 16 predicted proteins | sample 9134231 | NCBI WGS metagenome assembly JAEEGL01 (sample SAMN16246548, study PRJNA631951) | gut metagenome | biome: gut microbiome; feature: rumen; material: fiber-attached | host: Bos | place: Iran: Karaj | collected 2018-10
CTCGCATCTATTGTATTTTTCCGGTTTTCATAGTATGATACAATCAGAATATTATCGGAGGTACACCATGTATTTTCTTATTGCGGCTTTTCTCGGCCTGGTGCAGGGGCTTTGTGAATTCCTGCCCGTATCCAGTTCGGGGCATCTGGCGCTGTTCTCCACGCTGACGAACAACGTCGGCGCGGAGTTCGGCACGCCGTTTTTCACGGTCATGCTGCATGTCGCGACGCTGATCGCGGTTCTGATCGTGTATCGTGAGCAGGTTCTTGCGATTCTCAGGCATCCGATCCAGCCGCTGACGCTGTATCTGATCATCGCGACGCTGCCGACGGTTGCCGTTGCGCTCATCCTGAAAAAATGGGATGCGCTCGACAAATGGCTCGATGAAAACAATCTGCTCGGCGTCTGCTTCCTGCTGACGGCGATCATCCTGACGGTCAGCGAACTGATGAGCCGCAGAAGAAAGGCGACGAAGTCGATAAAAACCATGCGCTGGACCGACGCGCTGGTCATCGGCGGCATGCAGGCGGTCGGCGTTCTGCCGGGCGTTTCGCGTTCCGGCGCAACGATCGCGGGCGCGTTGGGTATGCGCCTCGATCGCAAGAGCGCGGCGGATTTCTCGTTCCTGCTTTCGATTCCGGCGATTCTCGGCGGACTGGTGCTGGAGCTCTATAAGCTCGTGAAGGAACCGGCGGCGCTCGACCTGACGTTCTCGTTCGGCGCGGCGCTGATCCTCGCGATGCTTGTCGCGGCGATCTCCGGCTATTTCGCGGTTCGCTTTATGATCCGTCTGATCACAAAGAAGGGCCTGTTCGTCTTTGCGATCTACACCGCGGTGCTCGGCGTCATCGTGCTCGTTCTGCAGTTTACCCGCACGCTGGGGTTCGGATTCACGCCGTTCGGAGGTTGATATGCGGCTGGATAAATGGTTAAAGGTTTCGCGCATCATAAAAAGGCGCACCGTCGCAAATGAGGCGGCGGGCGCGGGACGCGTTTCGATCAACGGCAAGGTCGCGAAGCCCGCAAGCGAAGTGAAGCCGGGCGACACGATCGACATTCTGCTCGGCGGAAAGCACATGCTTTGCCGCGTCGAGAAGACGCCGGAGGTCGTGCGCAAGGAGGATGCGGATTCGCTCTATACCGTGCTTTCGGGGGACGCATGAGCGCCGTCGGGATTTTGCTCTGCGCGGGCGCTTCGCACCGCATGGGCTTCGATAAACTGAATACGCCGCTGTGCGGCAGGACCGCGATCGAACGTTCGATGGACGCGCTGATCGCGGGCGGCTGCGATTCGCTCGTATTTGCGGTGAACGGCGAAAGTGCAAAAACGGTCGCAGCCCTTTGCGTACCCGTGCCGCATACCGTCGTGCAGGGCGGCGAACAGCGCACCGATTCGGTCAGAAACGCGCTTGCGGCGGCAAACGGCGACGTTGCGGTCATTCACGACGCGGCGCGCTGCTTTGTTTCGCCCGAGATCGTTCGCGCCTGCATCGAAGCGGCGACGGAGACCGGCTCCGGCGTGGCGGCAATGCCCGTGACCGACACGGTCATGCGCAAAGAAAACGGCGCGGTCGAAACGCTCGACCGGAACACGCTGTTTCGCATGCAGACGCCGCAGGCGTTCCGGCTGGACCGGATCAGGGCGGCGTATGAACAGGGCGCTTATGCGACCGACGACGCCACGCTGTACGCGAAGCGGTTCGGCGCGCCGACATTGGTTCCCGGCAGCGAGGAGAACCGAAAGCTCACGACCGAAGCGGACTGGGCGTGGGCGAAAAACCGCCTCGAACCGCCCGCATACGGCATCGGATTCGATACGCACCGGCTCGTCGAGGGACGAAAGCTGTTTCTCGGCGGCGTCGAGATCCCGTTTGAGAAGGGACTTTTGGGACACTCCGATGCGGACGCTCTTTTGCACGCGATCATGGACGCGATCCTCGGCGCGCTGAAGCTCGGCGACATCGGCAAACTCTTTCCCGACACCGACGCGCAGTACGCCGGCATTTCGAGCCGCGTTCTGCTCCGCAAGGTCAACGAGCTGGTGCAAAAACGGGACATGGTCGTCGCACACGTCGATGCGACGGTCATCTGTCAGCGACCGAAGCTTGCGCCGCACCGGGAAACGATCGAGCGCACGATCGCCGCGGATCTCGGCATCTCGCCGGATGCGGTTTCGGTGAAGGCGACGACGACGGAAGGAATGAATGACGAAGGACGGGGGCTGTGCATTTCCGCGCAGGCGATCGCCTCGGTCCGTCACAGATAATATGGAACGAAAAGATCAGGATCTCTGCATCTACGGCGCAAGAGAACACAACTTGAAAAACATCGATCTCGTCATCCCGCGCAACAAGCTCGTGGTGATGACGGGCGTTTCCGGCTCGGGCAAATCCTCGCTCGCGTTCGACACGATCTATGCGGAGGGGCAGCGGCGCTATGTCGAGAGCTTATCTTCGTATGCGCGCATGTTCATCGGGCAGATGGACAAGCCCGACGTCGACCGCATCGACGGTCTTTCGCCTGCGATCTCGATCGACCAGAAGAGCACGGGACACAACCCGCGTTCCACGGTCGGCACGGTGACGGAGATCTACGACTATCTGCGCCTTCTCTATGCCCGCTGCGGCATTCCGCATTGCCCGAACTGCGGCAGAGTGGTCGAGCGTCAATCCATCGACACGATCGTGGATCAGGTCATGGAACTGCCCGGGGGCACGCGGCTTTCGATCATCGCGCCCTGCATCCGCGGACGCAAGGGCGAGCACACCAAGGTCATCGAGCGGCTGCAGCGCGAGGGATATGTGCGCGTGCGCATCGACGGCGAGGTCTATCCGATCGAGGAGGCGCCGTCGCTCGACAAGCAGAAAAAGCATACGATCGAAGCGGTCATCGACCGCATCGTTCTGAAGGAAGGCGTCGAAAGCCGGCTGACCGAATCCCTGGAGCACGCGTTCGTGCTCGGGCAGAATCTTGCGATCGTCGCGGTGCAGGACGGGGAAGAACTGCTGTTTTCGCAGAACTACGCCTGCCCGGACTGCGGCATTGCGCTTGAGGAGCTTGCGCCGCGCGCGTTCTCATTCAACAACCCGTTCGGCGCGTGCCCGACGTGTCTGGGTCTCGGCGAGCAGATGAAGATCGATCCGACGCTGATCGTGCCGGACGAATCGCTGTCCCTGAACGAGGTGGCGATCAAGGCGCCCGGCTGGAAGAGCGGGTCGAACAACGTGTTTTCCGATATGTATTACGAAGCAATCGCGCGGCATTTCGGCTTCACGATGGACACGCCGTTCTGCGAGATCCCGAAGGCGGGACGCGACGCGCTGATGTACGGCACGAAGGAAAAGATGGAGGTGCAGTACGAGCGCAGCTTCGGCGGCGGACACTTCCTTGCCTCGTTCGAAGGCATCGTGCCGAACATGGAGCGGCGGTACCGCGAATCGCAGAGCGATTATGCCAAAGCGGAGATCGAAACGTATATGGCGCATATTCCGTGCCCGGACTGCAAGGGCAAGCGCCTGAAGCCCACCTCGCTTGCTGTTACCGTCGGCGGGATCAACATTGCCGACCTTTGCGACATGAACGTCAAGCGCTCGCGCGCATTTTTGCAGAACCTTACGCTCACGCCCACGCAGCAGACGATCGCCGCGGCGATCCTTAAGGAGCTGGACGCGCGCCTCGGCTTCCTCGTGAACGTCGGACTGAACTACCTTACCCTGTCGCGCGCGGCGACGACGCTGTCCGGCGGCGAAAGCCAGCGTATCCGGCTTGCTACGCAGATCGGCAGCGGACTGGTCGGCGTGCTCTATATCCTTGACGAGCCCAGCATCGGGCTCCATCAGCGCGACAACGCAAAGCTTCTGGAAACGCTGAAGGGACTCCGGGATCTCGGCAACACGCTGATCGTCGTCGAACACGACGAGGAGACCATGCGCGCCGCGGATTTCATCGTGGACATCGGTCCGCGCGCCGGCGTGCACGGCGGCGAGATCATGGCGGCAGGCACGCCCGAACAGGTCATGGCATGCGAAAACTCGCTGACCGGACAATACCTGAGTCATAAACGCACCATCCCCGTGCCGGAGACGCGCAGAGCGGGCAATGGAAAAATGCTCACCGTGCGCGGGGCGCGGGCGAACAATCTCAAGAACATCACCGTGGATTTCCCGCTCGGCAAGCTGATCTGCGTGACCGGCGTGTCGGGCTCCGGCAAGTCCTCGCTCGTCAACGAAGTGCTGAAAAAGCGGCTGCTGCACGACCTGAACCGCGCGAAGGTCCGCGCAAAGGATCACGACGGCATCGACGGCATCGAAAATCTGAATAAGATCATCGACATCGACCAGAGCCCGATCGGCAGAACGCCGCGGTCGAATCCCGCGACCTACACGGGGCTGTTCGATCTCATCCGCGCGCTGTATGCGACCACGCCGGACGCGAAGCTCCGCGGCTACACAAGCGGGCGGTTCTCGTTCAACGTCAAGGGCGGGCGCTGCGAAGCGTGCAAGGGCGACGGTATCGTGAAGATCGAGATGCACTTCCTGCCCGACGTGTACGTGCCCTGCGAGGTCTGCCACGGCAAGCGCTACAACCGCGAAACGCTCGAGGTGCGCTACAAGGGCAAGAACATCTACGACGTGCTCGACATGACGGTGGAGGAGGCGCTGCCGTTCTTTGCACAGCATGCGAACATCAAAAAGATTTTGAAAACGCTCGACGACGTGGGTCTGGGCTACATCAAACTCGGACAGCCCAGCACGACGCTGTCCGGCGGCGAAGCGCAGCGCATCAAGCTCGCAACGGAGCTTGCCCGCCGCGACACGGGACGCACGCTCTATGTGCTCGACGAGCCGACGACCGGTCTTCACACGCACGACGTGAAGCGGCTTCTGGACATTCTGAACCGTCTTGCGGACAACGGCAGCACGGTCATCGTCATCGAGCATAACCTCGACGTCATCAAGACCGCCGACTACATCATCGATCTCGGGCCCGAGGGCGGCGACGACGGCGGCACGGTGATCGCGACCGGCACGCCCGAGGAGGTCGCCGCCTGCGAACGGAGCTATACCGGACAGTTTTTGAAACGGGCGCTCGGACTATCGTAAGTTTACGGTTTTAACGCATTTCGGTTACATACGCGTGATATGCTGATCCTGTCAGAAAGAGAGGAACAAATGAAATTGCTTCGCGTGATTTGCATCGTACTTGGTGCATTTTTGGTGCTGGATACGCTGATCGTGTCGATGCTGTCGAATTTCAACCTCGGTGTGATCCTTCCCGCGATCCTCGGTCTGCCGCTTCTGCTGCTTGGTGTGTTTATGCACCATATGGAAAGCGGATTCCCTGCGGTTCTGAAATGGATCCTGCTCGTCTGCTACGCGCTCGGCGCGGCGTTCCTGATCCTTCTGGAGATCCTGATGGGCACGGCGGCAAAGCGCGCGGACAAAGTGAACGCGGACGCGCTGATCGTTCTGGGCGCCGCGGTGCACGGCGACCGTGTGACGTGGGTGCTTTCTAACCGCCTTGACACCGCGGCGGAGTACCTTGAGACGCATCCGGACACGGTCTGCGTGGTTTCCGGCGGGCAGGGCGACGGCGAAACCGTCACCGAGGCGTCGGCGATGCGGAAGTACCTTGTCGGGCGCAAGGGAATCGACGCGGGACGGATCCTCGTTGAGGACCGGGCGACCAGCACGCTCGAAAACTTTGCGTTTTCCAAAAAGATCATCGACGGACAGCTCGGCGAAAACGCTTCGATCGCGTTCGTTACGACCGATTTCCACGTCTTCCGCGCGGGACGCGTGGCGAAAAAAGCGGGCATCGACGCCGCAGGGATCGCCGCGCCGGACGTCTGGTACATCCGCATCAACAACTTTTTGCGCGAGTGCGTCGGCATCACGGTATACGCGCTGCGCGGCGATATTTAAGGAAGGAACAGCAAAGAATGGAACAACTGGAATTCAAGTATGACACGCAGCTTCTGATCGACGGAACCGATCTCGACGAGGACGCGATCCGCGACTATTTCCTCGAAAACCTCGAGGGCGACTGCCTGCTCGCCGTCGGCGGACCGGAAACGATCAAGATCCACTTCCACACCAACGAACCGTGGAAGGTGCTGGCATACTGCGCGACGCTCGGCGAGATCTATGACATTGTCGTCGAGGACATGGACCGCCAGTCCCGCGGGCTGCAGGGATAACGTAAAAAACCTATCCCAAATTCGGGACAGGTTTGTTTTATACGGCGTGATGTACCAAAAAGAGGATAAGGTCACATCGTAAAGTCAAAGCCGATCAGCCGTCCCGCTTCATTGAAGCCGATCGCACGGTACAGCGCGTTGCTGGGCGCGTAGCTCGTGTCGGCATAGAGCATGGTGCGTTCGCCGCGTTCGTGCGCGTCGGCGCAGACGGAGCTGACCAGCGCCTTCGCGTAGCCGCGTCCGCGATGATCCGCGTCTGTCACCACGGAGTTGATGTAGGAAAGTCCGTCCGATCGCATCGTGACCTTTGTCAGCGCCACGATTGTACCGTTTATGCACCAGGCATATGCTTCCGGGCCGCTGCAGAAATCGGTTCCGGCTGCGAGCCGCGCGCTTTCGGGGATCGGCTCTCTCGCCTGCTCGCCGAGCTGGGCAAGGAGCGTTCCGCACACGGCGGGATCGAGGTCCTTTGCGGGAACGCGCTCGCCCTCGGCGGAAAAACGGTTCGGTTTTTCACAAAGATATGCGGTCAGCGGGAGCCGGCGCGCCGAGGGGAAGGGCAGGGCAAGCTCAAGATAGCGGACGAGCGACGCCCGTCCGATCACGCCCGCGAGGTTGTGCGCCTCTTTCAATACGCAGAGCGACGCGGCAAGCTCCGAAAGCGTTTCGCCGGAAACGCCCTTTCGCGTATAGATCCACGCGGGGAAGCCCTGTCCGGCGCGCACGAACAGCAGATCGGCTCCGTCGGACAGGCAAAGCGCGTCGGGCGCGCCCAGAAGCTGCCGCATTTTGCGGAACGTGATCTCTTCGGCGTCGTTCGAGAACGGAAACGCAAGGGCGTCCTCGCGGGTGATCATGCGGATCATGCGTTATCCCTCCGCGGCGAAACGCTCCTTCGCCTCGAATACGGCGGAGATCGTTTTGTAGTCGCCGAACACGGTCAGCTTGTCGCCGGTCTCCATGATCGTCTTTGCACCTGCGGGCACGGCTTTTTTGCCGGGTTTTTCGATCAGCATGACCATCAGATTGTGGTCCTGCCGGATTCCGGTCCTGGCAAGCGGCTTGTCGCGGAACGCTTCCGGCACCTCGGCAAGCGAGACCTGCGCCACGGAATCCTCGCCGATATTATCCAGAAGAAGCAGGGTGTTGATGCCTTTGGTATTTGTAAACCGTCCGGCAAGGCGCTCAATGATGCGGTCGCCCCATGCGCGAATCTTCGGTACACGCATGAATACGATGATCACGACGGCGGCGATGACGGGGATCAGAATACTGAACAGGTTGGAGGGCCGTTCGAGGTCGATCGAAACGAGGACGTTGATCATGGTCGATACGATCGTGATGTTGAACACGTATCCGAACAGCATCGTGATGCGCGCGAGCCGCCGGCGGGACTTGCTTGTGAGCAGAAGCTCGCTTTCGCGCGTGGTGAAGCCGCAGCCGGTGAGCAGCGATACGACCTGGAACCGCGCTTTTTCGGCGGGCAGTCCCGTAAAGCGGAACAGCATGGTGAACAGATCCGATATCACCCAGTATACGAGAATGACCAGCGAAAACAGCGTTAGCGCAAGGTAAATATTCATGATCCCCTGTCCCTTCGACGCGTCTCTGCACGTTTTTCTTTATTCTATCACGGATCGGACGCGTTCGCAATCGGAACGGGACATCGTTTACGCTTTTTTCATGCGTTGCGAAACATACGATAACGTGCTATACTGTTATGAATGATTTGGAGGAACGGTTATGCGAAAGAACCTGCGTCTCATCTGCCTGCTTCTTGTCATGCTGCTGCTGTTCGGCTGCGGCGGCGCGGCAAAGCCGGAAGAAACGGCCGAAGCGCCGGCAGCGCCGACAGCCCCGCCGGAAACGCCCGCCGAGGACGTGATCATCGACACTGCGCCGTTTTCGACGGACCTTCCCACGCTGCCGCCGACGCCGAGTCCCACGCCGACGCCCACGCCCACGCCGACGCCGACGCCGAGTCCCACGCCCGTTCCGACGCCGTTCGGGATCCTGTGGCTGCCCGACACGCAGGGACTTGCGTTCTCGTATCCGGAAAAGCTCAAGGCGCTCGGCAAGGAGATCGCGGACCGGCGCGAGCCGGAGCATCTTGTCGCCGTCGTGCACACCGGCGATATCGTCGACAACGGATTCAAGGACTGGGAGTGGGACAATTTCGATCTGTGCCTCTCCGCGTTTGCAGACGATCTGCCGTTCTATCCGGTCGCGGGCAACCATGATCTCGGCGTGAAGCTGCAGAAATACACCGCCTATCTCAAGCGCCCGTTTCTGAAGCTGCTGCCGCAGGATCAGATGTATGAGGGCGGAAAGATGTTTTATGTCGTGATCCATGCGGGCGGCGCCGATCTGCTGCTGCTGTGCGTGGGCTGGGACGCCGGGAAATCGAAGGCGGAGCGCGAGTGGATCGACTCGGTCTTCGCGCAGATCCCGGATATGCCCTGCATTCTTGCCACACACGGGTTTTTGAAGCCGGACGGCACGGTGTTCCCGAACTCGCGGTATCTTGAAAACAACATCGTCGCAAAATACCCGAGCGTCCGGCTGGTGATCTGCGGACATTCGCGCCAGTCCTCGATGGCGGCGCACACCTTCGACGACGACGGCGACGGCACGCCGGAGCGCACGGTCAACATGCTGATGCTGAACCGGCAGACGAGCTCGTATGCGTACCGCGTACTGCTGTTCGATCCGGTTTCGCGGTCGATCGAGGTCCGCACCTACGGGCTCGGCAAGAGCGAGATGATGCAAAAAGACGACGCGTATCCGTTGAGCTTCACGCTGGACAACGCATTCTGAACAAACGCAAACAAAAAAGCCGCTTACGCGGCTTTTTTGTTTGCGCTCAGGCGGGGAAGCTCCGCTTCAGCTTTGCAAACGCTTCGGGACCGAGACTGTAAAGGATCTCGCTGCGCAGCTTGAGATAGCCGGGATCGCTGCGGTTATAGAGCCGCGCGCGCTCGGACGGGTTCATCCGCGCAAGCGCGTTCGCGACGGCGTTGTAACTCGTTTTCGGGGCGTTCTCCTGCGCGCTCAGGAGCTTTTCCGCCATCGAGCCGTTCGCCGCGGCCGTCGTGCCGCCTGCTCTGCCGCCGCTGCGTCCGCCGCCCGCAAGATACGACCGGTACAGCGCCTGCGCGGAACTCATCGCCTTTTCGCGGGCGCGGTTGATCTGTTCGGCGTTGAACTGATCGACTTCGAGCTTCGTCTTCTGCTGCTCCTTCATCGCGTCGTACAGGTGTCCGGCGAGCGTCGAGGAATAATCGCTCTCGATCGTGTCCACGTCGCGCGCTTCGTCGCGCAGCTGACGGCTCTTCACGTCCGAGAGATAGGTGCTTTGTCCCATGCCGCGCGACCACGCGTCGGCGTCGAGCTCGGCGTTGATCCTGCCCGTCTGCTCCCGACGGCTCTGGATCGCCTGCTCATAGGCGGGGCGGAGCCAGTTGCGGATCGTTTCGGACAGGACCTCCTCGGAGAGCGGCTCGAATTCGACGGTTTCGGGCATATAGTGCTGCAGCATCTGCTGAAAGACGGATTCAAACGAGGGGATCTTCGCCTGCGATCCGCCCCCGTATCCGGATCCGCCCGCGCCGCCGACGGTCATCTGCCGTTCGTTCTCCTTTTTTGCGGAGAGGCGGTCGAGACGGATCGGCGGCGTCCAGGGTTTGATAGGTAGTCTGATCATGTGGTTATTCTCCTTCCGTATGTTCGGCAAAAGCCGATTCGAGTTCCAGGAGCTTGTTGTAAAGAAGCTCCAGATTCTGGTTCAGATTGTTTTCGTTCTGCGAGACGCCGGAATCGTAGGTGTCGCGGTCGATCGCCGCGGACGGCATCCGTCCGAGATAGACCGGAAACAGCGCCTGCATGCCGGTTGCTTTGTACGCCATCGTTCGCCTCCTTATCCGGGCCGCTTCTGCTGATCGCAGAGCAGCGTCACCGGCGCGTCGAGCGTAAACGGCTGACCGTTGACGGAGCTGAACCGGAGCCGGAACACGCGTCCGACGCCGCGCAGCGGGATCTCCGTGACGGAGAACGGCGTAGAGGACAGGCGGATGCTCGTTTCATACACGCCGCCGTCCGCATCGACGCGCACGGCAAGGTTGCCTTCGCCGCTTGCGGTCAGCCGCAGAAGCGTTTTGTTCACGTCCTTTCGGCCGAGATCCATCGCGGGCGTCGTCCACCACGCATCGATCGGCGCGCCGTCGTACCGGCTGCTGTTGTCGAACGCGACGAGCTTTCCGGCGTCCGTCAGCATATACAGCACGCCGTGGACGGTACACAGATCGACGGGGCAGAAGCCCTTTCGGAGCATGAACCGGTCGCGCGGGATGTCGTATTCGACCAGCGTGTCGTTATACGGCGCGTCGTAGCGCGAACGGATCGCGAAATACAGCGTGTCGTCGCAGGCGGCGGCGCGCGCATACCCGAGGTTCGCAAATTTCAGAAGCGGCTCGAGCGCGCGGAACGCCGGGCTTTTGCGCACGGTCTGTCCGTCGTAAAAGCACAGCCCGCCGTCGGTCAGAAAGAACAGCCGGTCGGTATAGCGCACGCAGGCGGTGTGCAGCGGCTGGCGGAACGACGCGTCGACGGCGATGATCCGGTAGTTTCCCGGACGGTCGCCCAGAAGCCGGTACAGCGAGTCGCGCTTGAAGATCAGAAGCTGGTTCGACAGCGCGAACAGTCCCGTGATCGGATCGTCGTCCACGCCGACGTCGACAAAGCCGCCGGAGACGTTTTCGCTCGCCTCGTCGCTGCGCCAGTCGTCGATCGTTCTGCCGCCGCCGGGCGCCTTGCTCCAGTAGAGACGGCTCGGCGACGCGGGATCGCCGGCGGTGAACAGCCGTCCGAAGTACAGCTCCGCAAAGCTCACATACTTATCCGACAGCTTTTCCGCGGAGCCGAACGGCTCGATCCGGTCGGTCGCGGCGTCGAATGTGATCATCGGCTCGGTCCCGCAGGCGATCAGAAGGCGGTCTGCCGTCCCGATGCGCACCCTGAGAAAATCCATGCTTTCGCCCATGACGCCGTTTGTGAACTGATACAGCGGGCGCCACAGGTGCGCGTTTTCGTCGTAGAGATACAGCACGTCCTGCGCCGCGGCGAGATACCGGTTCCCGAGCTCGGTCGTGTAGACGTACATCCGTTCGAGCGACCGTTCCGCCTCCACCGGCTCAGGCATCACGCGGGAAAAGCCCGAGGCGGTGCGGAGCGCGCCGGAACGCGTGTCGAGATTGCAGGCGTCCGGACTCATATCGGGCTTCAGAAGCCCTTCGCACAGATCCATGCGTATGCCGCCGAACGACGGCAGCGATACGGTCTGATATGCCATAGACGCCTCCTTTCTACCGGCGGTTGATGATCTGATAATCGGTCGGCTCGTCGAAGTCGAGCTTCAGACGGCGCTTGCGCGTTTCGTACAGCGACATCGCCGAGGACGCGTGATTCAGTCCCTGCGCGTCGTTCAGCATACAGAAACGGCCGACCATATACAGCACGATCAGCGGATGACAGGCGGCGGGCAGCTCCGGCTCGTCGTCGTCTTCGGCCAGCGTTTTCGGAAGGATGCGGTACACGACGGTCATCGGTCCGTCCGGCACGCCGGGCACGCGAAGCGTGTTCGTATCCGCGCCGTAATAAAACGGGATGCGCATGCCGCCGCGTTCCGTGCCGAGCACCTTTCCGACGGCATACGGCAGCGCGGTCAGATCGAGCGCGCCGTTCATAAGCGGCAGCGGATCGCGCCGCCAGGGACGGAAGGTCTCGTAAAGGTCGACCACCGCTTCGTTCGCAAACCGCAGCAGTTTCTCCTGCCAGAGCGGCAGTTCCGCGCAATCGTCCGGATGATCCAGCTCGCCGAGCGCGCTTTCGATAAGTTCACGGACGGTCACGGCGATCACCCGAGCTTTCTGCCGCCGACCGCGGAATACGCGTCCGTTGCGCGGCTGCCCGCAAGAAGGTCCCTGCGGCTTTCGGCAATGATGCGCGCGATGCGGCGGGGGACGGACACAAGCTGATCGGTCGGGATCCGGAAGTTCACGCCGTTCAGCGCGCCCTCGAGATACGCGCCCGTGCCGTCGGAGGGAAGATAGACGGAGACGTGCTCCTCGTTTTCGGTTCTGGTTTTTTGCTTTGTATTCATCGGGTTAGCTCCTTTCTTTTGCCCGGGGAAGGGCGTTCCTTCCCCGGGACCGGTTTACTTCGAGACCGTGTGCTCGATGCGCACGATCCAGAGCGGGTTCAGGACCTTCGCGGCGTACGCGGCGACCTTTGCGCCGACGGTCGCGCGCTGGTTCAGCGGATCGCCGCTGCCTTCGCTGCCGTGGGGCTTGATGATCGTTTCCATCGTGCCGGAGCCGTCGACGTCGATGACGCCGTATGCGTCCGCGCCGAAGACCAGCGTCGCATGGACGTCGTACTGATGCTTTCCGTCGATGAACGCGCCGGCGTCGTTCGTCCAGACGGTTGCGCCGACCGAATAGGTGACCGATTCATCGACGGTCAGCGTGCACGTTTCGCGGTCGAAGGAACGGATCGTCAGCTCCTGCTCGTTGAGGAAGATCGGGTTGTCCGGGGTGGACAGATAGCGGATCTGATCCTCGGTCAGGAACGTGCGCAGCGGGATCGCGTGCGTCGACGTCGCCGACGCCTGCCGCACGAGCTGACAAACGCTCTGACGGTAGACCTTCGCTTCGGTCGATTCGACGAACACGACGCCGAACAGACGGCCGATCTCGCCGGAATAGATCTGCTCCGCGTTGCTGTACTTGCTGACGTCCTGCCACAGCGGATCGTTCTGCAGATCATAGGTCGCGTCCGGCGAGCAGATGCACACAAAGTGCGGACGGCGCACGGAGCCGTCTTCGGCGGAGGTGAACATGCGCGCCTTGTTCTTCTTCAGCGTGCGGACCGCCTTGCGGATCTCGTCCACGGTGAGCACGGCGCTGCCGTCCAGCTCGTCGCGGTAGTCGTGTCCGTTCGCGTACTGCACGTTGGTCGTCGCGCACATCGCGTCGCGGGTGACCCATTCGATCACGGTGCCGAGCTGTTCGCCCAGAAGCTCCGCGGAGTCCGCGAGCACTTCGTCGTAGGCGGTGAGGTCCAGAAGGTCGCTGACCTCGACGTATGCGCCGTACTGATTGACCTCCGCTTCCACGTTGGACTGCGTCAGCGACTGTCCGTTCGGAGTCACGCCCTCCTCGAGCGTCAGCGATTCGACGTCGGGCGTGAAGAGCTCGTATTTGCGGAACTCCACGCGCTTGCCGCCGTGCCGCGGGATGCTGCGCTTCTGACCGAAGCTCGCGTGGACGAGACGCGTCTTTGCGGTCTCCAGGAGCTTCTTGTCATAGAACTGTTTGTTGAAATAGGTGCTTTCCAGGGTGTTCAGAGTGGTATTGATTGCCATAGCTTCCTCCTTTTAAATATGGACTCGTTTGCCGTTGTGCGCGGCGTTTCTGTACTGTTTCTCAAGCGCCGAAAACGCTTCCTTCGACATGGACATATAGTCCGGCGCGGGCGCGACCGCACGGTCGCCGCGCTGGGATTTCGGCAGCGCGCTGCGGCTTCTCGCCTGCTCGCTCATGCGCGTTTTTACGCTGTTCTCGGCTTCATCGGCGCGCTTTTCCGCGACGTAAATACGCACGGCGGCCTTCGGCTCGAATTCGCTGAGAAGCTCCGCGAACGCGCGGTCCTGCGTCGCTTCAACGAGATCGAACGCTTCGGGCAGCTCGCCGTTCTGTTCCATCTCGACGAGCGCCTCGGCGGCCTCGATGAACGGATTTTCCGCTTCGGTTCCGACCGGCTCGTTTTCGACGGGCGTCTCTTTCTTTTTGAAGATCATAGTTTACCTCCGGTTTTTCTTTTTCGTTCGTTCGGGGAACAGCGGTTCGGCTTCCGCCGCCGCTTCCCGCATCTGTTTCAGTACCTGTTCCTTTCCCTCAAAGACCATGAGGGAGATCGCCTGCTCTTTGGTGAGCGCGCCGAGCGACAGCAGATTCATGATCAGCTCGTTCTGCGCGGCGCCGGCGAAGCGGCTGCGGCGGACCGCCTTGATCGAGATCAGAAACTCGACCGGCAGGCGCGCGCCGCCCGGCGCGTTTTTGCTCAGCACGTCGCTGTCGAAGAACACCTCTCTGGGTTCTCCGTCGACGGTGATCGTCACGGGGCGCAGGTAGCAGTTGAACTCGCGCTCCGTTTCGATCTCGAGCCGCACCGCCTCGCGGAACGCCTCGTGCAGCTGATCGGTCGCCATCCGCGCGCGCTTGGTACTCATTTCCTGCAGCGCCTC
>JAEEGL012587877.1_pt1 | contig 14501 bp, 9 predicted proteins | sample 9134231 | NCBI WGS metagenome assembly JAEEGL01 (sample SAMN16246548, study PRJNA631951) | gut metagenome | biome: gut microbiome; feature: rumen; material: fiber-attached | host: Bos | place: Iran: Karaj | collected 2018-10
CCCTGGTGGCCGAATACCCCAACGATCCCGTGAATGTCCGGTCTATGGCGTTCCCGGACAGCCGGCAGCTCATCGAATCGCTCAACGGCGAGGATGAACCGGACTCCGTCGCCTTGAAGGGATTCGTGCATCTGGACGACGAGGATCCTGACCTGAACTATGCGGAATTCATCCTGGACGCCCCAGGATACGGACGCTTCAACCTGGGCAGCTTCATGCAGGATTTCGATGACGGACCCTCGCGTGAAGCCCTTATGGAGATTCTCCAGGACCTCTACCGCAGCAGGGCGGCGGAAGGCGGCGACTGGAGCAAGTGCAACTGGTTCGAGCCGGGCCTTCCCCTGTATATGCTGAACGGAGTCCGGCCTTCCCGCAGGGGAGAGCAGCTGTTCTTCAAGATCAACGTCAAGCCCGAATGGAAGATGGGCGCCACCGTGAAAGTGGACGACCATTCAAAGAACTGCACCAGGTTCGGAGGCTGGGAGATCATCTTCGAGGACGGCTCCGTCTCCGGGACGGACAACCTGAAAATCTATGATTCCCATTTCACCGGCTACTATGCCTCCAGCAGCGACAACGATTTCGACGAGCTGACCATCAACAGTCCACTCTGGTCGCGTATCGGCGACCTCGGCTCCGGGATCAGGATCTTCGAGCGCCTGGATCTGAGCTACACTCCGCTGGAAGAACTGCAGGCCGGGGACAACCGCATAAACGTACACAAGGCCCTTGTCCTTCGCAACTGCCCGAACCTCAAGAAGTTGACGCTTGGCCCGTCCGTCCCCGAATCCTACGATGTGACAGGCTCGTCCAAGCTTGAGGAGATAGAGCTGGAGTCGGTAGCCATTCCCGACGGCTACTTCGAGTCGGCGGAATTCAGCACCGCGACGACCAATCTGGTGCTCGAGAAATGCTCTGTGGGCACCCTCTCGCTCCCGTACGGCTTCAAGGAAGTGTACTTCCTGGACGGCAGCTTCGACCAGGTGGAGGTCATAGGCAACAAGACGATGACCTATCTGGGCATACGCGGTTCACACGGCAATGGCGTCACGGTGAAGGACTGCCGCAAGATGGAAACTGTCTCCTGTCCGTCCACCGGCATCTCCAAGTTCGTCGTGGAGAATCTCCCGGAAATGATCCACATCTCCGTGGCCGACAACGAAAACCTGCTGAGCCTCGTCCCCGAAGTCTTCGACGAGATCAGGGACAACGGCGGCAGCGTGGACTACGACATCCGCTACGAATACACGGATGACGGCTCCGGCACCATCGAATACGAGGACAACGGCTACGGCTTCTGGTACGACACCGAACCCGGCTGCGGCTACCACGGCAAGGAACCGCCGGAGGAGGACGAGGAGGGCTATGTGACCCATCCGGGCGAGAGCCCCGCGCGTGCCGCGTTCCGCAAGGTCCTGCAGGACCTGTATGCGTGCAGGAAGGGTGATTGGCCCGATTGCGACTGGTTGGACGGCAGCAAGGCGCTGGGCGACCTCCTGAACGTCACCGCACCCGATAACGAGTCGAACAACGAAACCTATTATGTAAGGATCCCCGAGTCCTGGAAATTCGGCAGCGACGTGTATGTCAAGAAGCACAACAAGTTGCCGACCGAGAACTACGGCGGCGAAACCGGCCACTACGAGGACTGGGTCCTGCTGGTCGATGGCGAGCGTACCTATGACAGCTTCACGGTTTCCGACCCTCGCTGCTACATCCTGGTGGTCGCGGGCGAGGCGAAGACTTTCGCCGTCCACAGCCCGAGTTTCTACTTCAATGCGAGGGGCGAAGAGCCCTGGAAGTACAGGAGCCACGTGATCCCTTCCAAGATCCACACCCTGGACTTCCGCGGAAGCGGCGGCTATGAGTTCGAATATACCGTGGATTACGAGCATACCCCGAAGGTCTTCAAACTGCGCCGCTATGACGGAAAGAACTTGAACCAGGCTCTGAGGCTCAAGGTGGCCTATTCGAACGCCACCCCTCAGCCCATGCCGACCATCGATATCGAGGTTAACGAAGAAACTGCCGGTGGTGTCGGCGGGGTCAGTATCTTCAATGCGGTGCTGCCTTACGGTGACCTTCCGATCAAGGTTGTGGGGATGCATTCGCTCGGACTCTACGGCTGCGAGGGAGACATGATCTACATGCCGCAGAATTTCAAATATCTGGCGGTCGGCGCGGCGGCCGGCTACACCGTGAACCAGATGCCGTTGGCATCCGGCGTGTCCCAGGTCAAGGCGATCAAGGTGATGGACGACGCTACCATAGTCGGAATATCCGCGGGTGTGCAGGAGTCCGTCTCCGTATCGAACTGTGCGGCCCTGAAGGAAGCGTATTTCGGCACTTCCCCCATCACCAGCTTCCAGATGGACAACGTGCCTGCAATGAAGACGCTGGACCTCAGCGAATGTACCAAGCTTACCATGCTCGTCCCCGATGTCTTCGAGCAGATCTGGAACAAGGAAGGCGGCAAGGTCTATTATGAGTTGCGCTACGATTACACCTACGGCGAAGGTCCCTATACTACTGAGCTGGGCACGAAGTTCAACTACACCGACAAGGGTTACGGCTTCTATTACCGGGGCGAACCGATGCAGGGCTACCACTCGGAGCCCCGGTAAGGCCGGCGCATATTATTTTGATGCTACGAGAATTATATACATATTTGTAGTAAGCCTGCAAATTGTAATAACCAAATAACCACACTTTGTCATGAAAAAAGCAATGATCGTCCTGTCAGTGTTCCTGCTGACGTCATTGGCCGCCAACGGCCAGAACATACTCCGCAATCTCGGCGAGCGAGCCAAGAATGCCGTGGAGAACAACCTCGGCAACAAAGTCGAGAAAGGCGTGAATGACCTTCTCAACGGCAAGAAGAAGGACAAGGACAGCAAGAAGGCTGAAAAGGCCGGCGTCGGCGAAGAACCCTCCGAGGAAATGACCGAAGCCGAAATCGCTACGCAGAACGCCAAGAACGATTTCGTCCGCGGCAGCGTGATCCTCTTCGAAGATATGATGGACGGGGAGCAGGTCGGCGAATTCCCTTCCAAGTGGGACATCGTCGATGACGGTTCTCTGGAAGTGGCGGTGGTGAACGGCAAGAAGTATGCGCAGTTCACGACCGACTACAACCGGGTCACCCCGCTGATGACCAATCCCAAGCACTATCTCCCGGAAGTGTTCACCATAGAATGGGATATGTTCATCTCTCCGCAGGATACCGAGACCAAGGAGTATGGTGAGATGACCTTTGAAATCAATTTCGGCTACTCCACGAAGGATTACCGGAGCAGCTCGGTCGAATTCTGGTGGAGAGCCGGCGACCAGGGTACCAGGAGCCGCTACAATATACGCAAGCCGGGATTCAGCGGTGATGCCGATTATATCAACGGAGAAGAATGGGATCTGGTCCAGAAGAAACTTGTCAAGAAGAACGCCTGGAACCATTTCGCCGTCTCCTTCAACAAAAGGGCGATGAAAATATATATCAATGGCGTCCGCCTCTTCAACATCCCGAACATGGAGGCTCCCGAGTGGTTCTGGTTCTGGCAGGGCGGCAACTACAAGTACAGGGGCTTCACCAATGTCGTCCTTGCCAAAGGCGGCGTCGAGCTCTATGAGCAGAAGACCACCGACATGTCCGCTGTCGAGAAGGCCATCGCCGAGACCGGCAAGTTCGTGACCAACAACATCCTCTTCGAGACCGGCAAGGCCACCCTCAAGCCCGAGTCCATGGAGGAGATCCAGAAGGTCGCAGACTATATGCTGAAGAACCCGACCGCACGCTTCGAGGTCCAGGGCCACACCGACAACCAGGGCTCCGACAAGATCAACGACCCGCTCAGCCAGCAGCGCGCCGAGGCCGTCGTGAAGGCCCTCGAGGAGAAGGGAGTGGATCCGTTCAACCTCCGTCCCGTAGGCAAGGGCTCGCACGAACCTGTCGCCGACAACAAGACCGAGGAAGGCCGCGCCAAGAACCGCCGCGTCGAATTCATAAAGAAGTAGGGTATGGGCTTTCTGGGGAACATCCTTTCCGGGGCAGTCGGTGACGCCATCGGAAAAGTCGTCGGCGAAGCGACGAAGAAGGTCGTGACTCCCGCTGCGGAGCACCTGGCCGAAAAGCAGGCCGAGGTGATTGACAACCTGGCAAAGAAGGCCGAGGAAAAGGTGAACGAGGCAGCGGCCGCCGCCGATGCGAAGGCTGCCGAAGCCGCTGCGAAGGGTGAGACCGTCGAGGCGGCACCCACGACCGAGGAGCAGAAGCAGGCCATCGAGGCCCTGAAGGGCTTCGGGGCCATGTTCTCCGGCGCAGTGGCCATGGCGAAGAACGAGATGGCGGCCGAGGAGCAGAAGCAGAAGGACGCCGAAAAGGCCGTCTTCGACAACTGGGAGGCCAACCTTGGCGTCTATCCCGTATGGGACGTGGGCGGCGAGCGCTTCGAGATAGAGGAGCAGTCCCCGATGAACGGCTATCCCGTATGGCGCCTGACGCTGAAGGGCCGTCCTTACCTCGTGGAACTGTACACCCAGAAACTGCGCTCCGCCGGCTTCGTGGCCAAGGGCAACGATCCCCTGGACCTGAACGCCGACACCTACTACAAGCTCATAGACGGCGTCTGCTGGTCATTCAACCGCACTGACGCAGCCTGCGACAACTGGATCAACGTCACCTTCTTCGTGGACAAATACGTCCCCCCGAAGCCCAAGACCGTCACCCAGCAGGCCCAGAACGTCGCCGACGTTGCCAAGCTCGCCAAGGGCATCTTCAAGAAGATCTTCTAGGCCGGCTACTGCTTGATCTCCACGATATCGTAGATCTCCAGCCTTTCGAGAGTGAAGCTGGCTTTGCCGTCACTGTAGGTGAAGTCCAGGCGCTCGCCGGAAGGCTGGAGGACTATACTGCGCGGTTTCTTCGGCAGCCGGACGCTGACACGAAGGCCGTCCACCGGAGGGATCTCGTCTATGCGCGGGCTGTTCCGGTGGTCGCCGGAAGTGTTGACCAGATGGAGCTGCAGCCTGCCGTTCAGGGTCCTGAGGGCGAGGTCCACGTAAGGCGAACCCTCTATCTCCACCATCGGATCGGGGAACAGCTCGGAGACCGCGGCCTTCATCCCGGCACGGAGTTCCTCCCGGTCCGCTCCGGCCTCTGAATCCGTCCCGGCGGCCATCAGCACCTTCCCGCCCCGGTCCTCGTACCGGCGCAGTTCCTCGCGGAATTCCGGACTGAGGGCGGCGTCGGCGGGGACGACGACAAGCGGATATTTGTCAATGTAGGCCAGCAGCTTCTCCTCGCCCATTATGTCCACGCTGTACTGGCACTCGAGCAGGCACTGCAGGATGCCGTCGACCCGGTCGTTGAGGGCAGGGTAGATCCCGGCCGGATTCTTGGGGTTGTCCCGGTGCCGGTAGTCCCACTCGGAGAACAGCAGCGCGACCTGCGGAACGCTGGCGGAACGGAAGCAGAACGGCTGCCTTGCGCGGGCGAATGCGGCCACTTCTGGCAGGGCGAAGAGCTTGTCCAGATTGACGGAACCGTCCCGGTTCTGGGTGAAGTAGATCTGGAAGCCGCCGCCCTGGGAAAGGGTCACGGCCGCTTCCCGCAGCAGCTGCACGGCCGGCTTCTGCTCGCTGCCGTCGCTGATTCCGTAGAAACTCCACGCCATCAGGTCCCAGGGCATGCCCTGCGACTGCAGATACCTTGCGGCTACGCGTACGTAGTTGACGCTGTTGAGCTTGCTGTAGTCGCCGGAGAGGAAATCCACAGGTACCGAGACGGGCTCCGGCATATGGTGGGTGAAGGCCCAGTTGCTGCATATCTGGAAGTCGGGATATTCGGCATGGACGGCGTCGACGTAGTGCTTCATGTAGTCCCGGAAAGCCTGTCGGTTGAAGTCCTTCCACTCGTACCACAGCGGCTCTCCCGGATTCTTCGGCGGGACGGCCCCGTACTTTTCCCGGAAGGCCGTGACGGCGGCCTCGCAGTAGTCCGCCCCGGTGGCCCAGCACTCCCCGTCCACCCATACGCCGTCCACTCCATAGACGCCGGCGAGCTCCTTGAGCTGGGGGATGAGCAGGCTGTCGGCGTACGGCCCGAAGACGGAGGTGACATTCGGCCTCGGCTCCCCGTCCTTGTTGATTTCAGCCCACCCGGGGTGCAGTTCGATGGCACGGGAATCCCAGACGCCGGAATAATGCATATACAGGGCCACTCCGTTCCGGGCGGTCACCTCGCGCCAGACCTTGAGGGGGTCTCCTACGAGGCCGGGGACGCGGTTGCCGACTTCGGTGGGATAGCTGGAGTAGCCCGGGTGCCCTTTGCAGTCCACCTGGATGTAGTCCGGATGCGCCATGTCGATGATGGCCTGCACCATCTCGGGAGTGGTCCTGTCCCCCACGGTCCCGTCATAAGGCTTCGCGTGGAAGTCGAAATGGATGCCGAAGAAACTTTGGTCCCTGCGGAGAGGGTTGGGAGAATGTGCGGGCTGATTGCAGGCTGCGAGCGTGCCTATTGCCAGCAGGAGGGATAATAGTTTTCGTGTCATTTCTCTCAAATATAGGGATATTTCTTTTTTGATTATATTTGGTTATGAAAAAGACCATCCTCCTCGCGGCTGCGGTGCTCATCGCCGCCCTGGCCGGCGCCCAGGAAAAGAAGGGCGAAATCTACATGGCTGCAAACGCCCACCTGGACACCCAGTGGAACTGGACCGTGCAGCAGACGATCGGCGAATACCTTCCCAACACCCTCTACCAGAATTTCCAGTTGATGGAAGCGTTCCCGGACTACAAGTTCAGCTTCGAGGGCGCCGTGAAGTACCACTGGATCAAAGAGTATTATCCCGAGGCCTGGGAGACGCTCAAGAAGTACGTCGCCGAGGGCAGGTGGTATCCTTCCGGAGGCTGGGACGCCAACGACTACAACGTCCCCTCGGTGGAGTCCAACATCAGGAACATCCTGCTCGGCGAGGAGTTCTACAAGAAAGAGTTCGGGCAGAAGTCCATAGACATTATGCTGCCGGACTGCTTCGGCTTCGGCTACACCCTCCCCACCGTTGCCGCCCACTGCGGACTGTATGCATTCCACACGCAGAAACTCCAGTGGAGGAAGGCTCCGTTCTATGCCGACGGCAAGAAGTTCCCCTTCGAGTTCGGCATCTGGCAGGGCATCGACGGCTCCAGGATCCTGGCCGCCCCTAACGGCAGCGGATACAGCTGGAACCCCCGCGAGGATGTCACCGACCTTCCCGAACTCAAGGAGAAGCTCGCCAACAGCGCCGTGAATGCAGCGCTGCGCTACTTCGGAACCCGTTCCTCCCGTCACGGCGGCGACCGCGGCGGTTCACCCCTGCCGATATCGGTGCGCGTCATCGACGAGGGCGTCAGGAACCCCGGCCCGTCCTACAATATGCATTTCGCCACCGTGGCGGACATCTTCGAGGACAACAAGGACCTGTTGGACAAGGACGTGCTTCCGGTCTTCGACGGGGAGCTCCTTATGGACCTCCACGGAACCGGCGTCTATACCGCCAACAGCAACAACAAGCAGCTCAACCGCCGTGCCGAGCAGCTGGGATATGCCGCCGAGGCCGGTGCGGTGATGGCAGACTGGCTGGGCGCGGTGCCTTATCCGTCATACGTGATCAACGACGCCTACAAGCGCTTCATCTGGCACCAGTTCCACGATGACCTCACCGGTACCAGCATCAAGGAGGCCTACACCTTCTCCTGGAACGACCTGCTGCTGGCGCACAACCAGTTTACCAACACCCTCGAGTCTTCCGTCGAGGGCGTGGGCAAGGCGCTGGACACCCGCACCAAGGGCACTCCGGTGCTGGTTTTCAATCCCGTTTCCGCGGTCAACAAGGACATCGCCACCATCGAGGTCGACCTGCCGGCAGGCTATAAGGACGTGCAGGTCTTCGGCCCTGACGGAAGGCGCGTGAAGTCCCAGGTCCGCGGGATCAAGGACGGCAAGGCCACCGTGGACTTCGCCGCCGCATCCGGATCCGTCAGCCTTTCCGTCTATGACGTCCGTCCCGTGAAGGCGGTGCAGAAGCAGAAGACCGTCCTCTGGGCCGGCGGCAGCACCCTCGAGAATGCGATATATAAATTGTCCGTCGGCCCCGACGGAGACATCTGTTCCATAGTGGACAAGCGCTGCGGAAGGGAGCTGGTGGCTGACGGACAGGGCTTCGGCTATCAGGTGCTCGGCAACAATATGTCCGAGGAGTGGCCTGCCTGGGAGATCCATAAGAAAACGATCGACGGGAAGCCCTACAAGGTGGACAGCGACGTGAAGGTCAGCGTGGAATGCTCCGGACCGCTCAAGGCCGTCCTGAAGGTCGAGCGCCGCTACGGCAAGTCCACCTTCACCCAGAGGATCACTCTCTATGACGGAGCCATGGACGACCGCATAGACATAGAGAACTGCATCGACTGGCAGACGGAATGCTCCGTGCTGAAGGCCGCTTTCCCGTTCTCATTCAGCGCGGAGAACGCCAGCTACGACCTCGGCATCGGATACGTGCAGAGGCCGGACAATACCGACATCCAGTTCGAGGTTCCCGCGCATGAGTGGGCCGACCTCACCGCCGGGGACGGCAGCTACGGCGTCACCGTGCTGAGCGACAGCCGCTATGGTTGGGACAAGCCCGCGGGCAATATGCTCCGCCTGACCCTCCTCCACACGCCCGGCGTCACCGACCGCTTCGTCCACCAGAATACCCTGGACATCGGCACCCACACCTTCACCTACTCCATCGTAGGTCATCCCGGCGCCCTTGACGGTGCCGCGGCCACCACCGCCGGCGACATACTCAACCAGCGCAAGTCCGCCTACGTCGCCCCCAGGCACGCCGGAGCCCTCGGCAGGGAATTCTCCCTCGTGAGCACCGACAACCCCTCCATCCGCATCAAGGCGGTCAAGAAGGCCGAGGACGGCGACGGCATCATCGTGCGCGTATATGAACTTTCCGGCCGCCCGGCCAAGGGTGCCGTGAAGTTCGCCGGCACGATCGCTTCCGCAGAGGAGACCAACGGCATAGAGGAGCGCATCGGCGCCGCCGCGTTCGCAGGCAGGAGCCTGGATGTGGAGATAGGCCGCTTCGCCCCCAAGACCTACCGCGTCAGGCTCGCAGCTAGCCCGGTGAAGGTCCAGGCGCCCGCATTCAAGACTGTGGCCCTGCCTTACAACAAGGTGGCCATCAGCTCGAACGCCTTCTCCGCCTTCGGCCATATGGACAAGGGCTGGCATTCCTACGCCGCCGAGCAGATTCCGGAGGAGATACTCTACCGCGGTGTCCGCTTCCATACCGCCAAGGCCGATTTCGACAATGCCGTGGCTTGCGACGGACAGGTGCTGGAGCTGCCTGCAGGCGCGAAATGCGTCTATCTGCTGGTGGCATCTGCCGGGCATGACAAGGATGCCGTATTCACCTGCGGCAATGACTTCAAGGTACACGTGCCCGGCTGGACCGGATTCTTCGGCGGTTGCTACTGGGAGCCTTACCAGCCCTTCTTGAAGGACGGCGACGTTGCCTACGTGGGTCCCCACAGGCACGACTCCGCCACCCGCGACGAATACTACGTGCAGACTTATATGTATATGGTCTGCATACCCGCCCTCTACGGCGCGACCCGGCTGATCCTGCCGAAGGACAAGGACATCACGGTCTTCGCCGCCGAGGCGCAAGTCGACTGACGGGAACGGAAAAAGCCGGGGACTGATTCCCCGGCTTTTTTCAAACCTTCAGATGCTGCCTCTTAGTCGACGGGCTCGAAGGTGTAGGTCTTGAGGACGACAGGCTTCTTCTCGGCTTCGCCCATTGCGTTGCCGGGCTGGAACACCACGGATACGTTGATTTTCTTGTTGGACTGGTCCTTGTATTCCTGGGCAGTCTTGTCGGCTGCAGCGATTACTACATTGTCGTTGGCGGAAGTGCGGAAATCGAAGTCCCTGGAGGCCTTGATGACGGCGTCCCTCATTGCGTAGAAGACGATGCCTGCGCCTTCGTATGCGGAAACGGTCACGTCCACGGTGCAGGTGTAGTTGCCGATTTCGGTATCGGTGCCGGTCTTGGTGCAGGAGGTGAAGCAGAGGGCCATGCAGGCAGCGACTGCGAGAGTGATGAGTTTGATTGCCTTCATTGATGTATTTGATTAACGGATAAAATCTTTAAGGAGTTTGTGCAACAGGTCGCTGACGTCCTTCTGGTCCTTGGGGAAGGATGAGAAAGTGGGGGTCTGCTTGGCATAGTAGATGACGTTCTTTTCCTGCTTGTCAATGACTACGCAGAGCATCTCGTTGCCATAGGGATCGTCGGGTGTGTAGTTGCGGGAAGGGTTGGTGAGGCCGGTGATGCCGATCAGCTTCTCCGCTGCGGAATCAATCACTTTGCTGGCGGCCTTGGCAGCCCTTTCCTTATTGTATGCTTCCTCGGTCGTGGTATAGCCGCGGGAATAGATGAAGATGCCGTAGCGGTTGTCCACGCCGTTCAGGCGCTCCAGCAATGACTTGGGCACGCGCAGGCGACTCACCTTCTTGGCATCTGCCTCGACCAGCGTCTTGGCCCACTCCAGTGCATCCTTGTCCTTGCCGCTGTAGTCAGCCTCCATCACGTCGGTGAAGGGGAAGCGCTCGGAATTGATGATGGTGGTGATGAGATCGGCGGCGATGTCCGAATTCTGCTGGTTGAAGTAGCCGCCGTCGGTGTCGTACAATACCATGTAGGCGCACGGCTTGAGGAAGGCGAACTCGCTGATTTCGGAGATGTTGACGCCGGATCCGGCAATGCGGGTGGAACCGCAGGCGGTCAGGAAGAACAGGGCCGCGATGGCCAGTGTCAGTTTCTGGATCTTCATAGGTAAATCGGTTGTCTTTGAAAAGATTGGCAAATATACGCTTCTGCACCGATTTTTCCTAAAAAAACGGCGAAATCGCAAACCTTCCGGTGCCGACTCTCAGTCGACGGGCACGAAGGTATATCTCCTCAGGACTATGGGTTCCTTCTCGGCCTCGCCCATCACGTTACCGGGCTGGAACACTACGGCCACGGACATCAGCTTGTTGGAATCGTCCCCATGCTCCTTGGCAGCCGCATCGGCTGCAGCGAGCACGATACTGTCGTTTTCAGGAGTCCGCACGTTGAAGCCCCTCGAGGCATCGATGACGGCGTCCCTCATTGCGAAGAAGACGATTCCTGCGCCTTCGTATGCGGAAACGGTCACGTCCACGGTGCAGGTGTAGGTGCCGACTTCGGGCTCGGTGCCTGTCTTGGTGCAAGCGGTGAAACAGAGGGCCACGCAAGCCGCAACTGCGAGAGTTATGAGTTTGATTGCTTTCATATTGGTTACAAAGATAAGCTATTATTCGTTCAGAACCTTACTCCCACTCCGGCATTCAGGAAACTTGTGCGGGCGTAAGGGTTGACGGTGTAGGATGCGGTGACGGGAATGCGCACGCCGCCGATTTCGAGGTCGCGGGTGTAGCGGAGCTCGAGGTGGATTACTGCGAAGTCGCGGGTGTAGGCGGTGTAGGCGCCCTTCAGAACGCTGGAGCCGCAGAACAGCGAGAGTTTCCCGCCGGCGTCGAACTTGTGGTAAGCTTCCAGTTCGAGGTAGGAAGAGAATGCGTTGCGTCCGGGGCTGCCGTCCGCCAGGGGAAGCCAGCTGCCGAAAACGAAGGTGAACCACCTTGCGGCAATCGGCAGGGCCTCTGGCTCATAGCACACTATTCCCTCCAGCACGTGGGTGCTGCGGGCCTTGCTGAAATCGAAGTAATTCTCCGGCCGGGGGTAGCCGCTGCCGTGATAGAAATAGTCCGCGAAGTGCAGCGAGAAGTCCTTGAACGAATACGAGAGGTCCCAGTCTATCTCCTTGTAGCTGTTGTCGATGGCCAGGAAGCCGAAACTCTGCAGGCGCCAGCGGCCGTAGTTGAAATTGATGCAGGGCGAGAACTGGGTTCCGCAGACCTTGTCCCCGCGCCAGATGTACGCGGAATAGAGCTCCACGCTTCCGTCCACGCTGAAGCGCGGTGCCTCCTGCGCCATTGCGGCGGAGCCGGCAGCGAGCAGCAGCGCCAGGATCGTCAGTCTTCTCATAAGGTCTTGATATGGATGTTTCTCCAGCGCACCTTGATGCCGCCGCCATCGTGGATCTGCAGGGCGATGCGGCCGTTGCCTGCGCCTATCTTCGCGTCTTCCAGGTCAACCATAGGCTCGCCGTTCAGCCAGGTCCGGACGCGGTCGCCCTCGCAGAGGATGCGCATCCGGTTCCATTCGCCTTCCTTGAGGACGTTCTCCTTCTCCTCGGGAATCTGCACCAGCCAGCCGCGGCCGTAGGATTCGTAGATGCCGCCGGTGTCGCAGTTCTTCGGCGCGACCTCCACCTGCCATCCGCGGACCTTGGTGCCGTCCACGGTGGAGCGGATGAACACGCCGGAATTGCCGTTCGCCTCCTGCTTGAATTCGAGGTCCAGGTCGAAGTCGCCGTAGTATTTCTCCGTTCCGAGGTAGCCGTAGCCCTTGTCCGGGCCGCTCTCGCACACGAGGCAGCCGTCTTCATCCACGTACCAAAGCTCCGTGCCGTAGTTCACCCAGCCGTCGAGGTCCTTGCCGTTGAAGAGGTCCTCCTCCTCGCTCTTTGATGGAAGTTCCTTGATCTTGATGTTACGGAACCAGGCGGGATAGCCGTGGTCCTGCAGGCAGATGACGCCGCGGCGGGCGAGGCCGTATTCGGGCGCGTTGTCCCATTTGCCGGCATTCTTGCGGGCGAACCAGTCGGGCGTCCAGGCGTCGAATTCCACGGTGACCCTGCCGTTCAGCAGATAGGTGACGTGGCCGTTGTCGAAGATGATCTCGGACTGGTTCCATTCGCCTGCGGGCTTGAGGTCGCGGGTCTCGAAGTCAGGCACGTACATCGCATAGTCCACGGCGCAGCGCTGCCAGGGCTCGAGGACGTAGCCGTCGTTCATCTCGGTGAAGTTATCGTCGTCTATGAGCTGGTATTCAGGTCCCGTAACGTACGGGACGGGGAAATCCGGCCGCTCCACCACGTGGTAGAGCACTCCGCTGTTGCCGCCCTTGCTGATCTTCCACTCCCACTTGAGGTCGAAGTTCCCGAAGACCCTGTCGGTGACTATGTAGCCCTTGTCGTCGGCGCCTTTGCCGTCGGCAGCGATGGTCCCGCCCTCCACCGTCCAGGGGGCGGTCAGGGAATCGCCGTTGTAGTCGCGCCAGCCGTCCAGGGTCTTGCCGTCGAAGAGCAATTGCCAGCCGTCGGCCTTTTCCTTAGCCGTGAGGGTGTTATGCTTCGGTCCGCAGCCCGTAGTGCTGATTGCCGCCACAATCGCGGCCAGCAGGAGAATGCATCTTTTCATATCGTCAGTCATTTGATCGTTCGTGTATGTAGCCGTCGTCCTTGATGTTCCAGAGGACTGCCAGCAATATGCCGCCCACCACCGCGAAACCGGCCATCAGGATGAACAGGTGGTCCCATCCGAAGTGGTCGGAGAACCAGCCGAGGCCCGCTCCGGTGATCACCACGCTGAGGTAGCTCATCAGGCCTATGATGCCCAGCGCCGATGACGCCGCCTTCTTGGTGGCGTGCTTGGCCGCGGTCACCCCGATGAGGGCCTGCGGACCGTAGATGAAGAAGCCGGCGATGGCCAGCAGCACGAGCACCAGGATGGGGGATGCGTCCTTCGGGAGGAGCTGGAGTATCACCAGGCAGATGGCCACCAGGCCCATCTCCACGGCACATACGCGGTGCGACTTGCCCTTGAAGACGTGGTCGGAAATCCATCCTGCGCTGAGCATTCCCAGGCACCCGGCGACCTCGAATATGCCTATGGTCCAGCCGGAAAGCTGCGGCGAGAGCGGCACCGACATCTGCCCGAGGAAGGTGGGGCCCCAGTCCAGCACGGCGAAGCGGACCACGTAGACGAAGAGGTCGGAAGTCGCCAGCAGCCAGACTACCGGGTTGAGCAGCACCTTCTTGCGCACGAAGGCGCGGTAGGCCTTCGGGGTGTCGTCGTCATCGAGTTCCGTCCTGGTGTCGGGCAACTCCGGCAGGCCAACCGATTTCGGGGTGTCCCTGAGCGTGATGAAGATGAACAGGATGCCCGCCGCCGCGATCGTGCCGGGGATCCAGAAGCACTGCCTCCAGTCTCCGGTGGAGCCTATGATGTAGCCGCAGAGTATGGCCAGCAGGCCGGCGCCGATGGAGTGGGAGGTGTTCCATATGGCCATCTTGGTGGCCAGTTCCTTCGGCGGGACCCAGTGTGTCATCAGGCGGTTGCAGGGCGGGAATCCGCAGCCCTGGAATATGTTGTTGAGGATCAGCAGCACGCCCATCACCACCACCATCGTTCCCACGAAATCCGGGCCTTCCGTCTGTCCGGTCAGCAGGGTGGATATCCTGTCGCTCCAGCCGAAGAGGAAGTTCAGCGCGACGCAGGCCGACAGCCCGATGATGAGGTGCCAGCGCGCGTTGAAGCGGTC
>JAEEGL010368611.1_pt1 | contig 14500 bp, 13 predicted proteins | sample 9134231 | NCBI WGS metagenome assembly JAEEGL01 (sample SAMN16246548, study PRJNA631951) | gut metagenome | biome: gut microbiome; feature: rumen; material: fiber-attached | host: Bos | place: Iran: Karaj | collected 2018-10
GTTCTCTGAATTTCATCTTGATCTATAGCTTCAGATGACCATAGATCTTTTTGGAATTTCAGGGTTGCATTGCTGTTTATTTTTCAAGGTTCTGTTGTCTTGTCTTCTTTTGACGCAACTCTGATATGTTATCATGCGTATTTGTCATAGTCAAGACAATTTTTGTATTTTTTTATGTACTTTTATTGCGCACATAAAAACCCACCACAGATCTGCGGTGGATTTTAATTATATCATCAGATTTTTTTGATTGTCAACGGCGATTTGCGTTGATTTTACAAGGTTTTTTAAAATAGTATGTGTCGGATTTTCAGACCACAATATCTTGTATATTTTTTGTGATGCGGATCACTTTCATACATTTTTTATATGAAATGATATTCTGATCCGACCAGCCGGTCACCTTCATATCGAAGTTCCATTGAAAACGGAGGGGCATTTTTTTTAAGGAGATCAAAAAAGAGTCTGTCGCCTTCCCATATATTAAGAGAGTCTACCTTATCGATATCGATCCATTCAAGTATACCCTCATCCGAATCCGGCCTTACCTCGCCTGTGAACTCATCGGATGTATAAAGGAACATATACTCGGTCTCATACTTGTCCGAGATAAAATACACTATCCCGCGAAACCTTATATCAGTCAGAGTAAGTCCGGTCTCTTCATACGCTTCTCTAATCGCGCATCTTTCCGGAGTCTCTCCTTCTTCGGCCTTGCCTCCGACACCGATCCATTTGCCTTCGTTAAGATCATGCTTTTTACCGGCACGATTGAGCATAAGGTATTTACCGTCTTTGATTATATATATCAGAGTTGTGTTCCTCATATGGCAGTCCTGTCATTGTTTTGTAAAGAAAGCCAATCCGACCGCTCCGGGGCCGGCATGCGTACCTATAGTAGATCCAATCCTTGCTATCGGAAGGTCCCCGTCATATTCGCTGTAAAGATCGGTTGAATAATTGATATACTGATCAAGCAGCGCTCTGTCATTTCCCGAATATGCAAGTTCAAAGGGCATTGAAAAATCTATGCCGTTACTTTCAACATATTCTTTGAGCATGTTGTTGGCTTTGTTATATCCCCTGGCTTTACCGAGGATTTTGATCTCCCCGTCTTCACATGTTATGACAGGCTTTATTGAAAGAAGTGTCCCTGCTGCCGCTGCAGTCTTTGACAGTCTTCCGCCTTTTTGCAGATACTCAAGTGTATCAACTGATGCAATGATCCTCAGATCAGCTATTTTATCTTTGGTTTTCTGACATACGGTTTCATAGTCAGTTCCCTGCTCCATTAAGCTGACAGCATATTCAACCAGTATGCCTTCGGCAATGCAGATCTGTGTGCTGTCAATAACACATACATTGTCAAAATCTTCGGCAGCTATGCATGCGCTCTGATATGTTCCGGACAGTTTGCCGCTGACGGTTATGCACAGAACATCATCATTTGCCTTTTCAAACGCTTCCTTAAAATCAAACGGTCCTACCTGACTGGTCTTGGGCAGATCCTTTTCAAGTCGTGAATAAAAGCCGTCATAATCGATGTCTATCCCGTCCCTGAACGACTCGTTTCCAAAAGTGATCGTCATGGGAAGGACAGTAACCTCATGCTGTGACAGATATTCTTTTGTCAGATCACTGCATGAATCCGTGATTATCTTCATATTGTTGTCTCCTTCTACACACTTAACCGGAAAGACCGGTCTTAATTAAATCTCAGATTATCCCCCAGCACGGGAACCTTGCTGTCAAAATACGAAAACTCTCCGCTGTCCAATATATTACCGTTATCATCCGTTATCCTGACATCAAAGACCAGAATGTGCTTTCCTGTTTTGAGTTTCATGCACTCACAGTATATATACTCTGTATTCACTGCAGGAAGCAGAAAGTTCAGATTTGCTGACACTGTTGTCACATAATGTCCGCTCATGCTCGCAGTCGCACCGGCCATTGTATCAGCTATGGTAAGCAATGCACCTCCGTGAACACTTCCGTACGGATTATAGATCTGCTCCCGGCATTTCATGCGCGTCTTGCTGTATGTCGGACTGAGTTCGAGTATTTCAATCCCCATGAACTCATTCAGCTTATTCGCATACAGTTCAGGGATCAGCTTTTTCCTGATCGCTTCTTCTGTTTCAGTTCGGGCTGCTCTCATTTAATTCAGATACTCCAATCTTAGTTTGCTGATGAAATCCCCTAATACATATCTTGAATCAACATCCTCATATACCCGGATCATCGGACGGGTTTCATCAAATCTGCAGGAAGTGTCTTCCTCTACGAAAGGCGCATACTGCATTGAATGTCTGCCGCAATCGGGATTGAGGGTTACTGCAACAGCAGGGGAATCTCCCAGAGACCAGCTTTCTCCCTTCGTCCATCCCGCCTGATCGGAATTATTGTACGTTACCATATTCTCATAAAGATGTCTGCCTATTTCGCCGCATGGCAGGACCTTATCCTCTATCTCTGCTATCCCGATGTTTATGGTGATATATACGCTTGAAGGTATCAGCCATATATCAGCACCGCTTGTCAGTACATAGTTGGCTGCAATGATATCGTTTCCCGCATTGAACTCTCTGAACGGTGCTTTTACATCGCCTGCTCCATGCGTTCCTATCCACACGATAGTCATCCTGTTTATTATACCCGGACATTTTCTGATGGCAACAGCTACGTTCGTTATTGCTCCCTGACAGAGAACGAACAGCGGATGTTCATCATCCCTGAGTGCTTCTTCTATTATGAAATCTGCAGCAGGAGACGCATTTCTTTTGGGTAAAGCCTTATCATCAAAATAATGCTCAGATGAAATATCCTCCTTGCTGATCGGTCCCTCTTCTCCCATAAAGACAGGAACATCCCTGCCCATGGCCTTAAGTATCGTCTTTATCTCATCGTAGCTTCTCTTAACCGAACCTTCATCATTAAAGTGTTCAGCCAGAATACCCCTTACGATCAGCTTGGGACTTAAAAGGGCATGTACTATGGCAAAAGGATCATCAGCTTCACAGGCTGCGTCCGTATCGATGATAACTCTTATCTTTTTGTGATCGGGTACATCATAAAGAATCGGCATAAATCTTCTCCCCTGACTCCATAAATATTTATGGAATTATATCACAGAACGAACGATCATGTCCGCTCTTTTTTATGTTATGCGATCGTGCTCTGAAGATTTAAAACTTTACCTCTTTTGATGATAGCTTTTCCCTGAATCTGACATCGTGTTCAACTATCAGCATCGTAGGTTCATATTTTTCAATGAGTTTCTCGATCTGCATCCTTGAAAACACGTCAATGTAGTTTAACGGCTCGTCCCATATATACAGATGGGCAGGTGTCATAAGACTTGCTGCTATCAATACTTTTTTCTTCTGTCCTTCGGAATAATCTTCCATAGGCTTTTCAAATTGCTCTCTGCTCATGTCAAGTTTCCTTAGCAGGGCAAGGAGCAGACTGTGATCAAGATCCCTGCTTTTGGCATAATCCCTGAGCATTCCTTTAAGAAAAGACGTATCCTGATCTATATAAGAAACTTTAATGTTCGGAGCGACAAGAAGACTTCCTGTCATTATGATGCTGCCATCGTTTTTGCCGGTTTTATCATTTTCGATCGCGTCAAGTATAAGCCTGATAAGAGTGGATTTTCCGCATCCGTTATCACCGTTTAAGAAAACTCTTTCTCCCTGCTTTAATTCAAAAGTCAGGTTGTTAAATACACTCTGATCTGCATCGGAATACTTTACGGAAAGATCCCTGCACTCTATAAGCCTCTCTTTATAATGCTTAAGCGGCATCACCTTAAGGTCAGTGATCTGCTCTATATCCTGAAGCAGGCCTTCTTTTTCCTCTATCTCGTGTCCGATCCTCTTTTCAAAGGACTTGACCCTTGACTGCATCTTTTTGGTCTTGGCTCCTATGTATGCACGTGTATCCAGAAATCTGTCATGTTCTTTAATCGGATCGTATCCGATTTTGGTATTCTCGTTTTTCTCAGCCCATCTCGATGCCCTGTCAGCGGCCGCTTTCAGTTTTCCTATCTCCTTCAGATGCTTTTCGTTTTCCGCCCTCGCAAATGCATCGGCTTTTTCTTTGTTATCCCACCAGCTGGAGAAATTTCCGGCCTGAACTTCAATGGTTGAACGGTTAAGTATCAGAACATGGTCTGTACACGCATCCAGCAGATCTCTGTCATGAGAAACAAGAATGAATCCTTTTTTTGCGGAAAGGTATTCTTTGATGATATTTCTTGCTTCCACGTCCAGGTGATTGGTCGGTTCATCAATAAGCAGAAATTCGTTTTCACCTGAAAACAAAACCGCAAGCATTATCTTGGTCCTTTCTCCGAAACTGAGTGACCCAAAGGGTCTGTAGAGGAGTTCAGCTTCTATTGACAGTTTTGGAAGCTCACACATTACACGCCAGTTCTCCACTCCGGGTTTCCATTTTTCAAAAAGCTCATCTGCCGTAAGGTTCTGATCGTTTTCCTGCAAGCTGTATGGGAAATAATCAAACCGTACGCTTGTCGATATACTCCCTTCATATTCATATCTGCCGAGCAGAAGGTTTAAGAAAGTTGTTTTTCCTTTCCCGTTTCTTCCGATAAAACCAAGCTTCCAATTCGTATCGATCGAAAAGGATGCATTTTCAAATACATTTTCAAAACTGCTTTCATAGCAGAAGGTTAAGTTATTTACGTTTATCTGTGACATATAACTCCTATCTCCCGGATAAACAAAAAGCCTGTTCATGCATACGCAAAAACAGACTCGCAAAAACAAACTTATATATCACCAGCAGCAATAAGTAAGAATGAAGTGTCAAAGCGATAATCAGATTCAAGCGTACACAAAAAGCCCTTTTCCGGGTCAAAAAAGTGTTTACTTAAACTTGATCATCAAAACTTCATTTCTTCACCTGTACACTTACGTGCTCTTTCTTTTTGGTACTCCAACAGGCGGTTGGAGCTAAAGCGGAGAAAGAGGGATTTGAACCCTCGCGCCGCGCAAACGACCTACACCCTTAGCAGGGGCGCCTCTTCAGCCTCTTGAGTATTTCTCCTAACTGAATTACAAACTTTACGTTATGTACTTCCGGGATGCAGATTCTTGCAAACCCTTTAGTCATTATATGCAAGAGCCTATTTTTTGTCAAACGGCTCTTTGCCTACCTCTTATCCTTATCGATGAATTCAAGTCCTATAACTGCTATAGCTGCATAGATAACAGTAAACAATATCAGGAAACCCCAGCATCCCAAAATATTCGAAGATGTTGAAGCGTACTGTGCATTCTGGTTGTACTCGGCACATTTTAACAGGAGCTGATCACGATAATTATTGTTCTCTATATAAACCATTACCTCCTGTATGGGTTTAATTCCCTCATATTCTACATTTCTCATCTTAAGGATAGCATTCCAAAGCGATACCATCGGCAGAGAATTGTAATTACCCTGAGCACACAGTGCTGTAAGCCCCCACTTGGCAATGGTAACATTGGTGATCTTCTCCGCAAAACCCGAAAGCGAGAAAAATCCGCCTGAAAAAACGAGCTGGAATATAAGCAAAAAGGGCATAACCGTCATTGCAGCCGTGGTAGTGTGTACCCATGAGGATATCATAAGCGACATCATATCAGCACAGTATGTGGTAAGGAATATCGTGATCCCCATATCGACAAGTGCGATCGGAGTGATATAACTGACAGAGGGGAAATTCACCTTTGAATACATGCAGACACCTATCGTAATAACTGTCTGGCACAAGCAGAGAAATGCCTGATATATCATGTGTGCTGCTACATAAGCGGAAATATGCAATCCGGAGCGATGCTCTCTTTTGATTATCGCTCTTTCGCGGCAGACATTCTGGATCGAGTTAAAGAATCCGTTCCAAATACAAATGCACGACAGAGCAAAAGTTCCCAGAAGTGTACCTTCCTGAGTGACAAAAAGATTACCGCCTACAACAAATGCAACAAGTCCGGCTATCACAGCAGACATAGGAAGTACCTTCCAGTCGTTCTGATATATGAACATCCTGAACATCTTTCCCAAATAAATCCCTACCTGACTTAATCTTCCGATGTGTTTTTGCGTATTTCCACTCATACTCTCTAACCCACCTTTTCGACAGCCAGATCGCGGACACGTTCCATATAATTCTCAACGAATTCATCGGCTCGTCCTTCACCGCCCTCATCTTTCTGATTGACCGAAAGCAGTATCTGCTCCATTGATTCTTTGCCAAAGAACCCGTAAACATCCTCAACCGGTCCGTAATAAGCAAGTCTTCCGGTTCTCGAAGAATCTTTGGCCAAAACTACAACATCATCAAACAGGTCTATGACTCTGTCAGGTGTATGTGTGATAACTATGACTATCTTTCCGCTGTCGGCAATTTCACGGAGTTTCTCAAAAAGTCCTCTGGCAACCACTCCGTCAAGACCCGAATCAGGTTCATCCAGAATGAAAAGCGACGGGTCGGAGATAAACTCCATAGCGATAGACAGTCTCTTTTTTTGTCCTCCGGAAAGCTTCTCTACAAGGCTGTTTCTGATAGAAGAGAGGCCAAATTCCTCCAGGACCTGCATAACTCTTTCTCTCCTGCTAGCCCTGTCTACACTCTCCGGAAGTCTTAAGGTTGCAGCATCCATGAGAGTCCTTATTACGGAGTCATTTCCGCGCATAAGATCCTGCTGAGGTACAAATCCGACATCATATTTCATCTCTTTATAGTCTTTATAAAGATCGTTATCATTAAGCAGGATCGAAGCATCTGCCTGTTCGTATCCGGTAACGGCATTTACAAACGTTGTTTTACCCGCTCCGGAGCCTCCAAGTAAAAGAACCATATGACCTGCGGGAATATTTAAATGAATATCCTTTAACAGATATTTTTTTCTGAAGAAATCTATGACCGTCCTCTTAGTGATATTAACGGTAAGTCCGTTATCTACGGCGCTGACCAGTGTTCCCGATTCGCCGACTCCCGGATCATCAATGATCTCAAGTTTCAAGACCGGAACAAATTTTTTACCAACGCCCCAGATGATCGAGGTTAATGGTTCAAAAAAGATCCATAGCCATAACCATCTTTTCTTTCTGCCAAACACTCCGCAAAGTCCGGATAATATGCGGAACGAATATATCAGGCAGGCAAACCCTATAGCCAGAAGGAACACAGTAGGAATGATGATATACTTTGACTCCTGACCAAGGATCCTGAATAACAGAAGGCATATATAAAGAAATATTTCCAGTTTCGCGAGCGTACGGCCTTCTTTTTCTCTCCTGGCAGTTATTCCCAGTTGATATTCTCTGACGATCGGAATAAAAGCCAGCTTAGGCTGAGGATGTGCACATTTGGTCATGATCAGGAAATAACCGTATGATGTGATTATCCACAATACTGCTGAGCGTACATTGGCATATACTTCGCTTGTTAACATATTGCCATTCCTTTCTGATCTATTCGGGGTTTATGCGCGATAATATAACAACATTATGGAACTCTCCGTCGGTGAAGATATCATCCCGGAGCAGTGCCTCCTGTTCAAATCCACAGTGAAGGAAGCTGTATAAAGAAGGTTTGTTACTTTCATACACTCTGGCATAGATCCTGTGAAGATGAAGTTCCTTAAATGCATATTCTACAGTCAGTTCAAGTATCTCCTTGCCTATTCCCTGACCGCGGACATCCTCTTCTCCCAGGAATACACCGTATTCGGCCTTTTTATTATCCTCATCTATATCCCGGATATAAGTACAGCCGACCGGTCTGTCATTATCTTTCATGCACACTATAAACTGCACGACATTCCCTGTCTCGACACGTTCCTTCATCCACTTAAGGTGTCCTTCTTTGGTGAACTCGCCCCTGTAAAAGAAGTACTTAATGACATTTTCCTGATTTCTCCAGGCTACTATCATGTCTGTATCTTCATAGGTTATTGAACGTAAATATACTCTTTGTCCTTCGATCCTTACATTCTTCATTTTCTAAGAGTTTTCCTTATCATTCACCAGTCTGTATTTTAATTCGGCAAGTTCCCAGTCCACTTCGGTATCGATATCCTGAACTTCGAGCTCCGAAAGTTCAAACGGGATGATATTTCCCAGCATCAGATTGCCGTTACGGATGAAGGCTTCAGTATCAAATACATAAAACTGTCCGGCGTCATGATATTCCTTCTCAAGGTCCTGAGATCTTGTTACCAGATGCTCGGGATATTTGAATACCAGTCTGTCATCCCTTATGATAAGCGCTCTTTGCGGAGGGTAAGAAAATGCGGTCACCGATATAAGAGTGTCGGCATCAGCTCCCTTAAATTTCTCTACAGCCTCCTTTAACCTCTGCGAAGTGATAAAAGGTGCTGTCGGATAAAGGCAGCATGCAGTATCAAAATGCTCCCCGCGCTTTTCATATTCTTCAAGAACTTCCTTAAGAACATCTGTCGTCGTAGCAAAATCACCCGATGTCTTTTCGCTTCTCATGAATGGAACTTCGGCACCGTATTTTCTGCTAATTTCAGCGATCTGTTCGTCATCGGTTGATACCATGACCGTGTCGAAGGCACCCGAATCGATCGCAGCTTCGATGGAATATGCGATGATTGGTCTGCCGTAAAACGACTTTATGTTTTTGTGCGGGATACGCTTGCTCCCGCCTCTAGCTGTAATGATGGCAATTGTCTTCATTATTATCCCAGGATCTCTTTCATCATCTTGATGATCGTATCTTTATTTGCGAAATTTTCCGCAACCACATAGGATGCATCTATTTCTATCCCGAATTCTTCTTCAAGAGCCGCAACTATATCTATGACTTCAAATGAATCTATCGTTCCATCCTCCATCATGGTATCTCCGCTGTAGGTGAGCACCTCGGGATTTATCTCTTCGATTATGCTTAGGATCTTCTCTTCCATTTAATGCACTTCCTTTATCTTATTGATATTTTAAAGATACTCCTTAAGTTTTACCCTGTCTATCTTGCCGTTGGCATTTATCGGCATCTTTTCCATATAAACCACCTTGTTCGGGAACATATACTCAGGAACCAGTTTTGAAATCCGTTCGTTTATATATGATCTGTCAAGATCCGAATCAAGGAAAAGAACTATCTTCTGTCGGTTTTCATCATAAAGACAGCAGCAAAGAGTAACCTCTTCAAGCGAAGACACCGCAGTCTCGATCTCTCCAAGCTCTATCCTGTGTCCCATATGCTTTATCTGAAAGTCTTTTCTCGAAAGATAGATTATCTCATGCCTGTCATTGTATTTAACGAGATCTCCCGTCCTGTATATCGTCTCGGGAACGTATGGATTGAGCGGATTCTGTACAAAGGCATCCCTGGTCTTTTCGGGGTTGTTGTAATATCCCATTGAAAGCGAAGTACCTCTGACACAAAGTTCACCGACTGTCTCAGGTTCCGTTACCAGCTGATCCTTATCATCGAGTATGAGAATATCCGTATTAGCCATCTCAATGCCTATCGGCAAAGGCTCTTCATCCGAAAACTCACGGTCAACTATATAGTATGTGCATGCATCGGTTATCTCAGTCGGGCCGTAGAGGTTAGCATAGAGTGCATTCGGAAGATAGCTTCTCCACACATTAAGCTGCTTGTTGGGCATTACCTCGCCGCAGAAAAGCACTCTCTTTATGGTATCCGTCAGATCGACGTTACGAAATGCCTTTAACTTCGCTACAACGATAAGTGCCGAGGGCACCCAGAATATCGTGTTGATGTTGTTGTCCTTAAGATATTGAAGAAGAAGGACCGGCTGTGAAAAGAGTTCCTTCGGAATGATATAGCAGGTCGCTCCGGTCTTTATCGTGCTGTAAATATCGAGTATCGAATTATCAAAATAGAATGGTGCCTGGTTTCCGAAACTGTCTTCGGAAGTTATCTTAAATGTCGTTGTCACCCAGTCCATGTAATCGATGACTGCACGGTGGTTTATCGTAACGCCCTTGGGAACTCCCGTTGAACCCGATGTAAAAAGTACATAAAGAAGGTCAGTATCGATACCGTTGCTCCTCTGGTCATAAATGACATTGATGTCATTTTCGGCAGGTGCCTTATCATATATTCCATCATCAATGATGATATAATCTCCGTTGTAATCAAATTCCGCAAATGCGTCTTTTAATCCTGCGGTAGTGACTACAACTGTCGGAGAAAGGACCGACAGGATCTTGTTGACTCTTGCTGCCGGCATGTCCACATCTATCGGTGAGTAGAAATTGACGCTGTATGCAGCACCCATAAAGGACGTGATGACATCAGCCCCTTTTTCAAGGTATACAACAACGGGTTTTTTAAAAAGTCCCTTCTTAATGATCTTATCTGCGATATTAAGTGCACCGTTTCGAAGCATCTCAAACGTTATTTTCTTTTTTTCGTCCGCAAAAGCAACCTTGCCGGCATACTCCTTTGCGGTATCATCCAAATAAAATGTGATATTGGATCTCATCACACCCTCCGTATATGTATATTTTTCCGGGACCGATCAGTACTCAAGTTTTGAAACGTCTATCCCTGCTGCCACATAGCCTTCGCATCCGTTAACGGATACTATGAACTTTCCTTCGTTTTCGTAAATATCCCTGCAGAAAAAGTCCGTAACCTCATGAAGAAGTATGGATGAAGCTCCAAGTGCCCCTTCATAAGAGTATTCCTGCATTATCCCCGCTTCAAGAAGAGTCTTTCTTCTGTCCCCTTCGTCCGTGTTCGTGTTTTTAACCGAGAGGTTAAGCGGTCTTACATACATGCTGTAAGTCCTTCGTTCTGTTACCCCGTTTGCATCGGTATAATTTCCGGTAAATTCTTTTTCATATCTGTAAGGAACACTGCAGATGGCTTCTGCGTGGTGCATCTGCGTACAGGCATCCGCCACGGTATTGCCTATCGTAAGCTGCTTAGCATTCTTTTTATATAAAAAGTCAAACGGAGTATCCTTGCCGAATGCACATTTGTTCTCCATAGCGCAGAGCTCTTCGGTATCTTTTCCCCATACCATCCATGAGTAAAGCGGATGTTTCGTGCGCTTAAAGTCGTCTCTTAATAATGCTTTGTTTCCCAGCGCTCCGACCTTCGACGGTGTACTTCTGATATCAAAGTCAGTTCCGTGACAGAAATCCCAGTTGAACATCCTTATCATAACGGTACCGTCCGGCACGAGTTCCTTAAGTGCATCTATAAGATGATCGGGATCGAATCCGATCTTTCTTTTTCGGCAGAACATCATGATGCTGACCATATCCGATGCGACATCGATGATATCATCCTTTTTGATCCCGACATGCGAGATAAGCTCTTTATAATCCAGTTCCATTTTCTTCTCCTGCGGCTTTATGCTTCATCAAGCAGTCCCGCATCCTTTAATTCATCTATGATCTCCGTTATATGTTCAACGGGAACCCCTATCCTCTTCGCAAGGTCCTCAACGCTGTTTCTGCCGTCACAGTATGTGATCACATCTCTTTGCACGAGGATCTTATCGTATATCCCTTTCCTTGAGATGGTGGAATAAAGACCTCTTTTACCAAGCTGCGGTTCACAAAGGACATTCATCCTGTAATAATCGCTCTTTTCAAGCTTATCTATTATGTTCCTCATGACATCGAAGCTTCCCGCAAACCCCCCGGGAGATACAAAATCCATGTTATCGTCAGAGGTATGATATTCGGGGAATAATCCGAATTTCGATCTGCAGAAACATACAACCGGGAGCTCGACACCCGGAGCATTGTACTGTCTTTCGTCAGAGCCCCTGTCGCTGAAGTTGTATACTGTCACGTTATCTCTTCCTGATAACTCATCCTTAAGCAGGCGGTCCGCAATTGTATCAGCATATCTTGACTCTATCATTGAATAGGCATTGTCATCTCCGACGCATGATAATACAAAGCCGGCTTTTAACTTTTCCTTTAGCTTCTTAAGATTATCGTTGACCGAAAGATATGCGATCGATCCTATGGTCTCGGGATTAAATACAAATCTGTAAGTGTATTTTCGATCCTCAAGTGATGAAACATAGTTGATGAGCTCACACATCAGCGCAAGCCCCGAGCATTCATTATTCGCCATTGAAGGATGGCAGAAATATGAAGAAAACAATATCTCCCTGTCAAGTCTTCCCGGGATAACGGTATCTGCCAAAGTGAGACTTCCGTCTATAAGCTCACTGTCGATGAACATGTGATATCGGCCTTCGGGAAGCGATTCCAGCTGATCCTGACTCATACAGAATCCGAATCTTTCCTTATAGTAGGATGTCACATATGGGATCACATTTTTCTGGCCGGGTTCGGTATAAACATGCTCCTTTAATTCATCAAGATCGACCCATTTATCAACAGGTGTCGAATACCCGAGAACATGAAGATTGTGTTCCCTGGCATCTATTATATGTTCACCTGCTTCGTTCTCGATATAGGCCTGTCTTATCACCCACTCCTTCGGAACAGTCCAGTCAAAAACCTGTGTTCCGGTGGGTATCTCATATCTGTTTAGTTCAGGTGTGATGGCCTCATCTATTGCATCAAGAGTCTTTCTGACTCCCTCACCGGTCAGCGAGCGGAAATAAGGATATATCTTTCCCGCAAAGTCATACATTCTCTTACCGGCGTTTTCGGTATCGTACATGTTAAGCCTTCCTTAAAAACTGCTTTGCAGCATATTTTTGAAATGATCTCAGATCACTTCATTCTGTCTGTGAATAGCGGGATCTTCATACCTGTCCATGAAATCCGCGCCCAGGAATACCTTGTTTTTGGCAAATTCTATCGCATCCACAACAGTCAGGATCGAGACTGCCGTATTCATCTTAAACTCGGGTATCTCATTTAATACTTCCATCGGGAACCTTCCCTTTATGATGATGCAGTCCTTAAAATCTTCTGAGTAATCAACCTTGTCCCTGGGATGCGGTTTAATGAAAACCAGAGCGTCCTTTGCATATTCACTGATGATATCCCTCATTATCCTTTTTCGCGTCTCGATATCGCATACGGGATCCGAAAGTATCATCACCTTTCTTTTACCGGGGTCCTTTGATTCTATCTGGGAAAGAAGTTTATCGGGATCCTCCATGAAGATATCGAGAAGATAGTGTCTGTCATCATCTCTTATCCCCTTAAACAGAGAACTCCTTTTTACTTCTACATAGTTATCGAGCTTGTACTTAAGGGAGGCGATATCGTTTACCTCCATATCGATACAGTATTTGGAATAACCGTTCTCGATAAAAATGAGGTTCATCTTTGCCAGAAAAGCTTTGAGCTCAAAGTGTCCGCGGTTTCCGAACCTTGCATCGTCACAGTATTTAATGGTATCAAGTCCGTCTTCGACCGCATGATATTTTATTTTTTTATAATTCAGATAATACCCTATGGGATCGGAATCACAGAAAACATAGATATCCCTGTATTTTTTGAAATTCACCGGAACATATTTCTTCTGTGATCTTCCGAGAAGCTTGGTGTATACGATCCTCTGAAGAAGATTAAGGACAATGTTTTTTCTGTCCTTATGAAAAAACATGACCAGCGGGAAAAACTCATCCGGTTTTTCGTCAAACATCAGTACATCTTCAAATATTCCCGAACGGCGGACTCTGTCGGGAAATGTTCCGAAATCATTTGACATCGTACTGAGGACCAGAGTTGCTTTTCCGCGTTCGCTTTTAGGTCTGTTAAGTTCCTTTACCACGGCAATATACGCATGATAAAAGGTATGGCAGACATAGATCCTGTCTTTCTTTGAATTGGCAGAAATCTTTTTCCTTAGATTTCTGTATCCCCAAAGCAGTTTATAATACCTGACAAACAGCCTCGGAGAGATCATCGCGATGCTTATAAGCCTCTTTTCCTCAGGATTCGTCTTCTCGATATAGTATCTGTTTTCTTCAAACCTCGGAAAGGCTTTCTTCAGTCCGTCGCAGAGTTCTTTGATAAACGAGATCCTGACTGGCTTAACACAGGGCATGTATGTAAAGAGAGTGTTAATGAAATAAAGAAGGGTATATTTATACTCTATCTCATCCCTGAACTCATCAAAAAAACCCAGTCTTTTAGCTTCTTTAAGCATGATGTCTCCGGCGGCCATCCTGTCCCGGCATCTTTTTTCCGAGAATGAGTGAACCGTTGATGTTTCATGCTGATAGTAGTAATAAAGCGGTTCTTCTACATATTCAAACCTTTTTGCTGTCAGAAGATAAGAATTACTAAGCGCATTGTCTTCATAAAAAATGTCTTCCGGGAAAAAGAGGTCATTTTCAATGATCGTCTTTCTGCGGAATATCTTTACACAGAGACTTCCTCCGTCCATGATAAGACTGGCTTTTTTATCATGATCGAGCAGCCCTGTCTGATCCCGTCTGCTGTTGGGGACCGGATCTCCTGCCTTAAACGTATGCTCGTATACGTATGAATAATCGCAGCCGACAACATCGGCTCCCGTCACTTCGGCTCTGGTTAA
>JAEEGL011737219.1_pt1 | contig 14500 bp, 13 predicted proteins | sample 9134231 | NCBI WGS metagenome assembly JAEEGL01 (sample SAMN16246548, study PRJNA631951) | gut metagenome | biome: gut microbiome; feature: rumen; material: fiber-attached | host: Bos | place: Iran: Karaj | collected 2018-10
CGGGGAATGCCGCGCTCTATCCCGTGCGCAGCGCCCCGCGGGCGCGCCGCGTCGAGGAGCGCACGGTGCTGCTCCTGCGCTGCGCGGGCAAAACGGCCATCCGGCGGCGCGAGGAAAAGGGCCTGCTGGCAGGCCTGTGGGAGTTTCCCTCTCTCGACGGCTTTCAAAGCGAGGAGGCGCTGCGCGCGCTTTTCCCGGACGCGCTTTCGATCTCGCCCGGCGGCGAGGCGCGGCATCTCTTCACGCATGTGGAGTGGCGCATGCGCGCATTCTGCATCGAGCTGCCGCATGAGCTGCCGGGATATGTGTGGGAGGACGCGCCCTCGATCCGGGCGCGCTATTCCGTCCCCACGGCGCTGCGGGCCTTCCTCAAACGCCTGTGACAAGCGCGTTTGAGGAAAATGCAACCGTCGGTTGCGGAACTTTCAAGCCCTCTTGATGGCATGCAAACGGCTCTTCGGCTATAGTGGGCTCATACGAAACGGAAGGGAGTTTTCAACATGATACTCGCAGACAAGATCATCGAGCAGAGAAAAAAGAACGGCTGGTCGCAGGAGGAGCTGGCGGAAAAAATGGACGTCAGCCGCCAGTCCATTTCCAAGTGGGAGAGCGCGCAGGCCGTGCCCGACATGGGACGCATCGTGCGCCTGTCGCAGCTTTTCGGCGTCAGCACCGATTATTTATTGAAAGACGAGCTGGAGCAGCCGGACTCCGCGCAGAGGACCGACAGCGACTGCGAGCTGAGGACCGTGTCCATGGAGGAGGCCTCGTCCTTCCTGCAGATGCGCGAGCAGATCGCCGCGCGCGTCGCCGTCGGCGTGATGCTGTGCATCCTTTCGCCGATCCTGATCATCCTCCTCAGCGGAGCGCAGGAGATGGGAAAGCTCCCCTTCACCGAGGCGCAGGCCGTCGGTCTGGGGCTGATGCCGCTGCTCGTGCTCGTGGGCTGCGCCGTGGCGCTCTTCGTCACCTGCTCGCTGCGCGCGCATCCCTATGAGTATCTTGAGAAAGAGCCGATCGACACGCTCTACGGCGTGGACGGCATGGTGCGCGACCGCCGCGAGAAGTTCCGTCCGGCCTATTCCCGCCAGCTCACCGTCGGGATCGTGCTGTGCGTCGTCTCCGCGCTGCCGCTGTTTTTCAGCATTCTCTTCTTCGAGGGCGACAGCTTTGCCCACGTCGTCGCGGTCGGAGCGCTGCTGGCGATCATCGCCGTCGGCGTGATGCTGATCGTCCGCTCGTCCATCGTATGGGACGGCTTCCGCCAGCTGCTGGAGGAGGACGACTACAGCCGCGAGGCCAAGTCGACCGAGAAGAGATTCGGCTGGATCGCGGGGAGCTACTGGATGCTCGTCACGGCCGGCTATCTTGCCTGGAGCTTCGTCACGGGCCGCTGGGACAGCACCTGGATCGTCTGGCCGATCGCCGGCGTGCTCTACGGAGCGATCTACGGCATCCTGCGCGCGCTGAACAGGCGCGAAGGCTGAAGCTGAATGAAAAACGAAAAACGCCCGACGATGACATCGTCGGGCGTTTTTTTCGGCCGGGGAGCGCGTCCCCGCCTGTCCGCCTTCTCCTTCCGGCCGATGAAGGCCGATCGCGGCGGCGTAAACGGGCGGAGGGCCGTTCCCCTTTTCGTTTTCTTCTTTCGATCCCGTCTTTTCCCGGAGCTTCGCGCTCCGGCCTCAGTCGCTGCTTTTCTCCCGACGGGCGATGAGCATCTTCTGCAGCGCGACGACGATGGAGGCCACGAGCTCAAGATACTGCGGCTGATAGAGGTCGATGCTGTAGCGGTCATGCAGCGAGAACATCTTCTGTCCGATCACGGCGATCAGCTCGTCGTTCTGATCGGAGAGCGTGAAGTTCAGCCCGACGACGTTTCCTCTGAGCTTCCAGTCCAGGCCCTTGATGTTGGTGACGTCGCTGAAGACGTGGAACAGCTCGTTCGACAGGGTGATCTTTCTCCCGTCCGCCATGGTGATGAAATGCTCCTCGTGGAGACTGATCGGCTTTTTCTCAAGGTGGGCCACCGGCGCGCCGGCCGCGTCGAATATGTCGGTCTTGCCGAGAAGGGAAAACACGGCGGATCTCGTGCGGTACAGGACCTGTCCCTGCTCGTCCTTGATCTCGATCTTCTGGTGCAAGTCGCCCGGGTCCAGCTCGGTATAGATCGAGCAGGCCGGAACGCCGTATTTTGCGACGTTGTCTTCATTCGGGCGTTCGCCCGCGCCGTGGAATTTTTGGATATTCGAAAAAATGCCCATGGTGCGATCCTCCTTCGCGGCCTGTCCCTGCAGGCCGTTTTTTATTTTTTTCTTGCGCGCGGCGCGGCCGCGTTATTTCCCCGCCTCTGGGAGGCAGTGCATCTGCGTCCTGCCCAGCACGCGGAAGCCCTCGGCCGCTCCGCAGAGCGCGCGCAGGCCGAAGTCGGCCGAGCGCAGGCGGAGATAGAGGGCGATGCTTTTCGCATCGGCGCAGTCGGGCGGGAACTGGCTGCGGTGGCAGCCGAAGACGGCCTCGAGCTGGCGCGGCAGCAGGCCGCGGGTCCTGACGAAGCGGTTCGGTCTGGCGGTCATATAAAAGGCCAGGGCCTCCACCGGAGCGCTCGCGGCTCCGCAGCGCTCCATGATCTCCGCAAAGGGGGCGAAAAAGCCCACGCGCTTCGCGCATTCCCCCACCCTGCGGTGGTCGACGTGACACTCGCTCGCAACGTCGGGGTCCGGGGCGAAGATCAGCTGCGGCCGCAGCTCACCGACGACCCGGGCGACGCCGCGCAGCAGCTCTTCAAAGTCGTAAAACCCGCCGTCGCTGAGCTCCAGAAAGCGCACGTTCTCCACGCCGAGCGCCCTTGCCGAGGCGATCGCCTCGGCCCTGCGGATCGCAGCGAGCTGCTCGGGGCTCGTGCCTGCGGGCGCGTGCTCCAGTCCGTAGCGGCCGTCCGTGCAGATGAGGAAGCTCACGCTCTTTCCCGCCGCGGCGAGCTTGGCCGCCGTGGCGCCCGCGCCGATCTCGATGTCGTCCGGGTGCGGGCCGAGGAACAGGTATCGCTCGAAGCGCTCGATCTCGGGCGGGGGCGCTGCGAAGCGCAGTGCCATGGACGTCAGGCTCATGACAGCTTCTGCGCGCGGCGCTCGCGCAGCTCAGCGCAGATGCGGTCATACTCCGGCTCGTCGAGCTTGTAGCGTCTGAGGTACATGAAATAGCTGACGACCATCAGCGCGCAGGGCAGCACCGTCATGACCAGCAGCAGACCCAGAGACTGGCTGTGCGTGACGCCGCGCAGCAGGTCGTGGATCGTGGCGAGCTTTTCCGCCTCGCTGATGGTGCCGGAGGCCGCCGCGTTCTCGAGCGTGGAGATCTCGTTGGTATAGCGCGTCACGCCCGTCAGCAGATAGGTGCCGGAGGCGATCACGACCGTCAGCGCCGAGGCGAGCTTGGTCAGGAAGGGGCGCAGCGAGGTGATGATGCCCTCGTCGCGCGTCCCGTGGAGGTATTCGTTGTATTCCACCGTGTTGATGACGGAGATCATCAGGATGAGATAGAAGCCGTACTGGCCGAAGTTTGCCAGCATGTAGCCGATCGTGATGAGCAGGAACTTCAGATCCATCCCGCCGAGCATGACCGCGCCCGCCCTGAGCGCGAGCGCCGGGCCGATCATCAGCACATAGCCCGCCAGCGCGACCTTCATCAGTACGCCCATGAGCGGCTTTCGCGGCAGCCTGCGGGAGATGGCCGGGTAAAAGATCATCAGCAGCGCCGTGACGGACATGCCCACGGTCGTGAAGAGCGAGTAGAGCCCGCCCTCATAGCCGAATTCAAAGTAAATGTAGGTCGAGCCGATGCCGGACATGACCACGCCGTTGCCGATCTCGTGCACGAGGAAGATCAGCGCGATCCACAGCAGCTGGTCGTTGCCGGTGATCGTGCTCCAGATCTTTTTGAAGCTGACGGGGGGCACGGGCTCGTCGTTGTAGGAGCGGTTCTCCTTCACGCCGAAGAGCACGAAGCAGAGGAAGGCCGGGGCCAGAAAGGCGATCGCCAGAGCGATGCGGCCGTAGGCGATGCTGGTGCTGCCGCCGATGGCGTTCGCGCCGGTGGTCAGCATCGGGATAAAGATGCTGGCCGCCGTGCCGCCGATGCCGGCAAAGAGCGTCGTGCGGGCGGTGAAGGTGTTGCGCGCGTCGCCGTCGGAGCTGAGCGCCGGGATCATGCCCCAGTAGGAGATGTCGCCCATCGTGTAGGTGATGCTGTAGAGGAAATAGATCACGCCGAAGAACCACACGAAGCTCCAGCCCTGCAGCTTTGTGTTGAACGCGGCGTAGATCACCGCCGAGGTCGAGAACATGCCGATGAGGATCCAGGGCTTGAACTTGCCCCATTTCGTGCGCGTGCGCTCGATAATGTTGCCCATGATCGGATCGTTGAGCGCGTCGAAGATGCGCGCGCCGACCATGATGGCCGTGATGGCCGAGAGCTGGCCCGCCGTCAGACGGCGGGTGAACAGCACGAAGGTCAGCAGGAAGTTGGTGACAAGAGAATAGACCATGTCGCGCCCCACGGTGCCGAGGGGGAACATGATCAGATTTCTGCGGTCGGTCTTTTCATCCATGATGAGGATCATCTCCTGTTGTTCGGATAGGGATACTCTACCATTTTCCCCGAGAAAGTGCAAGAGGCGGGAGCCCTCGCTCCCGCCCTCCGCCAGCCGTTACTCGCCGATATCGCCGCGCACGACCTTGCCGATGTTCCAGACGTGCGCCGCCTTGCGCGCCGCCTCGTCCCGCTGCGCAGGCGACTTGTATTCCGCATGCGCCGTCTGCGCGCCGCAGTCCATGCACATGACGTACCAGCACCAGCCGTTCTCCTCCTCCAGCAGCCCGGGGCCGCCGCAGAAGGGGCAGTCCTGCAGCTCCAACTCGTCGCGAATGTCCATCTTCATATCCTCCGTTCTTTTTTCCTGCGGGGATTATATCACATTTTCCGGGAAAGGAAAACAAAAAGATACGGCTGTGATGACGCAGCCGTATCTTTTGCTTTTCAATCGCTCTCGTCCGAGGGCACGACGATCTCGCGGATCGTGAAATCCTTCCCGCTCAGCACGGTCTTGCTGAAGCTGCCGCAGCTCGGGCAATAGCCCTTGTGCTCGATCACGTTGAATATCTCGTCGCAGTCGTCGCATTCCGCCAGCCCCGGGATCACGTTGATCGTCAGCTTCGCGTCCTTCAGGATGCTGTCCTTTGCCGCGACAGGATAGAGCTCGCGGAGATATTCCGGGATCACGAGAGAAAGCTCGCCGCAGTCCACGACGACCTCGCGTATCTCGCTTACGCCGTTTTCCCCCGCAAAGTCCGTGACCGTGCGCACGAGCTGACGAAGCAGCCCGATCTCATGCATTTTTCCCGCCGACCTTTCCGATGTGCTTCTTCACCGCGTTGATGCCGATCTTCGGCACGTTCTTCACCACGCGGCCGAGCGTATGGAAGTACTCCAGGTTGTCCGCATCGCTGACCTTCTCCAGACGGATCGCGTCAAACTTGCACTTGGTCGTGCAGACGCCGCAGCCGACGCACATATATTCGTCCACGACCGCGGTGCCGCAGCCGAGACAGCGGGCGCATTCCGCCTTCATCTGCTCCGCGGTGAAGCCTGCCCGCAGATCGTTGAAGCTGCTCTTCGCCTCTTCGCCGGAGACGCGCGCGGGACGCTGCCGCGGCGCGCTGTCAAAGCCGCCGGGCGTGATCTGCGCCGCGCTGCGGTCGAAGGGCCTGTAGTCATGGTGATCGCGTCCGAGCGTCAGCGTCTGGCCCTCGTGCACGAAGCGATGGATCGAGACCGCGGCCTCCTTGCCGGCGGCGATGGCGTCGATGACGAACTGCGGTCCGGTGACGACGTCGCCGCCCGCGAACACGTCTTTCACGGCGGTTTGGTAAGTCCGAAGGTCGACCTCTACCGTTCCCTTCTCCCCCGTCGGCAGGCTGATGCCGCCCAGCTCTATACGCTGACCGGCCGCGGAAAGGACCGACGTGACCGGGACGGTCTCGAATTCTCCCGTTCCCTTCACGCTGCGCCGACCCTTCCCGTCGGGCTCGCCAGGCTGCATTTTCTCAAGTCTCAGCCCGGATACCCGCTCCTCGCCGATCAGCTCGACAGGCGTGCAGAGGAAGCGGAAGAGAACGCCCTCCTGTCTGGCCTCTTCCACCTCGTCGCGGTCGGCGGGCATGTCCTCCTCGCCGCGGCGGTAGTAAACCGTGACCTCTGCGCCGAGACGGACGGCGGCGCGCGCCACGTCCATCGCGACGTTTCCGCCGCCGATGACCGCGACCCTGTCCCCCACCTCGGGGCGCTCGCCGCGATTGATCCGCCGCAGAAAATCGATGCCGGTGGACACGCCCTCGAGCTCCTCGCCGGGGATGGAGAGCTTCGTGCCCTTCGAGGCGCCGATCGCGAGATAAAAGGCCTTATAGCCCTCCTGCCGCAGCGCGTCGAGCGTCACGTCCTTTCCCACCTCGACGCCGGTTTTGAAGCTCACGCCCAGCTTGCGCAGCACGTCGATCTCGGCGTTGATGACGCTTTTTTCAAGACGGAACGAGGGGATGCCCAGCGTGAGCATGCCGCCGGGCTGTTCTTCTTTTTCGAACACGGTCACGGGATAGCCCTTGAGCGCCAGATAGTACGCGCAGCTGAGTCCCGCCGGGCCGGCGCCGATGACGGCGATCTTTTCCGGATAGGGCCTGCCGATCTGGTTGATCATTTTGGGAACGTAGCGCGTTTCCGCCGAGAGCTCCCGCTCTGCGATGAAGCGCTTGATCTCGTCGATGGCGACCGGGGCGTCCATCGCGGCCCGCGTACAGGCTTCCTCGCATTTCTTGTTGCAGATCCTGCCGCAGACGGCGGGGAACGGGATCTCTTTCTTGATCAGCTCCAGCGCTTCATCGAAGCGGCCCTCCGAAGCCAGCTTGATATAGCCCTGGACCGGAACGTGCGCCGGGCAGGCCGCCTTGCAGGGCGCCGTGCCCTCCGGCATCACGTTCGTGCGGTCGATCCTGAAGTCGGGATCGTAATGCCTGCTCGTCCACAGCGAGTTGCGCGGCGTTTCCGCGGGGCGCTCCTCCGCAGTCGGGCGGCTGCAGAGCTTCATGCCCAGCTTTACGGCGTTGAGCTGGCAGTTCTCCACGCACTGGCCGCAGGCGACGCATTTTTCCTTGTCTACCTTTGCGATGTAGTTGGAACGGATCGCGTCCGGCGCGCGGAAGTATGAGGCGATGCGCAGCGAGAAGCAGGAGCAGCTGCAGCAGTTGCAGATCGCCGTCGTATCCTCGAAGCCCGGGGTGACGTTCAGTTCATGTACAAGGCCGTTTTCCTCGGCGCGCTTGAGGATCTCATAGGCCTCCTCCTTGCTGATCAGGCGGTGCGCGCCGGTCTCGGAATAGTTGATGGCGTTATCGTTGAGGTACATGCACATGTCCTCTTCGAGATGACCGCAGCCCTCGCCCATGAGGCGGCGGGTACGGCGGCAGGAGCAGGGGCCGACGGAAACGGCCCAGGCGTCGTCAAGGAGCTTGGCCACCTCGTCATAGCTCGCCTTGCGGCTGTCGTTTTCGATTGCGCTCTGCACGGGGACCACGCGCACCAGATTCATGCCCGCGTCCAGGAAGGGCGCCAGCATTGACACGCGCGTGCGGGTATATTCCTCGAAGCATTCGCCGAGCACGGGGTATTTCTCGCACTGCTCGCGATTCGTAAGAACGCCCTCCATGATACCGGGCACCCAGATCGGGTAGTACCAGCAGAGCTTGCCGTCGACTCTGCGGCTCCGGCAGACGCCGGCCGTCTTGAGCTTGTTGAGCTGCTCGAGCGTGAAGTCCACGTCCTTTTTCGCGCGGCGGGCGATCTCCTCGGCCGTGCGATTGGCCTCGAGCCGCATGTGCATCATGATCTGGCACATGTCGTCGTCCACGATGGGCTCGAGGATCTTGTATTCGGGGTCGTTATAAGTGATGCCTGTGTAGGTCAGGCTCTCGAGACTGATCTTGGTCGCGAGCTTGAGAATGTTCGGTCTGTGGGCCATGTGATCTCTCCTCCTTGCAGATGGCTTCTCTCTCGTGGCGGTCCCTCCGGATAAGATTTTAGAAGCTGGAAGGAAAAAGCTCAATGGCAAATGCTTTCCAGCGTTTATTTTCGTAGAAATGCCCATTCTCCGCCGTGCGCACTTGGGCAGTTTGATGAATGCTCTTCATCCTCCGCCAACGAGAAAAAGCGGACGGTCTTTCGATCGTCCGCCGTTATTTCAATCCGCGAAAAAGAAGCCTCTCTCGTTTTCCTCCGGGGGGATGCGCCGCGCCTCAAGGCTGTCGATGCGGATATACGCGCCCCGCTCGATCGCGGCGAGCACGCTCTCGATCTGCGCCTCGGTGCCCTGCAGCTCCATCGTGACGGTGCCGCCCCAGTCGTTGCGCACCCAGCCGGTCGCCCCGGCTGCCTCGGCCGCCCGGCGGGCGCGCCAGCGAAAGCCCACGCCCTGCACGAGACCGGAGAAGACCAGGCGCTTTCGGACGACGCGCCCCGTCATGGCCGTTCCTCAAGGAAGCGGAAGACCCGTTCGTTGAAGTCCTTCGCCTCCTCGTAGACGGCGTGGCTGAGACCGGGGTACATCTGCAGCTCGCTTTGCGCGATCGCCTCGTGCAGCTCGCGCGAGGCGTCGGCGCCGACGATCCCGTCCTCCTCGCCGCCGAGGATCAGCGTCGGGCAGGAGATGCCGCCGAGCTCGCCGCGCGCGTCGAAGGCGAGAATGGCCCGCGCGTTGGCGAGAAAGCGCTCGTAGCTCTTCGGCCGGCCGAGCCGGCCCAGAAGCGGATAGATCCTCCTGTACTTTTTGAGAAAGCTCTCCGAATAGCTTCTCTCCGCCGTGTCGATCATCAGAGCCTTGTGGTCGCCCCGCTCTGCCATGCCGATCCAGCCCTCGACGCAGGAGCGGATCTGCTCGTTGACGCAGGGCGCCGTCACCGCGAGGACGAGCCCGTCGACGAGCCCGGGATGCTCCGCCGCGAGGAGCTGGGCGATCATGCCGCCCTGCGACACGCCCATCACGGCGGCCTTTTCAACGCCGAGAGCGCGCAGGGCCGCCGCCTGGTCCGCGGCCATGTCGCGGATCGCCGTGCCGACAGGCAGCGGGTCGCGGCGGCTGAACATCCAGACGGTGTACGCGTCGAAAAAGAGCTTATAGCCCGGCGCGAGCAGCCGGGCCTTTCCCTTTACGCTCGCGAGCCCGTCCGAGAGGCCGGGCAGGATGACAAGATGCTTCCCGCCGCTCCCGAAGCGGACATAGTCCATCTGCGCGCCGTCAAGAGCGACGCTTCCGTCCTTTGCGTTCCACAGCATGGTCCGTCCTCCTTTGCTATTACGCTTGACTAACCGGATTTCTTTTGATAAAGTAACGGCGAACAGGCCGGACGCGACCGCGTCCGGAGCCGGGTCACCTCGGTGACAGTGGAGAAGCGCCCACGGGACAGAGTTTTCCGTCGGGGCGCTGTTTTTTTCGGGGAGGTCGTTTTTCTTGCCGACAGACATGGATTTTGAAAAGACCGCCATGCGGGTCTCTGCGGTGAGCATCGCGGGAAACGCGGCGCTCTCGCTCTTCAAGCTGCTCGCGGGCGTGCTCGCGCACTCCGGCGCGATGATCAGCGACGCGGTGCACTCCGCCTCCGACGTGCTGAGCAGCTTCATCGTCATCATCGGCGTCAAGCTCTCCGTGCGCGCGCCGGACAGGGAGCATCCCTACGGCCACGAGCGCTTCGAGTGCGTCGCCGCCATCGTGCTGGCGGTCGTGCTGGCCGTCACGGGCCTTCTGATCGGCTACAAGGCGATCGGCAGCATCGACGCCGGGGGCGGAGCCGGGCTCATCGTGCCGGGGCTGCTCGCGCTCGTCGCGGCCGGGGTCTCGATCGTCGTAAAGGAGGGCATGTACTGGTACACCCGCTATTACGGCAGGAAGCTGAACTCCACCTCGCTGATGGCGAACGCCTGGCATCACCGCAGCGACGCGCTCTCCTCCGTCGGCGCGCTCATCGGCATCGCCGGCGCGCGCATGGGCCACCCGGTCATGGAGCCGATCGCCAGCCTCGTCATCTGCGTGTTCATCCTGAAGGCCGCCTATGACATCTTCCGCGACGCGATGCGGAAGATGGTGGACCGCGCCGCCGACGCCGAGACGGAAAAAAGGATCTCGGACTGCGTCCTTGAGCAGGCGGAGGTGCATGGCATCGACCGGCTGCAGACCCGCGAGTTCGGCAGCCGCATCTACGTCGATCTGGAGATCCGTCTGGACGGCGCGCTGTCGCTCTTCGAGGCGCACGGGATCGCCGAGCAGGTGCACGACCGGATCGAGCGCGAGTTCCCCAGCGTCAAGCACATCATGGTGCACGTCAATCCCGACGAGCGGAAGGAATGAGCCCGCGGCTTCCCTTGCATATGAGGCGCCTCATCCGTTATGCAGGCCGCCCGTGTCCCTTGCGGACGCGGGCGGTTTTTTTATAGATTTTATAGATAAATGATGGCCAGACCCGTCAGCAGGCCCAGGACGGCCAGCGCCGCGGGCAGCTTGGATTTCCACATCAGGATGGATTCGGGGAGCAGCTCGCCGAATACCACGTACAGCATCGCGCCGGAGGCGAAGCTGAGGGAGATCACCAGCGCGGTCGGGCCGATGACGCCGATGAGGAAGCCCGCCAGGGCGCCCAGGATCGTGGGCGCGCCGGACAGGGCCGTAACCCCGACGGAGCGCCATTTGCTCATGCCGCCCGAGATCAGCGGCACGGCCACGGCCATGCCCTCCGGGATGTTGTGCAGGCCGATCACGAGAGCCATGATCATGCCGCCCCGGTTGGTGAGAAGCCGGTCCGCCGTCGCGGCGAAGGACGCGCCGATCACCATGCCCTCCGGCACGTTGTGCAGCGCGATCGCCGCCGCCATCACCAGCCCCGCCAGGAACAGCCCGCTGCGGGGCTGGCGGCCTTCCATATGCTCATGCAGATGGTTGGCGTGGGTCAGCTCCTCCAGCGAATCCGCCGTGCGCGGATGGTTTTCGTCTATATGCGCCACCTCGTGGTCGGTCTCCCTGTCGATCCAGGCGTTGAGCAGGGCGATCAGCGCAAAGCCGACGACCACCCCGCCGATCACCAGCCATACCTTCAGGGCACTCCCCTCCGTGTTCAGCGCCTCCGTCAGCAGGTCGAAGCACACCACGGCGGTCATCACGCCGGCCGCGAAGGAAAGCAGAAGACTGACGGTCCTGTCGGAATCCTTTCGGAACATGCAGGCGGCCAGGCCGCCCATGCCCGTCCCTCCTATACCGGCGACGGCCGTGATCCCAACGAGAAGCCAAAGCGAATCCATCTCTTTATCTTTACCTCTTTTCTGTTTCTGAGGGAAAACGCCTTCCGCGCTATGCCGATACGGAACCGAGCTCCGTGTAGATCATGCAGTTTTTGCCTCTGGTGGAGAGCATGAGGCTGATGCGGCCGACCGCCGTCTCCGCCGCCGGGACCGAGAGCGTTTCGAGCCGCGGGTCGCGCCGAAAGCTCGGCTTTCGGATGAGCGTGACGTGCGGCCGGAAGGCCTTGCGGTCAAAAGGGATCTCCTTTTCCGCAAGCGCATGATGCAGCCGCCGCACGAGCGCGTCAAGCTCCGCGCTCGCCTCCAGCCCCGCCCACCAGGTGTCGCCGAAGGAGCCCAGGCCGCCGAGCCGCAGCGTGAAGGGCTCGAAGCAGACGCCCTCCATTGCGTCCAGCACCGCCTCCGGGTCCGGGTAGTCCCCGATGAAGGCCAGCGTCAGATGCAGATTGTCGCCGCGGGTATAGTTCCCCTCGACGCCGCGGCGGCGCAGCTCGTTCTGCACCGAGCGCAGCGCGTCCTTCAACTCTTTGTCCGGCAGTATCGCAATAAACAATCTCATGTTCTTTATCCCTCGATATACCGTGCGCGCAGCGCTGCGAGCTCATCCCCGCTCACGCCGCAGGCCGCCCGGAGATAGCCCTCGGCGCCGCCGAAGGCCCTGTCCATGTATCTCCACGCGTTCTCCAGCATGCTCGCATGAACGCCGGCAAAGCCGCACAGCGGCGGAAGCAGCTCCTCCTCTACGTCGCGGCCGCGCAGCATGGTCTCGATCTGCTCCAGCTCGCGCCGGTAGAAGAGATTGGAGCACTCGTAGTCGCGCAGGATCGTTTCCCAGTCCGCGCCGAGCACGTCCAGGATCAGTCCGGCGGCGATGCCGGTACGGTCCTTGCCCGTGTGGCAGTGCCACAGCGCCGCGCCGCTCCCGTTCGCGGCCAGCTCGTGAAAGAACAGACCGAGGCTCTTCCGTCCTGCCGCTCCCGCGAGATAGCCCGCGTAGGCGGCGCCGATGCCCAGATCGGTCCTGCCCAGGCGGCGCCCCTCACGCGCGGCGCCGATCATCCAGTCAAAGATCCTTTCGCTCTCGAAGGTCTCCGGATCGAAGGGCGGATCGCCCCGGTCCGGACGCTTTTTCAGCTGCTCGCGCAAATAAGCGAAGTCGATCACGGGCGTGTGCAGCCACCTCGCTCCCGGGATCTCCGGATCGGGCGCGCGGTCGATCTCCTCCCGCTCGCGCATGTCGAAGATCAGGCGGAGGCCGTAGTCCTCGCGCAGCTTTCTCAGATCCTCCTCCGTCGCGTCATACAGGCGCGTCGTGCGCAGCAGAAGGCCCCTTTTGACGCGCCGGCCGTCCCGGAGGACGACGCCGCCGAGCTCACGGGCGTTGTTGAGCGAAAGCGGGAGCCGCGTCAGGGCGCGGTGCCGCTCCAGCTCCGCACGGGGCGTGGTGTTCATCTTTACCATGCTCGACGCTCTCCCTTCCCTTTTCCTGCAGTCAGCATAGCAAAACCGCAGGCAAAATGCAACAGCAATCGCGCTCAGCAGCGCCCGGAAAAAGAGACCGCCGCAGCCCCTTTCGGAGCTGCGGCGGCGTATTGCGGATATGTTCCTTACGTCAGTACTGCACCGTTATCCTGTCGAACAGGTAGTCGGCCGAATAGGTGTTCGTAGAGCTGCCGTCCTTCACCTTGATCTGCCAGCGCGCACGGAAGCCCTTCGCGTTGTGGCCGAGCGTGAGGTCGCCGATCTTGATGGAGAAGTTGGCCTTCTTGACGGTCTCGTTGATGGAGATGTTCTCATCCTTGGTGGTGAGCAGGTAGGAGACGTCGGAGAAGTTGGAATAGCGGGAGAAGCGCACGCTGCCGCGGATCGTCACCGTGCCGTCGTCGTTGATCACGCACTTGATCGTGATCTCGCCGCGGGAGGATTTGGGTTTGCCGATCCAGTAGTATCTGCTGCCGCTGCTGATCGTCTTGATCCTGTTGGCGGTGTCGGAGGCGCTCCAGGTGCCGCAGAGCGGGAGATAAGCCTTGAACTTCTCCAGCGTGTCGAGGCGCTCAGCCACCGTCACGCCGTTGTAGCTGAAGGTCACGGGCAGCTTTTCGTAGAGCTTCTTGGCCGTGTTGAGGCTGCCGTCGGCGTAGAACGCCTCGGCGGTGATGAAACGGCAGGTCGCCAGCTTCGTGGTGGCGTCGGAGAAGCTGCCGGCCTTTTCAAAGCACTCGGCCGCGCCCTCGTAATCCTTCTTGTCCATCAGGGCCTTGCCCTTGCCGTAATAGGCCTCGGCCAGCCGGCCGTCCGCGTCGAGGATGCCGTTGGATTCGCCGAAGAAGGCCGCCGCCGAGTCGTACTCGCCTCTCTGCAGCATGAGCATGCCGTTGGCGTAGTTGTAATAGCTGTTGACGAGCGGCTCGTCGATCTTTTCGAGCGCCTCCGCTACCTCGCTGTACTGGCCTTTATCCAGCATCTTGTTGAGACAGGCGATCGCCTCGTCCGGGTCGTCTCCGGCGAGAAAGGCCTCGAGCGCGGCGCCGTATTCGCCCTGGTCGAGCATCTGCTCGGCCAGCTTTTTATAGGCGTCCTTCCTGCGCTTGGCGGCGTTGGGGAAGCTCTGCGCCTCGGTGAACAGCTTCGCCGCTTCGACGTAATCCCCCTTCTCCATCATGGCCTCGCCCTTGGTGAAGCTGATGCCGCCGGAGGCGAGCTTGAGCTGCTTCTTGGCGTCTCTGTATGTGTCGGCCTCTTTGAAAAGCGCCTCGGCCTTCTCGTAATCGCCTTTTTCATAGGCCAGCACGCCCTTCTCATAGGCCTTCGCACAGCCCGCGGTCCTGGCGCGCTCCTTGGCGTCCTCATAGTTGCCGGCGAGCTTGAAGGAACGCTCGGCAGCGGCAAAGTCGCCCTCTTCAAAGGCTTTGACGCCTCTGTTGTAGCTGACGCCCGGCATGATCAGGATGCGCGCGGCAAGCAGGCCGAGCAGCGCGACCAGAACGACCGCGATGATCACGACGTTTTTCGGGTCCTTCAGGATGTTCTTCACAGTCTGCAGGAAGGGAGGCTTCTGCGCCGGCGGCACGGGACGCTGCGGCGGCTGAGGCGGCTGAGGCGGCTGGCC
>JAEEGL012461395.1_pt1 | contig 14500 bp, 7 predicted proteins | sample 9134231 | NCBI WGS metagenome assembly JAEEGL01 (sample SAMN16246548, study PRJNA631951) | gut metagenome | biome: gut microbiome; feature: rumen; material: fiber-attached | host: Bos | place: Iran: Karaj | collected 2018-10
CGCGTCGCCCGCACCGTCTCCGGCACCCGCGTCGTCGGCGCCCGCATCGCCCGCGCCTTCTCCGGCACCCTCTCCGGCACCCTCTCCGGCTCCTTCTCCGGCTCCCTCGGAGCCGTCTCCGCCTTCATCGAGGCCCTTGCCCTGCGAGGCGTCGCTCACGAGCGCTTCTCCTTCCTCTGCCTGCGTGATCGCGGCATCCAGATCCGCCATCAGGGAAGCCGAGGCGCCGGAACCCTTGAGCAGATCCTTGATCTCCTTTAACGCATTGGCATCCCCGATCGAGGACAGCGCAGCGATGGAATTCTGCAGCGCGTCGAAATCCTTGGCCGCGATCCGCTCCTTGGCGGTATTTAACAGCCGGTTCGCCAGCGCGTCCATGCTGTCTCCGAGATCCAGCAGGGCACCGGCCACGTCTCCCAGACCGTTGGCCTCGGCGGCCTGACGTGCCAGCCGGTCCTCCTCCTCCTCGATCTGCTCCTGCAGATCCTGGATCATGACTTCATATTCCTCCGCCTCGGCGAGATTCTCGTCGTCCAGGGCGGCCTTCTTCTTGGTCTGTAACTGCGCCAGCTGATCCTTCATCTGATCCAGCTTGCTCTTCATGCTGTCATTCTCATTCTTCAGCAGGCCCTGCTGATTCTGCAGGAAGGAGCCGAAGGTGTCGACCGACAGCCGTCCCTTGGTCTGGAACGCGTCATCCGGGATCCCGTCCCGCCAGCCGCCGGAGAGCGTGAGAAGATTCTTCAGATCCTGCGCCATCTTATCCGGATCGCAGCGCAGACGCTTGGCATCGACGATGTATTCCAGCTCGCTCCGTTTGTTTTCCACCTTGGCGAACTGGATCGCGAGATCATTCTCCATCGTGGCCTCACCCTTGCCGTTGGCGGCAGAGGCCGAATACTCATCGGACTGGCCGGCCGTGACGGCGGTCGAATAGGCTTCCTGCGCACGCGGCAGGAGGATCGCCTCAATGAGGGCCAGCTCCCCGATCTTGTCGGAGATGATCCCTTCCTTGATGTCGCCGACATACTTGAGGTTCATGGTATCCGCGGAGAGACCGGCGGCGGAAGCTCCGTCGATCACCTGCTGGCAGAACTCGTATTCCGCGTGGCCCAGGACCGTGTCCTGATCCTGCAGGCGCTTCACGACCTGCGCATTGTAGGTATCCTGGCAGCTCTCCATGCAGGTGGTGATGGAGGAGAGGATCCCCTCGTTCGGCGTGAACGCGTCGCCCTTTTCCTCTTCGTCCTCCTCGTCGGCATCCTCCTCGACGTAATCCGGAGCCACGGGATTCCACCAGCTGCCGGTACCGAGGCCCAGGCGCTTCATAAACGCCTCGAACCACTGCTGCCAGACATTCTCGGCGAAGAAATCATGGGAGACCGCGTTGCGCAGCTCGATCAGCCACTCCGGTCCGTACTCCGCGCCTTCGCTCTTGGCATCCTTGAAATTGCCGTGGCTCGTGTAATAACTGCCGTTGCAGAGATTATAGAGCTCGCCCAGCGCGCTTTCGTTGATCTGCGAGAGCTTCTCCATGACGATCGAGCGCCTGGCGGCATCCACCTTGGACATCAGGGTGTAGACGATCTCCGCCTCGCCGTCGTTCTCTCCGGCCTTTAATGCCTTGTAACAGGTGTAGAGGCGCTTCAGCTGCTCGTCATACTGATCCGTCAGATCATCCGACAGATCCAGCCCGAAGAAGGTGTTGATCAGCTGGTAGTAATACACGCCGCTGCGGACCGTTCCGCCGTCGTTGGCGTTCATGTTCTCGAGGAACTTCTCCTCCGTGATCGTGGTCCTGGCGGTGTCGCTGGTAAATGTGGTCATCAGCGCCTGCATCTCGGGAAGCCTGCGCAGATCGTAGGGGTCGACGAGGTCGAACGGGTTCTTCTCCTCGTTGGCCACGATATCGATCAGGATGCCGTCCGCGCCGACGAAATACTGGACGTACAGATTGGCCAGTTCCGCCTCGTCCTTGGGCGTGCCGTTGGTGGAGATCCCCTCCAGCGAACCCGCATCCGAGATATCGAACCAGCTGCCGGCGGCGAATTCCGACTTGTAGAAGATGACATCCTGTCCGGAATCGGAGGCGGACTGTTTGGCCTGCTCATAGAGTTCCTCCGTCACCGCGTCCTTGTGGATCAGATAGGTCCCGATGAAGAGTGTCCCCTCATCGATCGTATGCGATTTGGTATAAGCGCCGAAGCGCATGGCCTTCTTCTCCTCGAAGACAGCGGATGCGCGGCCGCGATAGGAGTTCACCGCCACGAATGCGATGACACCGGCCATCAGGAGTGCCAGGATCCGTATGGACTTTTTGCGGAAGATCTCCTTCATCTCCTCACCTACTCTTCCTTCATCTTCTTGATCTTATGCTTGACCGTGTCGAACTTCGCCTTGTACAGCTCGCCGCCGCTCTCGTCATAGATCGTGATGATCATATCCTTTAACGATTCCTCGATGAGCGAGAGATGCGTGAAGCTCTTGTCGAGCTTGCGCGGCTCCTCGCCTGTCAGGCTCTGGCCGGCCTTGGTCTTCACGTCATAGGCGGCCGCCTTGTCATCCTCGGTGATCTTAAGGGTGACGCTCATCATGTGGGTCACGGAATTGTCCACCGCCTCGTAGACACCGAGATCGTCGGATTCCGGCCTGACGATCCTGCGTTCCTTGGTGATCGGCAGAGGTCCCGTCGTCTGATCCGGATCGATCACAACATCGTCGATGAACTCGTCTCCGTCAAAGAGCCGGACCTTGACCTCATCCACATCTCCCGTCGTCAGGAGCAGATGCCGCAGACGCTTGCCCACCTCTGTCCGCTCGCCCACCTTCTTCCCGTCGCAGTAGAGCTCAAAATCGGTCACATCGATATCGAAGCCTTCCGGGATGCAGATATAGAGCTCAAAGGCTTCCTTCTGGATGATCTGCTTGAAGTAATACCAGGCGCCCTCCGCGTACTCCTTCTCCACGGTGCTCATCCCGACCTCGCCGAGGGTCAGCCCCATCTCCCCGTTGGTCAGGAACTGGCTGACGCCGCCGCAGTCCTCCTTGTCAAAGGCGTAGAGGGTCTGGGAATAGGTCTTCATGGATTCCAGCAGGGAATTCTGCAGTTCCTCGTAGTCATCCATCTCCGACTGGTACTCGTCAAATGACAGTTCCCCGAGACGGTTGCGCACCATGTCGCGCTGGAGGTTCACCTCCGCCTCGTCGACCTCCCTGAGGCCCTTCTTGTATGCATTGCGCACGGAGATGTAATTCTCGTACGCGTCAATGACTCCCTCCGTGACGCTGTTCTCGGAATCCCGCATGCCCGCGCACGCGGAGCTGTAATCCAGCGTATTCTGGTAGAGCGCCTCCGGCTCCTCCTGGATAAAGCGCGTTCCGTCCTCACTGCCTTTGAACCACAGCTTGGGGACCTTGATGAAGAGGATCCTGCGCTTGCCCTCCCAGTAGCTGTCGATCTGGACGAGGAACTTGTCATAGGCCGTCTTGAACGCGTTGGCCTGTCCGCCCTTGAGTTCGTTGCCCGCCAGGACCTGGTTGATATAGCCGGAGATGAGGTTCATATCCCCGCCGTACTTCCTGCTCATCGTGGAGTAATTGGTCTCCAGCTGCTTCCTGGTGCCCCGCTCCTCCATGCACGCTTCGTAATGCGAATGGTTCCGGTCCAGTGCGTACTGCACGAGCATGGGCAGCTGTTCCCGGCCGATCTCCGCCTCCACAAACGGCGTCTCAAAAGTGTATCCGGTGCTGATGTCCGTCCCCAGCTTGGTGCCGAGCTTGCGCAGATCCGCTTCCAGCGCCCGCTTGTCCGCCGCGATCTTCTCCTCGGTGGCTGTCTTCTTCTTCTGGAGCGCATCGATGTCGGCCTGCGTCGCATCCCCGGTCAGGAGCCTCGCCTTGTTCTTCTCGATCCCGAGTGCCAGGCTCTGCCTGCGCTGCTCATTGAAATCGATCGTCCGCTGCAGGACCACGATCTCCACATAGAGATTGTTGATCTCCATATAGATCCCGAGCTTGGTCTCGATCAGGGCGTTTTCCGCGCTGTCGAGCTCCGCCTGCGCCGTGATCGGCTTCATCTCCAGCTCATACAGCTCCTGCTGGGAGGGCGTATGCGGGAATTTGAAGTTTAACAGCGGCGACCAGCGAAAGGTGGCCCAGTCCTTTTTCTGCATCTTCACGGCCTTCTTGGCGCTGCTGACGGCAGCCCTCTTGGCTGCGATGGACTGCATGGCCTGGAAGTAAGCGCTGCTCTCCTCCAGTGCCAGGGCTCTCGCCGCCTTCATGGTCAGCGTCTTGCCGCCGGCCGCCTGCGCTTCGGTCCCGGTGACGGACAGTGCTCCGGCAAAGAGCGCCGGCGTCATGGCAAGCGCCAGGATCAGGGAGATCGCCCTGTTGTGGGCTTTTCTCCTCAAGCAGACTCCCCTTCCGCACGGCTGATCTCATAGAAGGAGAACGTGTCGTCCTTCGCGCCCGAGAAAAAGGTGTAGACCAGTCCGCCGCTCAGGTAGCTCGTGAGATAGACGCTGTACGAGCGGTCAAAGGAATTCACGCGCGTCACATCGGAGAACAGTGCCTCCTGCTCCATCTTCACACGCCCGTTAAACGCCTTCTTCGTATCGTTGAGCATATTGACCGCCACGGCCTCCGGCAGGAGGATCCCGGAATTGCCCTCATAGATGGGCTTGCCGAGGAGTTTGGAGACATCCGAGAGCTTCGCCAGATGCTTCTCCCCGTTCGGATAGGTGTCCGACAGCACATAGACGCTGCCGATCATCACCTCGTCGCTCAGCGCGCCGTCGTCCTGGCTCCCCGCGTACATCGCGCCGATATCCTTCATCTGCACGCAGAACATATCCTCGCCTTCATATACCGTGCGGGCGCCGCCGTACATCTCTCCGGCCTCCGCCGTGGACTTGCCGATAAAGGAGGCCCACACGATCTCATCGGCGGCGAATCCGCCCTGATAGACCACGCTCCCGTTCTCGCCGCACAGCATCCCCGTGCCGTTTTTCAGACCCCTGCTGAACTCACCGTCATACCAGAGACTCCCGTCCTCGCGGTAGAGCTTGCCGGTCCCCTCATAGAGATTGTCATGGAAGGTGCCGGTATACCACATGGTGCCGCCCGGATAATAGGTCGTTCCGTTGCCTTCGTAACGGCTCTTGGCGAAGCTCCCCTGATAGACCATATGCCCCTCGGGATCATAGAGCGTGCCGTCCCCGTTGACATAGCCCTTGGAGACCTGGCCCTCATAGGCGAGATAGCCGCTCTTGCCCAGGATCCGCACATTGTCCTTGGCGTAACGGAGGGCGATCGCATTGTAGCGGTAGGTGCGGGTGCCGTTGTGGCTGAAGGCGCCGGCGAACACCTGGCGCACCGTGAAGATATACCACAGGCTCACGATCCCCGCGATCAGGAAGGCCGAATAAGCCAGGCGCTTGCTGATCATCCAGCCGAAGATCGTGTAATAGTCCTTGGAATTCTTCGGCCGGATATCAAAGAGGCTCGTAAAGAAGACCCGGATCCGGGTGATGATACGCGCCTGTATGAAGTTCCAGCTGGTCCAGATCCTGATCTTGGACGTGATCGAGGCAAACCTCGATTTGACCGTCGATATCAGAATGGTGAGCAGATTACCGCCTCCCATATGGATCCTGCCTCCTTAACGGATGTCCGGTCTGAGAGCCCCGTCTCTGTTCTCTCCGGGGGCCGCATCCAGCAGCCTCTCGCTCTCAAACAGGTACCATCTGACGATCTCGTCCTCGGGGATCCGCTTTAAGACCTCCGAGAAACGGGTACGCGCCAGATAATAATCGTGCTTGTAGAAATATCCCATCGCCTCGTCAAAGGCGGCGGCATCGGTGAGTTTGGCGAGACGCTCTCTCTGCGGCAGCGCATCGAGGATCTCGTAAAGCTTGAGCTCCCTGCCGGAGGACAGACGCATGAAGCCGATATAACGGAAATCGGCGTGGAAATCCTCCCTGTCCCTGACCTCCCCGGTGACCACCAGGCTCATCTTCATGGTCCTGAGCCACTCGGCGATCCGGGAGAGTTCGGCGAGCTCATCCGCCAGCAGGAAGGCCTCGCAGGTGTCCTCCGAACCCGCGACGCCGTAAGTGTACGCACCGTAATACAGGAACATGTTGAAGACCGGTCCCCTGTGTGAGGCGGTCAGATGCTCTCTGGCCAGGCTCACGCCGAAATTCTGGCTCCCGTACTGATCCTCCAGGAACAGGAGTTCCATGACCGCACGCTCGCTGTTGTTGGAGATGATGATCCCCTCCTCGCCCTGCCGCTCCTCGAGGAAGTCGATGAGATGATTGAACTTCTCGATGCGTTCCGCGGGCTCCGCCTTTTCATCGCTCGCGATAAAGGCCAGCGTGCCGGTCAGATAGGCCGTATCGCCGCAGGCGACCTCCGTGATGGAATCCCGCCCGAGGATCCGCTCGATGCTCTTGGGAGCGAACCGGAAATATGCCTCGTAGATCCGGTAGCGGTTGTAGTTGATCTTCTCGATCCGCTTCTGGATCTGCAGCAGGGAATTCCACATGCCGTCCATGTCGCGGCCGATCGCCAGACCCTTCTGCTCGGTCCTGCCGCCCACCGCGACCTCGCTGATCGCCTTTTCAAACTGTCTGAGATCCGCCGACTGCAGCCACAGGACGAAGAACAGGACGATGCTCCCCAGTGCGTAGATGACGAGCAGCAGTCCGAGCATCGACAGACGGCTCGTCCAGTTCTCGATCGAGGGCGATACCTCGTTGATCACGCCGACCAGCGCGCATTCGCTGCGCATCCCGCCCTGGGTGATGCCGATGAGGCCGTAATCCTGTCCGCCGATGACGGCGGTCGCCCTGGATACGCTCGCACCCTCCGAAAGGGAACGCCACAGACCCTCGGCGCCATCCCCGTAGACCTCGTTGACATACTGTCTGTTCCTGCCGCTGGCGCTGACGACGAGCTGGCTGCTCTTTAAGGAGATGAGGAAGGTGTCGTAGAAGACATTGCTGTTGCCGTCCCTGCGGATGAAGTCGATGATATTCCCCTGAGCATCCCGGTAGATATCGCTGTCAAAATAATCCGCGGCTCCGGCATCCGCCACGATGTCATCGATCCTGCCGCATTCACCGGCAAGGGACAGCAGCGCATCCGTGGCGTAGTCGATGCGGGAATCCCTGAGCGCGTCGCTCTGCGCATCGAAATAGAACCAGGCAAAGACCGCCATCATCCCGGCGAAGATCACCTCGATCAGCAGGGCCGTGTAGATGAGACGTCTGCGGTTGTAGAAGGCGAGGAACATCAGGATGATAAAGACCAGGCCCAGCAGGGTCCCCGCGACCCAGTACGGCAGGAAATTGCCGCACAGCCTGAGTGCCTGGCCGAAATTGGGATCCGCATTCCTGAGGGACTGCAAGAGTTCCCCGTCAACGGCGAACACGCCCGCCGCGGGATCCGCATCCGTCCTGACGAGCAGGGAACCGCTGCGGTAAGCGGCATCGGAGAAGAATCTCCCGCTGCCGCTGTCCTTGAGATAGATACTGTCGAGAGGCGTCGGCTCCTCCTCCGCTTCTTCGCCTCCCTCTCCGGACGCGGCGGCATCACCGCCTTCTCCGCCCTCCGCCGTGGGATCGGGCACCTCCGGGAGGATCGCTTCCGCGGGGGCCGGATAGACCTCCGCCTGCTCCCCGTCATCGGAGAGCGCCGTGATGAAGAAAATGCCGTCCTCATAGTACAGATCCACCGCCTGCTCTTCCGGATGGATGGAGAGCGGGATGGATGTCGCCGTGGGGAGGAGATTCTCCGTAAAGACGCGGATCCTGTAGCTGCGGACGATCCGTTTGTCTACGCGCCGGGCCTTGTCCGATACCAGTACATAGACTTCGTTGGTCCCCATGCACAGCGCACGGACGCCGCCTCCGGAGGGGGCCGTGAACAGATTGTTGATATGGCCGGAATTCCCGGACATTTCAAAGATCCGCATGCCCTCCTTGCGCCCGTCGGCGAAATAGAAGCCTTCTTTGTTGCTGCGGCACCAGGAGCTCATACTGCTGTAGGCGGGCAGTTCCGCCGCCCTGTCAAGGGCCAGCGGGAACAGGACACCCGAGAAGAAAATGAACAGTGCACATATCAGGATTGCCGATCGTCTATACATCCGTCACTCCAAAAGATTCTCTGAAAACCGGTCTAACGGGTCAGGTTCTCCGTCCCGATCCGTTTGAAACTGTTGATGAACAACCTCAGCCACGGGATATCCCCGAGCACCAGATTGGAGAAGAGCATGGCCAGCGCGATGATCACAAGGATCAGGCTCACCCAGAAGAGCATCCCGAAGATCGTGTCGCTGTGGTACCGGAACCACCGGATGATCCGCCGGATGATCCCCGTCCTGGATCTGGGCGCCGCGGCCAGCCGGATATCGCGGTACAGCTCCGTGAACCTGAAATAGCTCTGGTTTGCCGTCTTCTTCTGCAGCAGCTGGTAACTGTCCGCCTTGAGGGAAGCCTTGCTCTCCAGGAGCAGCAGCAGGATCCTCGCGCACTCCACGACGCATTCCCGCTCCCTGATCTCCGCATCCAGATCCGTCAGTTCGATCTCATAGTTGATGAAAACGGAATCGTCGCGGTTTAAGTTGAGCAGTCCCTGCCGTAAGCACAGATACAGTAACGGCCAGGGCAGCCCCGAGGTCATGCAGGCCAGGATCACATTGATGCAGATGTCCTCGCACTCCGTCAGGGATTTGGTATCCCCCATGTAGAAGGTCTCCAGCGGACGTTCCTTCCTGTACGGAAAGACGAATACATGGGCTCCCTCGGAAGAGAAATTGTCAATGAGCGGATCATCCTCAAAATGCTGGCTCTCATACAGAGACAGAAGCCTGCGCACGATCTCGTGGTCTCTCACCCGCAGGACGGTGTAGAGCACCGCTCCGCCGGTATTGAGATCCTTGCAGATCAGGATGTCGCTGACACCCGAGATCCGGACTGTGCTGACCTCCTCCAGTCTTAATTTGGGCGATACGAGGATCATTCCATTTTGCTCTCCGCTGCGTCAAGAGCCGCTTCGATCCGGGATTTCTCCCCGGCTTCCTCCATATTCTCACGACGCTTGACGATCGCATACGCGTAGGTGCAGATGACCGGCATATCCGTGCAGTAGATATGGATCTCGTAGACGCCTTCCTTGGAAGGTGCCGTGTAGATGCCGTCCGCGCTGATCTCGCCGCTGCCGGCCGCCGTCAGCTCGTAGGTGATGCTGCAGGCCTTCATGTTGTGGAACTGCACGCCGAAGTAGTGGCTCTCCTTGGTGCCCATCGTCACGGTAGGCGTCTCCGCGGAGATGCTCTTGTCGTAGTAGTCCTCGATGAGCTCCAGATCGTTGCCGGCCGGGAACTTCATCGCCACCCAGCGGAAGGTCAGAACGAGATAGTCGATGTTGCGCAGCAGCCTCGCCGCCACGACAAAGCTCCCCTTGTCATTGAGGACACGCACGGCGGTCTCCACATTGACCAGTTCCTCCGTCTGCTTGGCAAAGAGGTCCGGATTGCCGTAGATCGTGCTCTTGGCATTGCCGCCGAGCGTCCGGTCATCCGAGATGTACTCATAGCCGATCTCGACATAGACATTGCCCTTGCCGAGTCCGTGGGCGATCTCGCCGGAATACCGGATATCGCCGAGTCTGGCGTTCCTGCCGAGCGGGATCTCCAGAACGCCCGTCGCGATCTCGGGGCCTCTGTTGGACTCCGGCATATAACCGACGGTGCCGAAGGTGTTGCCGCTGACCTCCTGCTTCGCCGCCAGATCCACCGCCTTGGTGAAATATTCCATGTAATGGCTGCGCAGCAGCTCCTGCGCGGGTGCCGCGATATGCTTGCGTCTGGTGCTCTCGCGGATCTCCTCGATGATATAGCTGGCATCGGTCTTGACGATCGTGATATCGGCCAGGCGGATCGCGTTCTTCTCGCCGCCGACGCTGCGCATCTCCAGATTCATGCGCCCGATCTCGTCGTTGACGATCTCCATCGGGGAATCCTCGGTGAGACGGATCTTCTGGGTAAAGCTCTGCACCGCGGTGACGGCCTGATCGTTCTCAAAGGCCGTCGCGGAGCCGCTCTTTAAGATCACATTGCTCTCCGTGCCCGGGATATCCTGCACACGGATCCAGTAATCCCGCTGCCAGACCTCGCCCTTGGCGAGACGGATGTCGTCCGCACCGACCTCCAGCTCCTGCGAGCCGTCCGGTGTGGCAAAAGCCGGGATCTCCAGCACGCCTCTGAGGGAGAGATGCGCATCCTCCTCCGTGAGCTTCTTCACCTCGAGGATGATACGGACATTGCGTCCCTTACTGACAACGGCGGGGATCACGACCTGCGCATGGAAATTCTCGCTCTTCAGGATATTCTCCCGGAGCAGGAACTCGGTCTCGAGCTCATAATCCCTGCGGCTCTTCTTCCGGTCCGTGAGGAAGAATTCATAGGCCTCGCTGACCCTGTTGTATTCGTATTCCTTGTCGGAGTCCTTATGCGATACGGAGTAGACGGAATGGACGGGTTTTTCCTTGAAGCGGACATTGAGGGTGGCCTCATTGGTCTTGAGATCCTGGAAGCCCTCGATCGCAGAGAGTTTCTGTACCGTGGAGCTGTCCACCACGATCTCGCGGCCTGTTCCGTCAATGGCCACGCCGCTCTCCACCAGGATGGACAGGTCATCCAGGCTGAACACGCCCAGTCCGCATACAATGCCGGCGCCATACATCAGGCTGTTCATGAAGCGGGTCTTGTTGATGAAATAATCCTGCTCTGCCTGGAAGTCCGCGCTTGTCAGCATTTTGCCCGGATAGTACCGGTTTCTTTCAAAGGGATACAGTTGATTGTTCATCGCAAGTTCCTCCGTCTTTTGCTACTGTAACAAAGAACACACCGTCTGCGGGGCGTTTTGAATGAATTGCCCGCTGACGGAATGAACTGCCCGTTCATTTGTGAGACAGCCGCGCCGCGAGTGCCTTCTGGATCTCCCGCATCGACCCCCTGCTGATCGGCAGATGCGAGCCGTCCGCCATCGTCACCGATGTCTTATCCACATCCGTAACATGATCCAGATTGATCATATAGCTCCTGTGACACCGCCAGAACCGCGGATCGTGCAGCGCGCCGACCACCTCGCTGAGGATCCCGCGGATAGTCCAGGCTCCGCGCTCCGTATGGAGCTCCGTGTGATGGACAAATGCCTCGGCCCAGATGATATTGCCCACCTCCACCGGTTTTAACTGTCCCCTGGTCGTGCGGAACAGCACGGTTCTGCGGACCCTGAGGATCCGGGCCAGTGCCTCCCCCAGAATATCCGCTGTCATGGGCTTTAACAGATAATCCGACGCCGCGACCTTATAACCGTCGATCGCATGGGTCGCATCCGAGGTAACGAACACGAGCGGTGCGTTATCCCCGGCGGTCCTGAGCCATCGGGCGATCTCCATGCCGGAAGCTCCCCCGATCTCCGTTTCCATGAGATAGAAATCAAAGAAGCCTTTGTCGCGCACGGCAGCCATGAGCTCCGCTGTGGTGCCGTAATACTCCACAACCGTCTCGATCCCTTTCGCCTCCAGGATGTCCTCCGTCAGGGAGCGGATCTTCTGTCCTTCCCGCGGATCGGCATCACATACGGCGATCCTCATGGCCGTTTCCACCGATGCTGCCCCAAGCGCCATATACGTCTCACTTCAAGATCATGTCTTTTCCGCCTCGTCCAGCCGCATGCGCGCCGCCAATTCCTTGGCCAGAAAATAGATCAGTCCGCATTCATTCTCCTGCCAGAGCCGCTGGCTCTGGGATACCGCACAGATGAGATAGCCGTCCGTCACGGACCCGGTCCCGACGGCGGCGATCAGCACCGCTTCCGTTCCGAGATCCGCCAGCGCGGCGTAAAGAGCGGGCGAGATCTGCCGGATGTTCTCCAGTGTATGATCCGCAAAGATCTCCTCGGTCATGAGATCGGAGATGTCCTTTACCTCTCTGACGGTCCCGGGGTCCGCCGGATCATGCAGGATACCCTCCCTGTCCACATAGTACAACGCGGAGAGTCTGAGTTCGCTCTTAAGAAACGGCCACAGCGTCTGCAGTCTGCTCTCAAAACTGTTGCCGCTCTCCAGACGGCGTATGATCGACTGCATGTTCGCCTGGATCCCTCTGCGCGCGATCTTGCGGATCTCGAGGTCCCTGTGCTTCTCCTCCACATAAATGATATAGCAGTTGCGTCCCTTGTCCTTGCCGCGGTAGAGGACCTTATCCATCTTCATGAACAGATCGTCGTAATTCCCCGCATCGCCCGGACAGGCGACACAGCCGGCCGTCGCGGTAACGAAGATCGAGAAATCGTCAATGGCGATCTCCTTGCGCAGCACATCCGAAGGGCCGTAGAGTTCTTCAAAGAATGCCTTACGCTCATCGTAGGTCACATCGCGGAAATTGATGAGCAACAGTTCATCCCCGCCGTATCTGCCGACGACTCCGTAGCCTTTTGTATGCGCCGCAAGTTTCCCGGCGATATCCATCAATACAAGATCTCCGGCCCGGTGGCCGTAGGTGTCGTTGATATATTTGAAATTGTCCAGATCAATGATGGAGAAGGAAAAAGGCGTCCCCTCCGCGATGAGCGACCTGGCGAAGTCGAGCATATAGCCCCGGGATACAACACCCGTCAGCGGATCCAGCATCTCCCCCGGGCGGATCCGGTCCGGGATCCTGTCAAAAAACGGATAGCGTCTGAGATCCGCTTCCGTATATACCGATGCGTCGCGGCCTCTGGACGTCCGCTTTTTCATGTAATCGGTCACATCGGAGAAGCTCCCTACGAGTCCGACGATCCTGCCGTCCTCATAGAGTGGGCGTTTGGAGGCGACGATATCCCGCTCCTCCCCCTTTACGACGCATTTCCCATGCACCCGGTAGGTGCTCTTCCCCTCCAGGACCCGCAGTTCGTCCGACTGGAACGGCCCGGGGTCGCTGTGCCATCCCATCTCCTCGTCGTTGCGCCCGATCAGTACACTCTCGTCCGGAAACCCGTAGAACTCCAGGAACGCCCTGTTGACGCCCGCAAAACGTCGTTGATCGTCCTTCCAGAATATGCAGTCCTGCGCGGCATCTATGATCTGATGGAATATCTCATCTTTCATCAAACACACCGTATGATCTACTTCATTTCAGCAAAAAACCAACATATAGTATGACGTACTCCGCGCCTATAATCAAGGAAAAACGCTATTCCGTACACCCTGTCGATATTCCGTCAAGACACTAAAATAGCCGGAAAGCAGTACGCCACCCGTCGCCTCACGCCAAGAGGCTCCGGGTTGGCGTCTGCCTTCCGGCCCCGCTTACTGTCACTGTATTGGCTATTGTACTACGCGGGTCGTACTCCCCTCACCCGGCGTATGGCAGTTCCTCAAAGAGGTCGTATTCGGCGACACCGTCCACGTAGTGGGTGTAGTCTTCGGTGGTATAGGTGAAGAAGGCGCGGCGGCCGTCCTTCGTCACGAACTCGATCTCGTCCGGATAGGCGGTGACGGGATAGAGTTCCGTACCGGGGTCCAGTACCCCGTCACTGTCCTTGGCACCCTGCGTTCTGTGATAGGAAAGCGGCTTTTTGAGTTTGATGGAGCGGGCCTCATCGCCGCGCTCGGCGGGATCGTTATTGAGCCGTTCCGAGGTCTCGGTCGTCTTCAGGCCGTCTTTGCCGTAGGTATACTCCTTTTCCACCGTCCAGGTGCCGAAGGCATCAGTGCGGGTATGGATCGTGACCGTGCCGTCCCGGATCAGCGCGGGACTGCCGTTGCAGCTGCCGAGCAGCCTGCGGTCACCGGCGGCCTCATAGAGATCAGTGGTCGTCCAGTCGTCCATGCCCGAGAACGAGACCAGGAAGTATTCGCCGTCCGCGGTATGGATGAAGCTGGGTTCACAGTACCAGGTCTCCTCTTTGTCAAAGGTGAACTGCTCGTTCCCGATATTCAGGGTATAGGTACTGAAGTAGGTTTCCTGGTCCGTGACCGTCTGCAGCCATACATATTCCCCTTTTCCGTCCCCGTTCACATCAAATTTCGTGGCGAAGCCGGACGGATCGATGCCGACAGTGTAAAACTCCCCTTCCGGCAGATATTCCTCCGGAAAACCGTCGAGGCTCTGATACGGGATCTCAAAGATGATCGTCCCCGAGGCATACGGTGCGATCTCATATTCGTTAAAGGCTACGCTGAGTCCGCCATTGGTGAGCCAAAGGGATGTATTCTCCATGCCGTCCGCGAATTTGTTGAGGATGGTATCTTTATAATCTTCGAACAGCATGCTCTTCGCGCGGTCGGCGGATGCGGCGATGCAGGCCAGGACGTATTCCGTCACACGATCCGCGAGCGGGTTAAAGGTTTTCTGCTCGATCCGCTCTCCGGTCCTGGTATCGAAGAGGACACCGTTCCAGACGGTCCCGCCGTGGGCACCGCCGAAATACATGTAGTAGCA
>JAEEGL012634490.1_pt1 | contig 14500 bp, 15 predicted proteins | sample 9134231 | NCBI WGS metagenome assembly JAEEGL01 (sample SAMN16246548, study PRJNA631951) | gut metagenome | biome: gut microbiome; feature: rumen; material: fiber-attached | host: Bos | place: Iran: Karaj | collected 2018-10
CTCCGCTGCCGCTTCGGTCGGTGCTTCTGCCTATGGCAGAGATCGCCCCCGGCGATCCGCACCCTGCGGCCGGCATCATAATGTCCAGAATTGCTAGGTTTTCTCTATGACAAAACATTTTCCATTTTATAATCAAAACGCGCAAGCGTTTTCCGAAATTTTCCATTTTCCATTTTCCATTTTCAATTAAACAGAGCGTTAAACTGAAATTTGAAAAATCCCGCCTCGAAAGGGCGGGAGCTGAAACAGATTTATCCGTTATACTTTTCAATATAATATTTATACGTTTTCACGCCTTCGGCGAGGGCCTTCACGCCCACGTTCTCGTTGGCGGCGTGCATGGCGGCGATCTGCGCGGGGGTGAGGCGCGTGGGGGTGAAGCGCAGCACGTTATCGCACACGATCTCGAACCGGCGGGAATCGGTACCGCCCGTCATCATATAGGGCGTGGGCACCGTATCGGGCAGACAGGCGGAGATGCAATCCATCAAGAAGCGGAACTCGTCGCTGCCGGAATCGGTTACGGCGGAGGCGTCTCTCTTATAGAGGACCTCGGTTTCGATACCGTACTTATCGGCGATCCTTTTGAGGGCGGCGATGCTCTCATCCGCGTTCTGGTGCACGCTGGGGCGCATGTTGCAGACGACCCAGGCCTCGTCCGGCAGCACGTTGGCCGCGGCGCTGCCGCCGCTCATCGTAAACGCCGCCGTGGTTTTCACGAGCGCGCCCGCCATGGGCGAAACCATTGCCAGCACACGGGTGACGAGCCCCTTGAACAGCCACAGGTTGCCGAGCAAAAAGCGGAGCGCAAAGGGCAGATAGGGCGTAACGTAACCGAACATCTCGGGGATAGGCGTGACCATCTTCTTTTTGAACACGTCTTTTTTCTCGACCTCCGTTACGAAGGCGGAAAGCCGCGCGATGGGGGTGTTCTTCGGCGGGGTGGAGGAGTGGCCGCCTGCGGAACGGGCGATGAATTTCACGTTGACAAAGCCTTTTTCAACCACGCCCACGCCGGAAGCGGGATATTTGAGCCCGGGGATCATATTGTCCACCACGGCGCCGCCCTCGTCCATCACCACGTTCAGGCGGATCCCCCTGCTCTTCAGGTATGCCGCCGCCGCGTCGCTGCCGCCGCCGGAGTTCTCTTCGTTGCGGGCGGCAAAAAACCAGAAATCCTCTTTGAATTCGTAACCCGCGCGCAGCAGCTCCTCAACGGCCTCCAGCTCGCAGCACAGGGTGCTCTTGCAGTCCATCGCGCCGCGGCCCCATACGCAGCCGTCGGCGATCTCGCCGGAGAAGGGCGGCTTTTCCCAGCCGGTCTGGCCTTCGGCGGGCACCACGTCCTGATGTCCCATCAGCAGCAGCGCGCCGCGCTTGGGGTCGCTGCCGGGGATACGGCGCAGCAGGTTACCCTCGATATCGTGGTTCTCCGCCTTTGCGAAGAACAGCGGGAACAGCTCTTTCAGCTTCTCCTGGAACACGAGAAAATCGGGGTACTCCTCTTCCTGCTTTTTGGAAACGGTGGGGATCTTCACCAGCGCCGAGAGGTCGGAAGCGTATTTCGCCTCCTCTTCGGGCGTCCAGGAGATGGCGGACTTCACGTCCGGCAGGGTCTTTCTGAGGCGGGCGGCGCGCACCGCGCACACCGCGAACAGCAAAAACAGCGCAGCAAGAACGCACAGAACGATCACAAGGGGCAAAGGCATGGGAAACGCTCCTTTCATATATAAGAGGCAACAACCGTTGCCTCTCATAACAGTACTTTTTTATAAAAATCGGATCTGAAAACGGGGGAAATGAACGGGAATCAGAATTCCTGATAAGAGGTCACGTCCAGCCAGACGCCGCCGTTTTCGCTCACGACCTTGCCGCCCAGCACCAGATACTGGCCGATCGCGGGGATCTTGGCGCCGCCGTCCAGATTATCGGTTTTGAAATCGAGGTTCCAGCTGCCGTCGTAGTAGGGGTGCTGCAGCGTGTTGGGCGAAAGGGTGCGGCCGTAGAGAAGCACGGTTTTGCCCGCGAACTTATCGGAATAATTCTGGATGCTGAACAGCTGCACGCGGGCAAGGGTGGCGTCCATCATGGTGAGGTCGTAATCGAACTTCGAGGCGGGGTATTCCTCAAGCACGGTCACCTTGGTACCGGTGAGCCAGTAATGGTCCAGCGCGCCGCTCTTCTGATCTTCGGTGTAGGTAAGGGTGCCCTGCACGCGGATATACGAACCCGGCTGCGGCAGCGCGGCAGCATCCTCGGGCACGAATTCCCACTGATAGTCGCAGCAGCGGGTATAGTCGTTATAGCCCCACACGTAGTAGCGCAGCTTGCCGGACCACTCGTCCTGCAGTATGGCGAAGGTGCCCTTTTTATCCATCTCTACGCCATCGAACTGCTTGGTGGAGGTATCCTGAAACACGTTGATGTACATCGTGTATTCCGCAGGTTCGAAGGTCTCGCGGATGCCGTTGATGGCGCCCTCCGGCAGGCCCGCCGGCAGAACGTTGCCGTTGGCGTCGGTGATAGGCTCCGCGGAATCGGAGCCGCCGGGATTCGCGGGATCGGTGGGGTCGGAGGTCTGCGTTTTACCGCCGCAGGCGGCAAGGGAGAACACGATGGCAAGAGTGAGAAGAACAGCGATCAGTTTTTTCATTTCGACATCTCCAATAAAAGGAATAATATATAGAATATAACCTGCAAATATTAATTTATCCTTAAATTTTCCTTAAAAAACTGCCGGGTTACGCGGGTTTGCGAACGATCTTCGTGCGCAGGAACCCCACCAGCGTGAACACGAGGAACAGGATCAGCTGCACCACCACGATGGTGGAGCCGATGGGCGTGTTGAACGCGATGTGGGTAAGGATGCCCAGCACCGCGCTGCACACCGAAACCACGCCGGAACACACCGCGACGCTCTTGAAGCTCTTGAACACCCGCATCGCGGAGAGCGCCGGGAACACCACCAGGGCGGAGATGAGCAGCGAGCCCACAAGGTACATGGCCAGCACGATCACCACGGCGGTGATCACCGCGATGATCAGCGAATACGCCCCCGCGTGGGTGCCGGTGGCGGCGGCGAAATCGGAATCGAAGGTGACCGAAAAGATCTTGTTGTAAAACACCACGAAGATCAGCAGCACAATGGCTGCAGCGATCACGCAGGTCCATACCTCCGGCGTTTTCAGCGTTAAGATCTTCTGGGAGCCGAAGAGCGTAGTGCACACGTCGCCGCTCACGTTGGCGTTTTTCGAAAACTTGCTCATGATCAGGTACCCGAGGCCCAGCGCCCCGGCGGAGAGCATGGCAAGGCTGGCGTCGCCCATGATCTTGCGGCGCTTACCGCCCACGAGCAGCAGAACGGCGGTGACCACGGTGGCGGGCATGATCAGAAGCATTTCGTTTGTGACGCCGGTAACGGTGGCCACGGTGAGCGCGCCGAACGCCACGTGCGAGAGGCCGTCGCCGATGAAGGAGAAGCGCCTGAGCACCAGCGTGACGCCCAAAAGCGACGAGCACAGCGCGATCAGCGGGCCCACGATCATGGCGGGCCAGAAGAACGGAAAATGGGAATACTGAACGATACGCTCAACGATCGCTTCCATGTTCGTTCCCTCCTTCCGTGCTGGTAAAACGCCGACCGATATCGGTTTTTACGTAGTCTTCTTTGGTGCCGAAAAACAACGGCTTTTTGCTCAGATGCAGAATATGCGTGGCGTAACGCACCGCGGCGGAGATATCGTGCGATACCATGATGACGGTGATGCCCTCTTTATTGAGGGATTCAATGATATCGTACATCTCTTTGGTAACCACCGGGTCCAGCCCGGCAACGGGTTCGTCCAGCAGCAGGATCTCTTCGGTGGCGCACAGGGCGCGTGCCAGCAGCACCCGCTGCCGCTGCCCGCCGGAAAGCTCCCGGTAGCAGCGGTTCTGCAGCGCCGTAAGGCCGAGGCGCTGTATCTGCCGCGCCGCCAGCGCCTTCTGAGACCGCGTATACACGGGGTTCACCGCAAGGAACATCCGCTTTGCAAACAGCGCCGCTTTTCCCGGCGCCTTTTTTTTGCGCGGATTTTTCGTTTCGCCTGTGTTCCCGCGAAGCGGCGCCGGCAGATCCCTGCCGAGGCATCCGGAGAGCACGATCTCTTTTACCGTGGCGGGAAAATCCTTCTGTACCTCGGTGTGCTGCGGCAGGTAGCCGATGGCGGCGGCCTTCAGGCCGCCCGGGCGCTCGATTCTGCCAGCCAAAGGCGGATTGAGGCCCAGCAACGCCTTGATGAGCGTGCTCTTGCCCGCGCCGTTTTCGCCTACGATACAGAGGTAATCGCCCTTTTCCACGTCAAAAGTAACCTCTTCGGACACCGCCTTGCCGTCGTAACCGAGGGTAAGGTTATCGCATATGATCTGCGTCATGTTATTCTCTCCTGTTATAAATCAGTTGTTCAGCGCGCCCTGCAGAACGGTAAGGTTTTCTCTCATGATGCCGAGATAGGTTGCGCCGTCCTGCACGCGGCTGGCGGTAACGCCCTGCATCGAATCGAGCACGGCGATGCCGCAGTCTTTGTTGTTGGAGCTGTTGATCACCGCTTCGGCGGTGGAGCGGTCGGACGATTCGGTCACGATCACCGTTTCCATACCCAGTTCGTCAAGGTACCCGGCGAGCGTGGCGATGGTGCCCATGCTGGCCTGCGACTCGGTGGAACAGCCAGAGAATGCCGCGTAGGGCGTAATGCCGTAATCATCGCACAGATAGCGGAAGGGGAAGCGGTCCGCCACAAGGATCGCGTGATACTTTGCGTTGGCGACCAGCTCCGCGTAGGAAGCGTCAAGGGCGTTCAGCTCGCCGACGTACGCCTCGGCGTTGGCTTTATAGGTATCGGCGTTCGCGGGGTCGATCTCGCAGAGCTTATCGCAGATGGCGCCGCACAAAATCGCGGCGTTCTTCAGCGACAGCCAGATGTGCTCGTCCAGCGCGCCCTCTTCTTCCTCTTCTTCTTCCGCCTGCATACCTGCAACCTCGGCCTCTTCCTTCGCCGCGTCGCCCAAAGCCTCAAGCAGATTCAGCGCGTTCGTGACGCCGGTGGATTCTATGGTACCGGGCGCCCATTTCTCATCGGACTCCCCGCCGATATAGATGAACAGATCGCATTCGGCAAGGGTGATCAGGTCGTCCGGCAAAGGCTCGTAGGAGTGCAGGTCCACGCCGGAATCCAGCAGCAGGGTAAGCTCGGTATCCTGCAGGCGGTCGCCGAGGATATTGCGCACCCAGTCGTACTGCGGGAACACGGTGCAGACGATCTTAAGGCCCTTTTCCGCCGCGGGGTTCGCGGGGGCGGTGGACGCGGGATCCGCGGGTTTGCCGCCGCAGCCGGCAAACGCCGTGAGAAGCATACAAAGCGTTAAAATAAGTACGATGGTTTTTTTCATAATATAGATCCTCCATAAAAAGTACGAATGAAATCAGGCGCCGCGGCTCTTTTTCGCGCAGTCGCCGCAGCGGCCGAAAAGGGTGGTGTCGGTTTCGCTCACCGCGAAGCCGTTCTGCCCGTAGATATTCTCAATCAGCCGCTCGCTCTCGGCGTGGCCCATGTGCAGCAGCCGCCCGCAGGACGTGCATTTCAGGTGCAGGTGGTGGTGGCAGTCCTCTCCCCCCACCAGCTGATACAGAAAACGCCGGTCTTCGGTAAAGTACTTCAGCGTGCCCTCTTCGCACAGCTTTTTCACCAACCGGTATACGGTGCTCTGCCCCAGATGCGCCTCGCGCGTCTGCAGCGCCCGCACGATATCCTCGATGCTCTGCGGGGTCTCGCTGGTCTCGCGCAGATACGAAAGCAATATCTCTTTCTGCCGGGTCTTATACTCCGCCACGGATACGCACTTCCCTTTCGCAACAGCTATAAATTGAGAACGATTCTCAGTTTTGGATTATAGCACCGGCAAACAGCGCTGTCAAGCTCTTTTTTTGCCTGTTCGCAGCCTTTTTTCGGAGAATGATTATAAATTGTAATAAAAACTATTATTATTTAAAAATGGTATCTTGCATTTACGGTGGAAACGTGATAGAATAAACTGAATAATTCTGATCTGGAGAATGACTATGACGAAAACGAAGAAGATGCTCTCTGTTTTACTTAGCGTGATCTTGCTGTTCGCCGCGGTCAGCCCCGCGTTCGCGGCGGTGGAAACCCCGTTTGAAAACAGCCGGTTTTACGAGATCGGGGATTACTCGATCCATTACCGCGTATTTGAGGCTGAAGAACAAAAAGGGCAGATATTTATGATCCACGGCTTTGCGCTGTCTTCTTACTGCTTCCAGTCGCTTGCCGAGCGGCTGCAGGCGGCGGGCTACACCTGCGTGATCGCGGACCTGCCCGATTTCGGCTATTCCACGCGCGAGACCGAAGATATGAACAAGCTCCCGCGCGAGGACATCATGCATTCGCTGATGATGAGCCTGAGCGGCGACCCGTGGTACGTGGCAGGGCACTCGATGGGCGGCTACATCGCCATCGCGATAGCAGAGAAATACCCGAACGACGTGCAAAACCTGCTGCTGTACGGCACCTCGGGCAACAGCGGCGCCTCCACCCTGCGCCGGAAGCTGATGAGCAACCCCGCGTTTATGAAGGTGATGGGCAGATTCCTTGAGCTTGCCTCCCGCATGACCGCGCTGGTGCGCCTGTTGCTGCTCGCCGCCACCGAGGATCTGCAGTTCACCAAAGATTACGATATATCATATATTACCGATCCCTACGCCGTGAGCGGCACCGGAGAAGGCGCGCTGATCAATTTCACGATGCTGCCCGAAACCGACTTTGAAGCCTTCTCGAACCTGCCGCCGGTGCTCTACGTGAACGCCGCCAACGATACGGTGATCGCCAAAAAGGACGTGCAGAAGCTCCGCAACCATCTGCCCGAGGGCAGCACCGATATCACGCTGGCCTCCGGCGGGCACCTGTTCATCGAGAGTCGGGTAGATAAAACCGCCGAGATCACGCTGGCGTTTCTGGCAGAGCATCCGTAAGACGCACGACGTGATAACATACTGCTTTCCTTCACAAGAGGGAAAGCCGTTTTTTATTTGGCACTTGAGTATAATTTGTTGGTAAACGAACAATGTAACCAATCTTATCTTTTTTCTTCATAATTTTATCACATTGTAAACAGTTTGTTCATAAATTGTTCATTATTGTAAAATAATTATTCAATATAATTGAAGATGGGGAAAAGGAGAGATCAAACAATGCAAAGAGATGACATCCGCACCGTGCGCGGCCTGCTGGATTGGGCGGCGGCGAACTACAACGAAAAACCTTTTCTGAAATACGTAAGAAACGGCAACGTGACCGAACGGTCCTTCGCCGAGGTACGCGACCACAGTATGGCTTTCTGCCGTATGCTGCGCAACACGTTCCCCGAGCGAGCGCACATTGCCATTATAAGCAAATCGAGCTACGAATACATCACTGCGCTGTGCGGCGGTTTCGCGGGCGGCTTCGTGCTGGTGCCGATGGCGCCGGAGACCACTGTGGAAAACGGCCTTGCCCTGCTGCGCGACGCGGACGTGACCGCCGTGCTGTATGAGGACGAATTCTCAGACCGGATGAAAGAGATCTGCGCCAGAGAGCCGCGCATCACCCATACGATGAACCTCGGCGGCGAAGAGGAGTTTGAACGGATCTGCAGCACCTACGGCAGCGATTCCCCTTACGCGGCCTTATCGGACGTTGAGATCGACGAGCAGGCGCTGGCGGTACTCATATACACCTCCGGCACCACGGGCGAACAGAAGGGCGTGATGCTCTCGAACTTCGCGCTGCTCGAGAACGTGATGTACAAGGCCTATAACAAGAGCACCGAACGGGAAGACGACGTGCGCCTTTCGGTGTTGCCGCTGCACCACGTTTTCTGCTTCGTATCCGATTTTCTTTCTTCCCTGAAAATGGGCAACACGCTGTGCCTCAACGGGCAGATGCGCGACCTGTTTGAGAATCTTCTGCGGTTCCGCCCCACGGCGATGCGCGTGGTGCCGATGATCGCGCATGCCTTACTCAGCCGCATCAGAGCCGTGCAGACGAAAAACCCCGCCCTCTCCCCCGCCGAGGCCGCTGCCGCGGTGACCGGCGGCAGGCTTGTGTGGCTGCTGTGCGGCGGCGCGTATCTGGATCCCTCGATTCCCGAAGCGCTTGAGGGATACGGCATCCACCTGCGGCAGGGCTACGGCATGAGCGAGGCCGGCTGCAAGGTGAGCGTGCCGGACGAGCAGGTTTCGATGCGGTCGGTGGGCCGCGTGATGAGCAACTGCGAGGTACGCATACAAAACGGCGAGGTACAGGTAAACACCCCGTGCCGGATGCTCGGCTATTACAAACGGCCCGAAGCCACCGCGGCCGCCTTTACCGAAGACGGCTGGCTGAAGACCGGCGATCTGGGCGAGCTTACCGCATACGGCGAGCTGTTCATCACCGGCAGGGTCAAAAACCTGATCATCCTTTCCAACGGCGAAAACGTATCGCCTGAGGGCATTGAAAACGACCTGCGCGCCGACCCGCTGGCGTCCGAAGCGCTGGTTTACGCGAAAAACGACCGCATCATCGCCGAGATCTACCCGAATCATGATTACGCCGCAGAGCACGGCATCACGGACGTTGCCGCCGCGCTGGAAGCGCTGGTGGACAAGGTGAACCTGAACGCGCTGCCCTCACACACCATCGCAAAACTCATCGTGCGCGATACGCCGCTGGAAAAAACCTCCACCGGCAAAATAAAGCGCACCCTTATGTAAGTAAAAAGACGATGAAAAACACAGACGGAACGTACCCCCTGATCGACAGCCAGAATATGGTGCGCTATATGTGGAAATATTCGACGCACAAGCAGGCCACGCAGATCCCCTGCGCCGTGGCGCTGGACGAGGCGTTGGATTTCAGAGTGCTTGCCCGGGCGGTGAACGTTGAGATCGAGCGCAACGACTGCATGCGCCTGCGGCTTGTGAAAACCGGCGGGGAGATCCGCCAGTATTTCGTGCCGGAATATAAGCTGGAGCGCATCCCCGTGCGCGCCTACGCCACCGAAGAAGCGCTGCGCAGCGGGCTGGACGCGGAATCCCGCAAGGCGCTGAAGGTGTTCGGGGGCGAGACCTTCAGAATACTGTTCTTCACCGCCCCCGGCGGGCGCAGCGGCGTCTATCTGCTGGTTTCCCACGTAGTGATGGACGCGATGGCCACCTTCATCTTCTTTAAAGATCTTTTCGCGGTATACGACGCCATGAAGGCCGGGGCGGACCTGCCGAAGCCCCTCGCCGGGTACGAGACCCTGATAAAAAAAGAGCTGGAAGACCCGGACCACGCGGCCTACGTAAAAAGCGAGACCGATATTCTCGCCGAATACGTAAAAATGGACTGCCCGCCCGCCTACTGCAGCCTGAAGGGGACCCGCCGCCCCGCCGAAAAGCTGCACCGGCCCAACCCCTGCATCGAATACTTTCCGCTGCTGGACAAGACGCATTTTTCGAGGTGCGCCCTTTCAGAAGAAGAGAGCAGTGAAATCAGGGCCTTCGTGACCGCCCGGGAGATCAGCGCCGAATGGGTGATCCAACTCGGGCTGCGGGTATGCCTTTCCGCCCTCAACGGGAGGGTGAACGACACGGTGTTCTGGGTGCTCTGCCCGCGCCGCAGAACGGTAAAGGAAAAACGCACGGGCGGCACCCTCGCCTCCCCGATGCCCTGGCGGGAACAGCTGCCCGGGGAGCTCACCTTTAACGATGGGCTGCTGCAGCTGGCGGCCTCGCAGAATTACCTGTTCCGCCACGCGGACGTCCCGTTCACCGAAATGCGCAATAACGAACGCAGGCTGTTCGGCTACAACCTGATGCAGACCTGCTCAAGCACGATGTTTTCGTACCTGCCGCTGGATACCGACACCTTCGGCGGCAGGGGGTACGAATTTATGGGCTTCGATATGGGCCACTACGTGATGCCGCTGTACACGGTGACCCTGTACGACGCGAAAAGCGGCTGCTACCGTTTCAACTACATCCACCGCACCCACGTATATTCCGACGGGGATATCCGCCGCTTCCACGAACGCGCCGTGCGCGCGGTGCTGGCGGGCGTAAGAAACCCCGAAAAAACGCTGAACGAAATCATGGAGGAAATATAAAAATGTTAAAGCAACTGATCGATATCATCTGTGAATTTGTGGAGATCGAACCCGAAGAGATCACCGCCGCCTCGTCGCTGAGAAACGACGTGGGCGCAACGTCCTTCGACCTGATGAACATCGCCGTGGAGATCGAGCGCAGCTTCCGCATCCGCGTACCGGACGACCGCCTTCCGCTGATCAAGACCGTGGGCGACATCGCTTCGCTGATCGAATCAGCAAAGGCCAGAGTATAAAATTGGGATTTAGCGCACGGCGCTAAATTCGAGTAGCTAGTAACTAGTTCCTAGTTGTTAGTTGAAAATTCTTAAAACTAGCTACTAGCAACTAACAACTAGCTACTCGCGCCAACGGCGCGTTAAACTGAAATCTGAACCTTTTTCCGGGCGGCGTTGCCGCCCGGCTTTCGTTTGCACCGATTGACAAAGAAGGGTATGGATGATAGAATGAAAACAGAGAAACCTGCATGATCGGCTTGGTGAGGTGAACGAAAACGAAAGCCTTGGAAATAAAGAAACCGAACACGAAAAACCTGGGGACGGGCTTTCTGTATTTTTACGTCCACTTCGTCACGGAGCTGATCTGCTTTTTCGTTCTGAGCAGCTATATCGAAAGCGCGCCGGTGGCATGGCTGATCACCGTGGCCTACGATCTGCTGGCGTTCACGCCGCAGTCGGTGATCGGCTACGTGAGCGACCGGTTCCGTAAGATCCCCTTCGGCGTGCTCGGGCTGGTGATGCTGGCGGTGGCGGTCACGCTGCAGCAAAAAACTTCCCTTACCTTTATATCACTGGTAATTCTCTGCCTCGGCAACGCCTGCACCCACGTAAACGGCGCCGAGGTGACGCTGCGCACTGCAAACGGCAGCCTCTCGCACAGCGCGATCTTCGTGGCGGGCGGCTCCTTCGGGGTGATCTCGGGCAAGCTGCTGGCAACGCTGCCCGCGCCCCTTTGGCTGCTGCTTCTGCTTACCGCCTCCGCGGTGCCCTTCGCCCTCGCAGCGGAAAACTATCTCAAAACACCGGCGGAAACCGACCCCGTCCCCTGCCGGGCCTTCCGGTACAACGACCCGCGCAGGAACAGATATCTGGTGATATTGCTCATGGTGCTCGTGGTGGTCTCCCGCGGGTATATGGCGTACGGGATCCCGATCTCGTGGCGCAAGACCACCCTGCAGACGGTGATGCTCTTCTGCTTCATGGGCGTGGGCAAGGCGCTGGGCGGCGTGTTCTCGGATATGTTCGGTGTGAAAAAGACCGCCGTAACGAGCCTGCTGCTCGCTCTGCCGTTTCTGCTGTTCGGCGACAACAACATGTACGTTTCACTGATCGGCGTGATGTTCTTCAGTATGACCATGAGCGTAACGCTGGCGGTGATCGTATCGGTGCTGCCGAAAGCCCCGGGGCTCGCCTTCGGGTTTACCACCATCGGCCTGTTTCTGGGGGCTGCGCCCGTGTTCTTTGTGAAGATCAGGGGCTTTTTGCCCAACGCCGTCTTGCTCACGGTGATGACTGCCGTATGCGTTGTATGCATGCTCATTTCCATCAGAAAGGATGAACGCCATGGAAAGCTGGTTTGAAACCGTAAGCACCGCGCTGCTCCACTACGTAAGGACGCCGCTTTTCGTTCTCGCGGCAGTGTTTGCCGTGATTCTGGCGCTCACGGTGGCGTTTGCGGTATACGAAATAAAATATGATCGCCCATAGAATCGTTTCAAATCTCGCGGTCTGCCTCGCGCTGACCGTGGTCATCGAGGCCACGGCGGCGTTCGTATGCGGCGTGCGCACCCGGCGCGGGCAGATCACGGTCCTGCTCGCGAATATCATAACGAACCCGCTGATGAACAGCATCCTCACGGCGGTATCCTTTCTCATATCCCCCGCCGCGTACTATTGGTTTCTGGTCCCGCTGGAGGCCGCCGTGGTGCTGGCGGAGGGCCTGATCTACAAAAAACACCTGCAGATAAAAGCGAACCCTTTTCTGCTCTCGCTGCTCCTGAACGCCTGCTCGTATCTTTTTGGAACGCTCATCCTGAAACTGCTCCATTTTTAATTCAGATAAGAGGTAATAAACATGAAAAAACTTGTTTCCGTCCTGCTCGTATGCCTGCTGCTTTTCTGCATGACCGTACCCGCCTTTGCGGATCTGGGAGAACCCGAATTCAACAACTGGTTCGTGGTGTGCGGGATCTCCGGCTATAACTACAACGGCATTGAATACGATTACGAAACCGGAAGCCAGACGCCGTATACCGAATTCTTTGAACCGGGCACCAAATTTCAGGTGCACAGCTTTTACGACGAAGACGGCACCTACACCTTGGTTATGGATGATACCAACCATAAAGTCCTGTTCAGCGGCCTGATCGGCGTAAAAGAAGCCGATCTGAACAGGTATTTCGTAAATGAAGGCGTCACCATACCGAAGGAATCCGGCAAAAAGCTGGATAAGGCGGTAACTGCAAAAATCACCCCGCGGTCGGGCGTTGTGCTGCGGCAGGGCCCGGCGACCACGTTCCCGCGGTATACGACCATCAAGCAGAACACGCAGGTGACCTACGAATATACCTACGAGTACGGCGGCTACCATTGGGGTTTTGTAACCTATAAGGGACAGACCGGCTGGGCGTGCACCGATTACATGGAAGCGACGGCCGAAGTCTCCACCACCGCGGCGACCACCGCCCCGACGACCGCGCCCACCACGGAGCCCTCCGCTGCGGCGACCACCGCGCCCAACACGGAAGCCACTACCATTGTTGTTACGAACACGACCTCCGTAGGTTCGGACGCCGCCAACGGGCAGAACGCCGGGTTAAAGGATAACGACGCACAGAAAGAAGAGGGCTCGGGCCTCATCGGCGGCCTCAGCCAGACCAAGCTGATCATTCTGGCGTGCTGCGGGATCGCGATCCTGCTCTCGGTGATCGGCCTCGTGGTGCTGTTTGTGACGAAGAAGAGTAAAAACAACTGATCTTGTGTAACGTTTCCGGTTTTTTCAGACGATACAGATGCGACGGATAAAAACCGATTTTTCGCAAGAAACGAAAGAAAAAAAGGAGAGATTCATATGAAAAGAATCATTGCCGCCCTTGCGGCGTTCCTGCTTGCCGCAACCTGTATCTTTGCCGTAAACGCCGACGACGACGGGAGCCGTACCATTCCTTCGCCGGAATGGTACGATGCCGAGGGCATGGCGGAATGGATCGAAAACGGCCTGAGGCTGTATGCCGCCGATAAGGTATTCGTATATGCGGACCCCGCCGTATCCGCAGACGACATCATTCCGGCGGAGCTGCGCGCGCAGTATATCGCGGATGTTCAGCGGCTTTCTCAGCTGCCGGGGTATGGGGATTCGCTTATGTCCTGGACCCCGGACGCAGTATTCGACCAGTTCGGGAGATCATTTTTCGATCCGGCTTATGCGGACGTGCAGGATCCGCTGATCGTGACGCTGAACGAAACCGGCGTACAGAACAAGGCCGCCGTGACCCAAGCGCTCTCTGATCTGCCCGCGGTGCGGTACGCGGTAGGGACCACGCATCCCTTCGACCGGGTGGACGCGGTTATAACGCACGAATATTCCGTAACGAGCCCGCAGTATACGGCCGACCTCTTCGGCTCGGAATACTTTGCCGCGGCGGTACCTGTGATGACGTACGCGGATGCGGTGCATTCGGGGGGACACTATAATTATGAGGAATTCTGCGACGCGGTTTATCTGTATCTGACCGAAAAGGGGCTGGAGGATCCGGACGCCGCCGTGAATGCGCTTAAAAAGCTGGAATTCGTGCAGGCCGCTGAAAAAGGCGGCGTTCATCTGAGAAGCCTGCTGACGGAGCTGCCGACGGGCGACGTGAACGCCAACGGCAGCGTTTCGGCAGAGGACGCGCGCCTTACGCTGCGCATCGCCGTGGGACTGGAAACCGCCGCGGCGCCGGAGGGCAGCGCCCGCTACCGCAGAGCGGATCTGGACCGCGACGGGTCTGTGACCGCCGCAGATGCGAGAGGGGTATTGCGGATCTCCGTTGGCTTAACGGATGACGCATGAATAATTAAAAATGAAAAATGAAGGAACCGGAACGGGGAAAGCCCTGTTCCGGTTTTTTCGGCCATTGGTATAATGAAAAGCGGTAAATTGGAATTTGTCGCTGTGCTCAATGAATGATGAACGATGAATGATGAACGATGTCGGAAAACGCTGAAGCGTTTTGATTATAATGTAGGGGCGGGCATGACCGCCCGAAAACCATCTGTTTATGTTTGCCATATGTTAGCGTATAAGGGTGCTTTTTTCTCGTTTATATAGCACAGCGGAATAATAGGGCTTGCGGGCGGTC
>JAEEGL013110452.1_pt1 | contig 14500 bp, 11 predicted proteins | sample 9134231 | NCBI WGS metagenome assembly JAEEGL01 (sample SAMN16246548, study PRJNA631951) | gut metagenome | biome: gut microbiome; feature: rumen; material: fiber-attached | host: Bos | place: Iran: Karaj | collected 2018-10
CACCGAGTGCGTCCTCTGCGACATCAAGGAACCCGAACCCCCGATGCCCGCCGGCAACCCCGGCATGGGCGGCATGGGCGGAATGTACTAAGCCGCCGCGTGCTCGCGGAGAGCAATAAACGAGGGAGCATCCGATTGGGTGCTCCCTTTATTTATTTAATATGGAAGAATCAACGAAGTCTTAGTAATTCCTTGTAGATGGCGTAGTCGATGTCTTTATAGACGTTGAAAATCACACGGATGCGGGCTTCCCTGCAGGCGTTGACGGCAATCTCGGCAGCACGACGTTTGGGGAATTGGTAGTCGCCGGTAGAGATGCAGCAGAAGGCGATACTGTGGCAGTTGTGCTGTTGGGCGAGCCAGAGGCAGGTGCGGTAGCATCCGGCCAGTTGCTCCTCCTGCCCCTTGGACGGTATACCGTTACTTATTTGGGGGCCGACTGTGTGGATGACCCATTTTGCCGGCAGATTGTAGCCCGGAGTGATGATGGCGCCGCCGGTGGCAATCTCGTCGCCTAGGAGTATTTTGTTGCACTCTTGGCGGAGCTGCAGGCCAGCAGCAGAGTGTATATCGTTGTCGATGCAAGGGTGGAGCGGATTCCAGCACCCAAGGCCGCGTGGGTTGGCGGCATTGACTATCGCATCAACCTTGAGCCTTGTGATATCGCCCTGCCACAATCTTTTTCGGGTACTGACCACAACTTTGTCGCTCAATTGCATCTGCAATTCGGCATCCTGTGCTTCGAGGAATTCGTCGCTCAACGGTTGCGGTTGCCATACATTCATTAGAGTGCGGAGCAATTGCTTTTTCGCGCGCAGTCGTTTTGGAATCTGTGCCGTCGCTTCGGTTTGCTCCATCAAGTAGCGGATGCAGAAGTCTATGTTCTCGTTTCTGTCCATCTTACTCGACCAGTTTGAACCGCATGCGCCACACTTTGGTTTCGGAATTTGCTCCGCTTTGATCGCAGGCTGTGTCCCCGCTGGGGCCAGGCAGCCAGTCGTGGGAGATTATCTTGAAAGTGCCTATCTCTTTTGTGTTCTGTACATGTGTGCCGACACAGGCGCAGAGGTCGTAGTCGCCGATACGCACTAGGCGGAGGGTCTCGCTGGCATCATCTGGTAGCTTCCAAAGGTCTACTTCGGGTGGCACCTCGCCGCGCTTCACGAATTCGTAGCTTACAGGCAATCCTTGTGATATCACCTCGTTTACACGGCGTTCAATTTCCTGTACCTGCTCGTCGGTAGGACATGCGTCGAGGATATAGTCGCATTTGCTCTTCTTCTTTTCGATATGTGCGTTCCTCGACCGCGGGCAGCCGAACATCCGCACCATTGTTTGGTTCAGAATATGCTCCGCCGTATGCATCGGAGCGATTGACACATCCTTAAATTTGGCAGATACAGAATTTATTTGTATTTTTGCACCGTCAATTTCTATTTCTTGTAGTCCCATTGTACTTCATCTATTTGAAATTGCAAAGATACAAAAAATAAACGATATATGAGTAAAGTAGCAATATATTGCAGGGTCAGCACACAGATGCAAAGCACAGATAGGCAGCGTGAAGAGCTGCTGGAACGAGCAAAAAATCAGGAGGTCGTAATTACTGAGAATCACATTTATATAGATGTCATTTCTGGATTTACAAAGGGTGAAGTTAGGCCACAGTATATTGATTTAATGGATGCTGTTGACCGTAAAGAAATTAACGAGATTTGGTTTTCCGAGATGACAAGGTTAGGTCGTTCTTCTGTTGAATTGTTGTCAGAAATACAAAAACTACAAGCAAAAGGAGTCTCTCTTTACTTTCAAAAACAAAACATAACAGTTACTCCAGACAAGAATGACCTTGGAAGTAATATACTGCTTGCTGTATTGGCAGTATGTGCAAGCTACGAAATCGAATTGTTTGCCGAGCGTAGCATTAGCGGAAAGATAAACAAAATCAAAGTCGGGGGTGGTGTTGGTGGGGATGACCGAGCCTATGGCTATACTAATGACAAGAACAAAAAAATGATAATCCGTCCTAATGAAGCAGAAACTGTAAGAAAGATATTTGAGCAATATGCCAATGGACGGAGTACATTAGAGATTGCGGAAAGTCTTAACGCCGAAGGTACACCAACGTCATTGACAACAAGAGCTGCGGAAGCTGCTGAAAGAAGAGAAAGCAAAGGTTTATCCCCTAAAGAAAATCCACACCTTCTCAAAAGTACACAGCTTTGGAAGCCAAGTATGGTATCAAAACTACTATCCAAAGACCTCTATACTGGACACAGGCACGTCGTATTTCATAAGCCAAATCTTGAAAAGGGCGATGACGGTAAACCAGTAAAAAAAGAACGTGAAATTTACTATGACTACGATATTGTAGATGAAAGTCTAAGAATTGTATCAGATGAGCTGTTCCGACAGGTTCAGGAAAGGCTTTTGACCGCTCCTTACAACAAAAACAATGCTATTAAACACGAGAATCTATTAAAGCCCAAGTTGCGGTGTGGTGAGTGTAATTCCAACTTCACAGTTGGAAAATCCACCGAAAACACAACAGGTTATTTGAATGGTGGACGGTCTTATAGATGCTATGGAAGAATAAACCGAAGAGATAAACCTTCTATATGCTCAGAAGGTGCCGATATCAAACAATGGCGATTGGACGGTTTAGTGCTTTCTCTAAGTCTGAAGATGTTTGCTAATATTGACCTCAAAAAGACCACAGAAAGTCAAATTACAGACTTAACAAAACGAAATAATGAGCTGGCGATATTAATTGATAAAGACAAAGCAGCACTCGAAAGAAATGCAGCTGAATACAAACAGCAGCTGAAGAGACTCTCTAAAATTGCAGTTGATGACACTGAGGCTGATGAGCTTATTTCAGAATTGCAAACTGATTATGTAAAGAAAAAAAGTTCGCTCAACGATGAAATAGAAAGGCTCACAAAAGAAAAAGTGTTAAATGCCATCACTATCAACAACCTTAAAACAATATCAAAGAAGAGCAATCTATACGATAGGATGGATGATATTTGGAGGAAAAAGGACATTGTAAAGACTATGGTAGATGAGCTAATAAGTGAAATAGTCATTTATAGACCTCATCCTAATTGGTTATTGGTTGTCGTCAAGTATAAAAACAATGTGGAGCTATGGGGTACGGTTAAGTCCAAAAAGTATAAGCTATCCGAAATGTTCTATGATGAAATGGTCTGTAATTATGGAATTGAGTTCCATACCTGGTACATAGATAACACCGACCATAATTTCAGCTACGATGCCAAAACAAAACTCTTCACATACGACGGTTTAAGCAAAGCTCAACCCAATATAGCGGCAGGAACATATACATTTGAGCAACTACAAAAAATACTATATGAAACCAAATGGATGGCTACATATCCTTTCTATTGTTATGAGAATAACGAATACAATATCAACCCACCAAGAGCCAAAGATGAGTCTGATTTCTTCGATTTCAACCATCCTTCATTAAAAGAGAGTACAACCTCTTTCCGATTGATAACAGACAAGACCCCTGAATGGAAGAAAAAATATCTTCAAAGCATAAGTAAGAAGACCTCTCCCAAAGACAAAACCTCTACGCAGTAATGGCTCTGTGTAGCCTCTCAATGTATTTCTTCACGAACTGCATATTCTCACCCCAAATGTCTATAACGTCGTAGTCGCTGAAGGGGCTGTCATTGATTAGGGTGTTTACTTTTATGTCGCCATTCTCGCAGACGTAGTTGATGATGGCTTTGAGGTATTCCTCCTGCTGCGAGTTCAGGTCGTTTTCGCTGATAAACTGAGTAAACATCCGCAAGGCGACAGCTCGGTCAATACCAATAATTGAACGGATAAACGCAGCCACGAAGTCGCCACAAATCATATTCTGCGTAAGGTGGTGGTATTCGTCTTTAGTTCCGAGTTCACTCCACATAATACGCTCCAATTCGCGGATGTCGGCTTCGGTCAGCGGCTCAATATTGATAATCTTTTGCAGTACGGGTAAGTTGCGGTTTTCGGCGAGGTACTCCAGCACACGCTGGCGATAGCTGGTGTATGTGGCCATTTCCTCGGCTACACCAAAGTCCGTTACCTCGTCTTCGATATCCACTTCAAACGAGTGGCGTTGCTGTCCAAAAATGAACTTTACAAGTTCTCTCAGTTCAATGCGAACCCTCTCCAAACCGTCCATCGTCATGTTCTCCCAAAATATATCACTCAGTACCATATCAATCGTTTCCATTTTGGCCTGAATTTGGGGGATGACAGATTTGTCTTTCAGGGCTTGGACTATGGTGATAATATTGCGGATGCTACGTTTGCCTTTTACCTCATCGTTCACCTGTGAGAGTTCCACAGTCAGCACCAGTACGTCAAAACGCTTGGCTCCCTCGTCGGTCTGATTTTTGGCGAGTAGCGGTGAAATATCTTCTTTCAATATTTGCACGTCAACAAGCGAAAGATACTGCCAATTCTCAGGCTGTTTGAAGCGTGATACACTCTTCCAACGCTCACGCACCGAGATATGGCTGTCGCTCAGTTGCTGTACCTGTGCCATCATTGTAGCTTTCAGGTCATCGTGCAACTGTTTCTCAAACGGGATAAGTTGATGGTCGTGGTGTTGCAGTTCAAAGGCCAGTTCAGCACGTAGGCAGAACAATTTTTCGGTGAGCGACTGCGTGGGTTTGGCCTCCACACCGTCGGGATTGCTCCCAAAGTATTCAAAGTTACGGCACCAGTCAAAAATATAGAAACGCTCTTTGTCATGACCAGCACCAAAAATACCTTCACTCAATCGGGTGCCACGGCCTATCATCTGCATAAATTTTATCTTCGAGCGGACAATCTTGAAAAACACAAGATTTAACACGTCGGGAATGTCTATGCCAGTATCGAGCATATCTACCGACACGGCTATTTGCGGATTGCCGTCGCGTTTCTCCATTTTGTCGATGAGGTCTTGGGCGTAGTTGACATAGTTGTCAATTAGCACACAGAAATCCGAACCGTATTCAGGGAACAGGAAGTTGAAACGCTGCACAATCAATTCGGCGTGTTGGTGATTGTAGGCAAAGATGATAGTCTTGCCGATACGCTCACCGCCTTGCACAGTCAAGCCGTTATGCATCAAATCTTGCAGCACTTTGTCGATGGTGTCGGTATTGAAGATATAGGTAAAAATCTCTTTGCTGTCGATGTCGCGGCCTCCCTCGCCATTTAGGGCTTTTACGGTCTTTTCGTAGTCCCAAATCTTCTCCATCTGCTCTTTCTCGGCTTTGCTCAGGCTGTCGTACTTGATGCCCTCTTTCAGTATCAGCGTACCTTTTTTGAAAGCGGTGTAGGGTACAAGATAGCCGTCCGTAACAGCGTCTTGAAGGTTGTATTCGTAGTTGGGGTAGCCGTCTTCCAATCCAAGAAGCTCGTAGGTACTCTTTTCAACCTCTTCTCGAGGCGTTGCGGTCAAGCCTACAAGGAAACTGTCGTAGTAGTTGAAGATAGTCCCATATTTGCCGAAAACACTGCGGTGTGCCTCATCGATAATAACCAAGTCGAACCGTCCCACAGAAAACTCTTTGCTATCGGTGTCGATGTAGTTTATCATCGTCTGATAGGTCGAGAACATGACACGGGCATTTAGGTCTTTTTCGCCGTCGCCACTTTCGCTGAGTACACAAGTGGTGGCGTTGGGTAATAGCTTCACAAAGTTACGGTGTGCCTGTCGCACCAAGGAGGTACGGTCGGCAAGGAATAACACGTTCTTGACCCACTCGTTACGCATTAACACATCCACCAGCGAAATAGCTACGCGAGTTTTCCCCGTACCAGTAGCCATTACCAATAAAGCACGACGACGCATTGTGTTCAGGTGTTCACATACGGCTTTAATGGCGGTTTTCTGATAGTCGCGGTCGGTGATACTGTCCTTTATCTTGAAATCGGTTATCTTGCTGCGTCCACGCCGTGAAATCAACAGCTCCAAATCTTTTTCGGTATGGAAAGCGTAGAGTCGACGCGGTGGATATCCGAGTCCGTCTATAATATAGGTTTCGAAGCCATTAGTGTAGTAGATAACTGGACGCACATTGTATTGGCGTTCCAGACAGTCGGCATACAATTCGGCTTGATGTTTGCCCTCGTTTGGGCTTTTGCTTGTACGCTTGGCCTCTATCACAGCAAGCGGCGTTCCGCTCTGACCAAACAGCACATAGTCGGCGTAGCCTATACCCTGTTCGTTTGGCATACCAAAAACCTCAACTTCCACACAGGCTTTTGAGGGTAAAATTTTGCCATCTTCGGTAAGCACTTTCCAGCCAGCCTCACGAAGCATCAAATCGATGTAAAGGCGGCGTGTTTCGGCTTCGTTCAGGTCGGTTTGTGGTGTCGGCATGGCGGCGGTCGGAACCGCAGCGGCATCCACACTCGCCACAAACGCCTCGCTCGGTGTAGGCTCTTCGTTTGGCAAGGCGAAAATCGGCGGCTTCGACGGTATCAATTCACGGTTGAACGGTGGAAACGATTCCACTGCACCCAATTTCACCAATACAGCCCCCACGAAGTTGTATATATTCAGCAGTGAGAAAAACGACTCTTTCTTAGACACATTGCCCGTATGAGCGGCAGCGTTACCAATCTTGCGGACATAGTGGACAGCCATCATCAGTCGTTCATTGCCTACAAAATCCTTGAACGGTTCACCATCCACCATCTCGAAAAGCGAGGTACGTTCACCAATCTCCAAGCCCTCGACAGCGTAAATGGCTCTCGCCGTCCATTCCAACGCACGGCGGCTGTTGATGGCTGACTGTTCGGGGTCTGACTGCTGCGTCAACTCGGCCACATCGCAAAAGTGGTAGAGGTTGCGAAGCGAGGCAATGTCCTTGATATAGTCAAAGTTTCCCATAAGGCTTTAATCTCCGAAGTAATAGTCCATTTTGGCATCAAACAGGGTTTGCACGTCTTTGATGGACTGGTTTATTAGTTCTTTCTGCCTATCAATAGCTTCAACTTTTCTCACGTATTCTTTTTGAAAGTCTAATGGTGGCAGAACGACCATTGTCTTATTCGCATTGGTGATAGTATATGTGCCAACAACAGCTGCATTGGCATTACCTTGTATCTGATTCCTTACATAATCTGTTGTAAATTGGTCTTTAATAAAGCGTGTATCACACACGCCCTTATCCCTAAACCACAATAAATTACCATCTTTGAAATAGAATCTATCTGTTTTCTTCACCAGATAGCACACCCCAAGCGTTCCAACAGCTGTAACCATTATGTCACCCTCGGAAGGAATACCATATTTTGTAGAATACTCTTTGAATAGAGGTTCAGATATGAAAATAGGTGATTCAATGGGTTCATTACGTGATAATCTGACAATTTCTCTCGCACGATAAAAAGGAACACCCTCGTCCGTCCATTGAGATTCAAACACTCTTTTGCTGGAACCAATATCGAATAGTGTACGCATTTCTACAATATCCCATCCCTTTTCATTTGTTGTGGGGTCGCCAAACATATCATAGAACAGGGATTGAGCTAAGTTATCAAGCTCTGCAATCTGTTCTTTCTTCTTCTCAATGACCAGATTCAGATTGTCCAGAAGTGAACATATATGCTCCTGAACTGATAGAGGAGGAACAGGTATTTGGAAAGAAGAGAACTGACCTTTGTTAAGTATTGGAACGACAGGGGCATTTGCTTTGTCCTGCAAAGCTTTTCGGATGGAATACAAACTATAAGCAAGGTATCTGGGCATTATTGTGTTATTGGGAATCACGGCGTTAATCTGCTGATTGCAGGTTGCCTCCTTGGTTAATATCCCAACCTTCCCAATTATTCCTATGCAGGTAACAAGTACACTCCCTCTTGGTAGCTTCCTGTTTGTATTATTATAGGCATATTCGCTAATATGATACTCAGTCTCTTGAATTTCAGTTATGCCATCTTGCCCTATATCACTGGGCTTAACAAAACAAACATCGTTTGATGTATAGTTCTGTTTATCAGAAGTTGAAGGCGTGCTACCTGTAACCACCTTCCCAACATCCATAATCTGTTTATATTCCCAATCGTGCTTCATACTAAATCATCTTTTCGAGGTCAGACAAAGCACTATTGATTTCGGCTTCCAAGGCTTTGATACGTCCAAGGATAACGGACGGCTGCTCATACTCCACCTTCTCACGTTCTACCTCTTTATATTTGTTAATGCTGAGGTCGTAGTCGTTATTTCGTATTTCATCGACGGGTACAAGGAAAGACTGTTCTTTTCGGCTGCGGTCGGCTTCGGCATTGAGGTTGCGGTAACGGGCTATCACATCGGGGATGTCGTTCTGTTGTACGGGGTCGCGTTTCTGGTCGAGACTGTAACCGTCGGCTTTCATATCGTAGAACCAGACTTTATCTGTGCCTCCAGCGTTTGTCTTGGTGAAGATAAGGATGGCCGTCGATACGCCGCTATACGGCTGGAAAACGCCACTCGGCATTGATATTACGGCTTGCAGACGCTGATTGTCGATGAGTTCCTTGCGGACGGCCTTATGACCTGTACTGTTGCCGAATAGTACCCCGTCAGGTACGATGGATGCACAGCGACCACCCACTGCAAGCATACGGGTAAACAGAGCCACAAAGAGAAGTTCGGTCTTCTTGGTATTGCTGATAGCCAACAGCGACTTACTGATTGCTTCTTTGTCGATACTACCAGCAAAAGGCGGATTAGCAAGGCAAAGGGTGTAACGCTCAGTATCGGTGTTGTCGGTCGAAAGACTATCCTTATACTCAATATCGGGATTGTCCACGCCGTGAAGCATCAAATTCATAGCTCCGATACGAAGCATAGTTTGGTCGGTGTCGAAGCCGTGAAGCATACGGTTCTTGTAGTGGTCGGCTTTCTCTTTCTTCAAAAGTTCCTGCTTGTAGTGTTCGGTGATATACTTGGCACTCTCGACGATAAAGCCAGCACTGCCCATCGCAGGGTCGCAGATAGTGTCTTTCAACGTGGGCTGCATCAGCTCAACCATCATTCGGATAACATGCCGAGGGGTGCGGAACTGTCCGTTGTTGCCCGTCGCGGCCATCTTGCTGAGGATATACTCGTACACATCGCCCATTGTGTCGCGGTTGTTCATATCAAGCTTGTCTACGCCTTCCACAATCTTGACAAGAGTACGAGGATTGGGGATAAGGAACGTGGCACTTTCCATAAAGCGGCTGTAGGCACTTTCCTTGCCCTCGTTGAGGTTCTTAATGAAGATAAAAGCGTCCTTGCTAATGGTCTGATACATCTTCTCGGCCTCGAAGTTGACGAAGTTGTGCCAACGAAGATTGCTGTAGGGTACATCGCGGTCTGTATCGGGATTGTGCCAAGCACCAACCTTGAAAACAGGGTCGTTGATAGTGCCGCCGAGTAGGTTGGCGGCGGCTTCACGCTTCACCTGAGAATCGTCTAACATCTTCATAAAGAAGAGGTAAGTCATCTGTTCGAGGATGGTTATAGAGTTGGTGATGCCACCAGTCCAAAAGGTGTCCCAAATACCATCTATACGGTTCTTTATTTCGCCAGTAACCATTGCAGTTAGTTGATTTCACTTGTTTCAAGTGAAAACGTCAAAAAAATCAATTTATTATGTGGACGTAGCATAAAATTTAGCCCCTCCCTACGTACCCCCACCCACGTATCCCCTGCTACGAGGGTGTCCCTCTTTCCCTGTCAGAGCAGCCAAACAGTTGGCCATCTGTGCCGAAAAAAAAATTACAAAAAAATTGGGCACAGTTCAGAAAAGCAACTATTTATTATTAAAACTGAACGAGATGAACAAGAAAGACATTGAAATTGTACGAAACATCGTCAGCGACTGTTTACGTAGCACACTCGCAGCTGGTAGAGCAAAGAAACACGCTAATTATTTCATCGACGGCGTACCAGTTATATACCAGTACGAGCAATACCCATTAGCAAGCAGAGACAACTGGAATGACAGACTGATACGTCACAGAAACCAAGCACTTAGAGGCAATAAAAGCGTCCTTGATATTGACCGTAGAGAAGCCTACGACGCAGCAAAAGATTTCATAACTTATACCATCATGAGGACGTATGGCGAGAAGGTCAACGACATACCTAATCTGTGCCTGTTTCCAGTGCCAACAACGAAGGACGCTGCATCATATTATGCAGAATGGAATGAGGTTTTGAATAGTGTCCAAAGAAGAACAGGAATACCCAACTGTATGGCCGCATTTCAACACCATTACAGAGAGTGTGAAGACGGTTACATCTGGTTTGAGGGAGATGGCTTTCCCGACGGGGAATTTGACCAGAGTTATTTTAGCACCGCGACCGATAAAAGTGCCAAGATAATACTTGTAGTGGACAGCATTTATCAGGGTACGATTGTAAGGGATTGTATTGATATGCTGCGAGATATGAGCAACGACGTAATCTTAGTAATCAGCCTAATACAAACAATCATCTAATATCAATATAGAACTTTTCTTGGGGTGGATTTCTCCACCCTTTTTTATTGATTCTATGGCATTTAACTAACCCTATGGAATTTTGATGCTGTTTCAGCGGTTTTTTGCAACCTCAGATGAGTATATTGCTCAGTGATTTAGAAAGATACGATACTTGAAATGTATTGTTCTCACTTCAAAAAGCTACTGAAAGAGCCGTCCATCATCTAATCCTAAACTCACTTTTCAGACGTTGAACGGTTGATGTTGATACATCCGTAAGTTTGGCTACGTCAGCAATCTTGTAACCTTTTTCAAGATATGCCAGTACATCCTTGTATTCCTCAGCCTTTTTCTCGCGAGTCTTGACACTGCCTTTCTTTCTGCCCAACTTGCCACCAGCCTCAATGTAGATACGGCGACCGCTATTCAGGCGATACTGGATATTTTCCCTCTCCATTTCTGCACAAGTGGAAAGAGTGGCAATCAATATCGGTGTGAATAGGCTGGGCTTGCCGTTGCTATCGAGTAAGTGCATCTGTTCCTTTTGGAAGAAGACATTGATATGCGAATCAATCAAGTCTTTTACAGTAGTAAGCACTTCAAATGTGTTTCGACCAAGACGGCTCAACTCAGATACCAACAGCGTACAAATGCTATTATCTTTACAATATTGGAGGCAATCGGTCAGCACAGGACGGTCAATGTTTTTCTTTGCCCCCGAAACGTGTTCTTCGTAAACCTTAACGAGACTAAGATTGTTACGACTGGCGTACTCGGTCAGGTCTATCACCTGTCGTTGCGTGTTCTGTCTATCGGTCGTAGAAGACACTCTCGCGTAAATGGCTGCGGTATTATTCATTGTTTTTAGTTTTATTGTTTTCATTAAGAATCCATCGAAGCTGAGGATAACCCTTATAGCCACGCTCCCATACGAACCAAGCATATATAGACAGGGTTGTCCCTGCGTCCGTATAAGTATTAAAATCACCGTTCCGAGCAAAAATGATGCGGTTTTGATAGACCCAAACCCTTATAGGGGGGAATGGCTTAAAAAGAGTGTTGTAGCGTTCCTTGCTTGTAAGATAGTGCAAGGGTAACAGCATAGCCACTTTGTCGCCACAAATCCTGATACTCTTTAGAATATGGTTTATCGTGTGGCGGTCGTATGGTGGGTTGGTGATGATGTCGTATTTCCCCACCTCTATTTGCAAAGTTGAGAAATCGGCGACCTTATTGTTTCCCCTGTCAATTATATCGTATTTTTCGACATGGTAGCCGTGTTCCTCAATCACATCTGCCATATATCCACCACCACAGAACGGCTCCAATATTTCGTGTGAGAATTTTTCCACCCTCAAAAGGTCGGCTGTAACACTTGGATGAGTTGCGTAATAATTATTGTACTCTCTGAGTAGGATTTTTTGGGACACAGATGTCTCAATTTTTCCTGTGATATAATCCCAGTGCTTTTTTATAGTCTTCGGGTCGTGCTTAGTAACCTTTGCCAACTGCGAAGGTGTGATTTCAGGATTGTCCTTGTACACCAAACGGCATTGTTCTATCAGTTGAGCGAGGCGGTCAGCCTGTCGGTCGATACCGTTTCGGTGGATATACTTCCTGATAGCGTTCTCTGTAACACCGTTTCGCTTCGCGTTCTTTGCTATACTTTGTTTGGGATTGTAGTCTATCATGGTTGATTGTGGTTAGTGCTGTTTGTAGTTCAATTTATTCTTTGACTTATTTGACATTCAGTTTTGATACTTGGCTTGCTTTGGGAGCAGACTTTTTTGATTTTTTTTACTGCCTGTGTTGTTTGACGTTTTCTGTTACACCCCTATAACGTAGTTTTTTGACATTTATTACAACAACTCACTGATTTTCATCGTGCAGCAAGTGTTTTGCATCAAAAAAGTCTGATGTCTATTGATATTGTAAACCGTAGAAAAGAAAAATGCATCAGCAAGCCCAATCGTTTGCCGATGCATCTTTCCAAAGCTCTATGTCAATTACTCAGGGGAGCCACGCCACAAAGAACTTTGATTTTATATTTCTTACCCACCCATTTATTCCAGTTCCATAATGCTAAAAACTCTCGCTTGTTTTTATCCTCATTGGGAAACCAATACGCAACAATGGTTCGTAGCTCTAATAGGTAAGCCTTGAAGTATGTAAGTGTGTACTGGGGACATATTATTTCACTATTACGCAGTAACTCTGAGGCGTTCTGAATGTAAATGATTATTTGGGCTTTGTCGGGAATGTCCTTGTATTGTGGCTTCCACTCATAAGGAATTTTGAAACTTGGAGGTAGTGTAAGGTCGTAATCTGTATCATCCATCATCCGCACCCACGGTATATTATCTGTTGACTTGGAGGTATTGGTTGCTTCTTTCTTTTGCTCGTACTCACTGGCAAGGTCATCTTTTATGCCGAGGAAACGAGCGTTTGTAATCAACTCTTGAAGTGTATCGTCTGTGTTGCATCCGTCTTTGAAAGAGTGCCATGCTTCCCAAAAAGTTTTTCTATTTGTGTACTTGGTTGAGCGTGTCGGATTGACAACGGAGTTGTCTGTGTAATCCTCAATATTGGAATTATGTAGCGGAGCGATAGGGGGATTGGTTGGGGTACTATTTCCTGATTCGGACTCAAGAAACTTTGAAAAAATCTCTACACAGTTCGTATCCTCACCTTCTCTTAAAGTATCTTTTATTTTTTTATTAACCTTCTTATTATGTAGGTCAATCTTGTCCTCTGCCGACGGGATGTTTATGTCCTCTTTTGAAACAACGGTTGTCCTCTCTGTCTGGTCAGGATTGTCCTCATCACCTGTTAATGTCATGGCTGTCTTTGCAGCATACTTTTTCAGAGCTGTAACCTTGTTTCCGCAGATGGAAATCAGTCCTTTCTGAGATAGTTCTGATTTAATTCTTCTTAATGTACGGACACCACCGATACCTAAAAGCTGGGCAACGCTCTCGTTGGTAAGCTTAGAACATTGTAATTTTCCGTAAAAGGTATAGTTGTGGTAAAAGCTATAAACCGCTTTCTCGTTCCAGTTCAATGACTGGTCTGTTGCAATCTCGCTTGGAATGAAGATTCCATTGCTCACTTTCGTGTTGTTTGTCATTTTGTCTGTTCATTTAATTATATTATTTTTAATAGTTTCCGTCTGTTCATGCTTCCTGTTGGTAAACAGTAGGGCGACACCTGAACAGACGATAGAAGAGTATCACCCCACCTATTTTTCTTACCAACATAATATAAATAGTTACTACAAAAAAAACAAATCGATTTTTGGAAAAAAGAGAGAAAACGCCTCTAACACATAGAAGTTTTATGCGATTTTCTTCAATGTGTAGTAGAAAAAGTAAAAGGCTTACAGACCTCTTCAATCGTCAAGCCTTTTGTTAGCAAATTACTAAGCTAACCTTTTGAAAACACTATTAAATTCCTCCAAATCCTTAGCCATTGAGATAATCTCACGAGACTTGTAAAGGTGTATTATTTTTTTCACCGTGTCTTCAATTATATCAATAGTACAGGATTCGAGATTTGAAATGATTCCAGCTGGGACAGTATCGCCCCTATGCCTACCATCAATAACAGCCAATAATAAACTTCTTCTAAAAGAAATCACAGAAAACTCAAACCCATTTTCAAGTGAGCAGTTAGCGTACTGGACTTTCCCAGCATCATCTGTTTTTACATCATACAATTTGTAATCCATAATAAATCAGTATTTTGTATATACTTATTTATTAAGGATGTGTCAAATCGCGTTGTATGCATCGGCGGGTACTCTTGCTTGTTGTGTTCGTTAAGAATATGTTCTTGTTCCATACTATTTTAAGTATATTATCAATGAACGTAAAACACGGTAGGTAAACTTCTAAAAACAGCTGTTAAAGCAATGATTTACTCTCGAAGTTGTTCGGCAGCAGCTTTATCTTGCTTTTCGACAGCTTCACACAATCGTTCCATTAGTCTAACTGCCCGACCACAGTTTGAGTCCTCATAAGGTTCCCAG
>JAEEGL014754200.1_pt1 | contig 14500 bp, 2 predicted proteins | sample 9134231 | NCBI WGS metagenome assembly JAEEGL01 (sample SAMN16246548, study PRJNA631951) | gut metagenome | biome: gut microbiome; feature: rumen; material: fiber-attached | host: Bos | place: Iran: Karaj | collected 2018-10
CATGGACAACGTGAAGAACATGACCGTTTCCGACAGCGACTACATCGACCTGGTGCTGTACGGCCCCGACTGGAGCGACAGCTACGCCTGCTTCGACGTGCGCATCGCCGCCGTCGCCGCCGGGGATTCCCTGACCCTCACCCTCACCCATGACGTGTTCGACGAGAACTGGGTCCCCGCCCCCGTGGCCCTGGCGGACGCCAAGGTCACCCTGGCCGACGGCACCCTGCTGGGCACCACCGACGCCGAGGGCAAGGTGAAGATCTCCTTCTCCGCCGCCGGCACCTATGTGGTGACCGCCTCCTCTGCGGACACCGTCATCACCGCCCCCTCCTGCGTCGTCACCGTGAAGGACGCCGGGTACAAGATGTACACCGTGAAGGCCGGAGACACCCTGTGGAGCATCGCCAAGGCCTGCCTGGGCAGCGGCTTCCGCTGGGGCGAGCTGTACTACCTGAACGCCGACCTGCTGAAGAGCCCCCGGATGATCTACGTGGGCCAGACCCTGCGCATCCCTGCGTAAAAGCAAACTTTGCGTGAAAAAGACCCGGCCTGCCCAAGCGGCAGACCGGGTCTTATTATGCACCCAAGTCCCGTCCTTTTCCCCCAGGGGAAGCCAAACGCTGCGGCGGGACGGGGGACGTAGGACGGGGGTTAGGACGAGGGGTACGGATTGCCACGTCCGCGTCGTCGCAAATCTCGCGGGCTGCGCTTCTGCGGTTTGCGTAAGAGCCGCAGAAGCTTGCAAGCGCTCGATTGCTCCTCCTTTTCCCATCGAAGCAGCCGCTTCGATGGGAACCCTAGGTCTCGCAATGACAGGTTTCGTTACGCTTCTGCGTTTCTTAGAAGGAACCAGCAAACAAGTTTTGTCATTGCGAGGACCCCCGTGAGGGGGGACGCGGCAATCCGTTCTCCCGTCCCCTTTGCTCCGTGACAAAGAAGGACGAGAGAACGAAAAAGGTACAGCGGAGGGAATCGCAGCCTTGCCTTCCCCTGGGGGAAGGTGCCCCGAAGGGGCGGATGAGGGACGTTTTGCGCAGCAAAACGATGGGGCGGCAGCCCCATAAAAACGGACGTTGGTGCGAATCGCCCCTCATCAGTCAGCCGCCTTGCGGGGACGGCGGCTGCCGACTGTCTCGCTGCGGCTCGGTCAAGCGCGGCTCTGGGCTGCCGGTGGCAGGACCCCTCAGTCAGCCGCCTGAGGCGTCTGCCAGCTCCCCTTTCAGGGGAGCCAAAACCGCGCCTGACCGGCCCACAGCGAAACCCCGCCGCCGGTATGCGCCGGCGGCGGGGTCTTCAAGCCGTTGTTCAACTGGGGTATTTGCTTTCGCGCTGTGCGGTAATGTTTACCTCGCCGCTATCCGACACCGTCATGGTGTACCACCAGCCCAGGATGGTCCCTTCGGTATCGCCGGAGTTGTGGGTCGTGTTGTCCGGGTATCCGGTCTCATGGAGCAGGTACTTGCCCGCGGACAGATTGCCGATCCAGAAGACGCCGTTTTCGCTGGAGGTCAAGTTCAGGAGCGAGTTATTGATCACGCCCCCGTCCCAATACAGAACGTCGAACTTTGCGCCTTGCAGCGGGGCGTTGTCCTCGCTGACCACCTTCTTCAGGATGACCTTTAGGGTTGCGGCGGAATAGTTCAGGAGCCGGTACTGCTTTGTGGTGCCAACAGAGGTATGCAACAGTTCCTGATCGTCCAGGGTCACGGTCGCTTTGCCGTCGTTTCCGACGACCACCGTATAGCTTTGGCTGCGCAACTGATAGCCGCTGGGCGCAGTCGTTTCCTTGAGGGTGTAGGTGCCGGGGGGCACAGCGGAGAACAGGACCGTGCCCACGTCCAGGAGATTGCCGCTGGTATCCTTGTCGCTGGTCCCATTGGCGGAGGTGGCGGTATAGGTGAGGGTGCTGTCCGCATTCTTGAGGGTGAATACCGCGCCGCTTACCGGCGTCGTGTTGAAGCCGTCCACCTTCAGGAAGGTCACGTCGAAGCCGCCGTCCCAGTAGATTTGGAGGTCGGTGCTGACGGTGCCAGGCTTGCCCTTGAGGTATTCTTCGCCGCCGCACCTGGTCAAAAGGTCGGGTTGGGCGTTGCGGAACACCTCATAGTCGGAGGTCTGCAGGTTCACGCCGGAGGCCTTCGTCGCAAAGGGCTTCTGGGTGAGATAATGCTTATCCTTAGCTGCCCAGACCCAGATGGAGCCTTTGGCCACATTGCTGAAACGGCCGGTAACCACCAGGGAGTAGGGCGTGTCTGCCGTCTCCGCCAGGTAGATGTCCTGCCGGACCCCGGAGCTGTAAACTGCTTCGCCGCCGTTTTTGTCGTTGGCCTGCACAAGGCCGGCCTTGGTGCTGAAGTTGCCTTCGCCGAAGCTGGGGCTGCCGGAGATAAACAGCTTGGCATAGCTCTTGTTATCAATCGAATGGAGATAGATGCCCGCGCCATCCCCGGCACTGGTGTTGCCGGTGATGGTGCCGCCGGTCAGGGTGAGTTCAGCGCCGTTCTTCTCGTATGCCGATACATAGATGGCCCCGCCGCAGGCATTGCCGGTACATTCATTATTCCGGATGGTGTCGCCGTTCATCTCGGACTTTCCCTTTGCGCCGACCTAAACCGCCGCGCCGCCGTTGCTGTTTTTGCTGTTTTCCAGCACCGCGCCGGTGGTGATCGTCAGCCTGCAGCCGTCATTGACCCTTACAATGCCGCCCTTGCCGTTTGAGGTATAGCTGCCTTTGTTTCCGTCCAGCGTGATGTTCTTCAACGTCAGCTCACCGTTCTTGTCTTTTTCCAGTTGGAACATGGCGTCGGCCTTATTACCATTAGGGATCTTCCTGACGATCTTCGCGTAGGTTCCCGGCGTACCCACGTAGCGATACCCGTCCGTCGCATTGGTTTTCGCCGTGGTCAGGGTGACCTTCACACCGTTTTTAATGTCGACAGCCCGTTCCATCTCATAGTTTTCCACGAGCATTTCCACGCTGAGGGTATCCGTTCCGTCATAGTCGAACTTCTCATAGCGATTGGTAAAAGCGTTGAAATAGTACAGGTCAGTTCTGGCGTTGATCACGTCAAAGGCGCCGTCATTGCTGCTGCTGTGGAGGGTGGAATAGACGGCGGGGACCGGCTTTTCGCTGTGGGCATCCAGGGTGTACAGCAGTACGCCGCCATTCTTGGAAGAGGTCAGCTTGCACACCGCGTTGAGGTTGTCGAAGTATGCGTCGGACTGATACTTGGAATTCACATCCTCCCGTTGAAGGTTCTCGCCAATCGTGCCGGATACGCTGTGATCTCCGCTCGTCCCGGAGGAACGGGCGGTGCTGGTTGTATAATGGGCGGCACGCTCGGAGGACAAAACTTCCTCGACCTTGTAATACACATGGCCGCTATCGATCTCCGCCGGCAGGTTATCCACCGTTACGCTCTCGCCGTTTTTCAGCGTAAACTCAGCAAAACCGTTTTTAATCTGGATCGTCACCGGATTATCGGACTCGTCAACCCTGCCGTCGTCATAGGTGAAATAGGTGTCGAAATTCGGTATTTGGGTGCCGCCCTCTGCCTTGGAGAACGTGACGCGGAAGGTAAATTCCTCAGCAAGGTCAGCCGCAAGACCGCTGATAACGGTCTTTGAAACCTGGAGCGAGAAAATCCTGACCCAGTGCATATTTACATCATCGCCGAGCTGCAGGCCGCCCTTCAGGCCGTTGCGGTCATTCACAAAGCAGTACAGGTAATTCGTGTTGACTTTTCTTTCAAATTTGCCGAAGGGAGCTGATACCATACCGTGCTTATGATACTGCGTTTTCTGGGGTGAAGCCATCGCAGCCAAATACGATTCAAAATCTGGTGTTACAGCACCCGGCACATACACGCCGATGTAGGAGTTTCTGGCGATGCCCGTGCCCGCAGAGTTGATGATGTCGTTGCTGTCCGTTACCAGCTCCACATTGCAGGGAACGTTTTGCCCGTCCTTGACCGCGGTATTGCCGGAGACCGTCACCCGTCCCGAGATGTTCAGACGGGTATTTTTGTGATCGCCGAGGTAAATGCCGCCGCCATCCGTACCGGCGTGGTTTCCGGTGATGCTGCCGCCGGACATATTCATGGTTTTCTGGGCGTTCAGAAATACGCCGCCACCCTTTTCCGTGGCCGTGCAGCCGGTGATCCGGGCGCTGCCGGACAGCTCGAAGGAAGTACCTTTTTCAAAACGCACGCCGCCGCCGTTCTTCGCGGAGCACTTGGAGATATTGCCGGAGTTGAAGGTCAGAGTACCGCGGTTGTTTGTCCCGCTGTCGGTTACATATACGCCGCCGCCGTCGCCGGTCGTGCTGCAGTTGTAGATCGCGCCGCCGGCAATGATGAGGGACGCGCCATTGTTGACATAAACACCGCCGCCGTTCTTGCCGTTGCTGATGCTGCTGTTCTGCAGAATGGAGTTAGCCGCAAGCGTCACGGTGATACCGCCGCTATTTGCTTTGATCAGTCCGCCCTCAACATTCGCGGATCTCGGAGTGGTTTTGTCCGTCGAGCTGCCGTCCAGGGTGATGTTCGTCAGCTTCAGGTTCACCTCTGTCTGAATGAGGGAGTTGCCCGAATAACCCCGCTTGATCGTGGCATAGGTGCCCGCCCGGCCGGTATAGGGGTACCCGTCGGTATCCGTGCTGCTGGCGGTGGTGAGGGTGACCAGCTTTCGGCTTGCATAGCTCCCGGTGGTGATATAGGTATCCGTCTCAAATGTGCTGACCAGCAGCTTGATTTTGATCTCTTCTGCTCCCAGGTCAATTGCTGTCCCTTGTCCCGAATTGTCCTTTCGATAGAGCGCCGGGCTTGCCTGCCGCAGGTAGCTGAAGGGGCTGAGCTTGCTGCCGTCCGTCCGGTGATCCAGCCGGTCGAATACCGCCGGGTCCTTGCAGTCCGCATCCAGGTACAGCAGGCGACCGGAGGCATCCGTAATCTTGCAGACAACGCCGCCGCGCCAGATCAGGTTCAGGGGATTGGCGCGGTCGAATACGCCGTAGAGCCCGCCGGAATCCGCCACGAACACGTGGCTGCCCTCGGTAAAGCCGGCGTAGGTATCCGCCGTTCTGGTGCCGAATTGCTGTGTGGTTTTGCCGGGGTTCACCACCCGGATCTCGCCGTCGAGGCCGCAGAGCACGGAAACGCTGCCGGCATTGCTGTTTTGTTTGTTGTTGTCCCACCAGAGCCGCACATCGGAGGGGGCGCCGGAGCCGTTGGTATTGTCCTTCACCGTCGTGGAATCGAGGCCGGAGGCCCCGGCCGTGCCCACCGTCAGCTTGTAACCATTGGGAAGGTATACGCCGCCCGCGTTCGTCGAGGCGTCCGAGGGGGTTGTGGTGATCCGGTTGCCGGTGATGGTCGTATTGTTCCGCAGGGTCAGCTGCGCGAAGGAATATACACCGCCGCCTACGTCGCTGGAGGAGTTGCCTCGGATGGTCGAGCTGTCGATGACCAAAGTCCGGGTCTTGACGTCATTTTCCCCGATCCAGATGCCGCCGCCTTGTTTTTTCGCGATGTTGTTTGAGATGTTGCAGCCGGTGAAGGTCGCGCTGCGCACCCGGTAAATGGCGATGCCACCGCCATTGTTTCCGGTGGAGGTGTTTCCGGTGATGACGGCGTTCGTCACGGCGAGAGAGGAGCCGTCCGTGTCACGGTCGTGATAAACGCCGCCGCCATTTCCCGACGCCGTGCAGTTTTTGACCTCGGTGTGACGGGCTTGAATTGCGCTGAGAATATTGGTGTCAGTAATCACATTATCGTCCAGGTACTTGTAAACATCCCCGTCCTTTTTCACCGTCACGGCATTGCCGTCGTCGTCCAGGTAATAATACCAGTCGCCGATGATGACTTCCTTGGCCTTCAGCAGTACGCCGCCGCCCTGATTGGCGGTGTTGAACTCAAAGGAGCTGCCATATATCTCCGCCTTCTTCGCATTGGCGTTCGACACGCAGAAGCCGCCTCCATAGTAGCCCCTATTGTTGGTAAACGTGCAGTTTTCAACCTTCGTATAGACCGCAGCGCAGCGGAAGCCGCCGCCGTTGCCGCCGTTGCTTTGGACATCCGATACCCGGCAGTCGTAGAAGGTACAGCCCGTTACCGTGACCCAACAATCTGAGCTGGTCGTGCCGCTGTTGAGCGGCCAGACATTGAAACCGCCGCCGTTTCGCTGTGTGGCTACGCAGTGTTCAAAGTCCGTATCGCTGACCGTGATGGTCTTGGAGTCCAGCTCCAGCCCGCCGGCAGCTCTGGCCTGGCAGTTGGTAAAAAAGCAGCCGGAGATATTCGTCCAGGAATTATAGTTTCCGTCCACCCGGTGGAACACCGCGCCGGCCTGGTCCACCGCAGTGCAGGTATCGAATACGCAGCCCGCAAGCGTCATCGTTTCGGCGTTCGTCACGATGGCGCCGCCGCCGAGACGATTTGAGGTCTCCGTCGTGGTGGATGTGCAGCCATCAAAGCTGGAGTTTTTCACCTCCAGAACGGTTCCAGGAACCGTAACTTTGTTGTTCTTGTCTTTTGCAGAGAACATGATCAGCATTGCGCCGCCGTTTTGGGCGTACACATTCTTGAACTCCACGTTGCTGATATATACGTTCACGTATTTGGATTTCACGCCGCCGCCGTCGCTGCTGCCCTGGACGCTTTTTCCGTCGAAGACCAGATCGCTGATCCTGAGAGTCGTTCCGTCAAGGGCGCTGATCGTATCCTTACCCGCCTGATCGTTCCATGCGTCGATCATGGACTCCTTGTTATCGGAATCCCGGCTGATGGTAGCGCGCTTCGTCGTCAGTACATCGTTTGCCGTCAGACCATGCGTAGTTGCAAAGCCAGTCGCAGCATCTTTGCTGTCAAACAGGTATACTGTGCGTCCATATTCGTCCGTTTCAATGCTGCTTGGTGTTACATTCCCCGTATCTTTAAAACGGTTTTTAACGATGACTTTGTATTTAGGGGCCTGCTCGGAAACGTATTGATATGACCCCGTTTGCGCAGTCGTGAGCGTAATATCATATCCCCTCGGTATCCTCACCAGGTCGGAGGCCGGGAGCAGATAGTCCGTCAGCATCTCGATGACGGCAGTCTTGCTGCTGTTCATGTACGTTTTGACAAAGGCCATGGCCTGGTTGAGAGACTTGAAGACATACTCCGTCTTTCCGGATTCGTCCGGCTCGTCGGTCTTGAGCAGATAATCGCCTGCAGCAACGTTCACTATATCCTGGGTATAGATCTTGCAGATCTGCTTATCGTCGCCGAAGATGATCTGATAGGTCCCGGCTTTGTTCAGGGTCTTCTTTTCGCTCAACGTATATTCTACGTTATGTCCAACCGTGATTGTTGTTGAATCCAGCCCGGTGCCGCCGCTATTCGTCGTCCTGAGCTGTACCGCTTTCGATACTTCATCCGTGGTGAATGTGCCGGTCAGGGTGTAATTCGTATTGCGTCCGCCGGGGATCAGCAGGGTGACGGAGTTCCCGGCGGCCAGCACCAGGTCGCCCGCCTTCACCGGCAGCAGGGCGGAGCGGATGGCCCCGTTTTTGGCAAAGACCATGCCGTAGCCCGCCACCGTGGCGGTGTTGACGACGCTCTTCGCGTTCTCACCGGTCCCCAGGACAATATCGCTGATGGTCAGCGCCATATCCGTGTTGTTCTCAATGGAGATATAGGCCGGCTCCGCGTAATAGATGATGAGGGTGTTGCTGCCAAGAGGGACCTTGGTCGTATCGTCATGCTTGGTCAGCTCCCACCTGCTGTTTACCTTGTCCCAGGAAAGCTTGGTAAAGTAATCATCGTAATGAGATGTGACCGGATCTTCTAGGAAAAACGCTCCGGCATAGGCCGCCGTCCCGGATAACCCCAGGGAGTGGTTCTTATACAGATCCTCCGCCACCGCGGAGAGGGCCACATAATTGCCCCCATCCCCCATGACGGGATAATAGGAATCAATGGTTTTCTTTTTCTGCCAATCTGTGTCCCTAGGCGGGAACCCCTTGCTCATGAAGGAGCTGGACTGATAGCGGACAACGATGGAAATCGCCTTGCCCCAGTATAGCTTTTTGGATGCGGTCTCCGATATGACCGCAAACGAATCGTCCCGGTCGTTTGTCACTTTGTTCTTGTTGGCATCATCGGTATAGGTGGCGAATTTCGCGCCGGGCACGCCCCGTGCGTCCATTACATTGTCCGAAACGAACACGCCCACTGCCGCTTTGTTAGTCAAACCGGTGAGGGTGATCACGTCGACGGAATCCCGATCCAGATAGACGTTGCACTTCTGGTTGTTTGTGGGGAGACTGCTGCTGGCATTGCCGGTCACCTTCACGCCGCCGGAGAAATAGAGCCGGGCGGAGAGACTGCCCACTCCCACCGCGCCGCCTGCGGAGGCGATGTTCCCGGTGACGGAGCCGCCGGAAAGGTAGGCGGAGCCGGTGTCAACATAGAGGCCCGCGCCGTTTGTGGCATTATTGGCTGTGCCGCCGATGGTACCGCCGCTCATCTCCAGCGTGCCGGAGCCGAGCCAGACCGCGCCGCCGTTGCCCGCCGCGGTGTTGCCGGTAAACGTGCCGCCGGTGATGCCGATATCGCCGGAGGCCGAGTACACCGCGCCGCCGCTGCCGTTAAGCGCGTTGCTGCCGGTGAACGTGCCGCCGGACAGGGTAAGACTGCCCGCCTCCGCGTACACCGCGCCGCCGTTGAGCTGAGCTCTGATTCCGCTGAACGTGCCGCCGCTCACCGTCAGGGCGGCATTCTCCACGTAGATGGCGCCGCCTTTCTCCGCAGAGGTGACAGGTGAGCTTTCTATCTCAGCTCCCGTAAAGCTGCCGCCGGAAACCGCAATGCTGCCGCTGGCGGCATAGATGGTGCCGCCGTTATTTGCGGCGCGGTTGCCGGAGAATGTGCCGCCGGACACGGTTACGGCCTCACTGCCGGAATAATAGATGGCACCGCCGTTTTTTGCGGTGTTGCCGCTGAACGTGCCGCCGCTGATGGTGACGGTCCCGGAGCTGACGCTGATGGCACCGCCGCCGGTGCTGCTGGTGTTGTTGGAAAAAACCGCGCCGTTTTCGACGTTCAGCGTGCCCCTTTCCTGGAAGATCGCCGCGCCGCTGCCGGTTTTCTCCGCGTTTTGCAGCGTGGCCCCGGACTTAACGGAGAGCATCCCCAGGTTGTACACCTGCGAGCTTCCGGAGGCAACGTGAGCGCCGTCCAACGTGACGTTTTCCAGCGTGAGGGTGCCGTAGTTTCTGATCAGGGGCGCCGAGGTAAAGGTTTCGTCCCGGGAGATGGTATAGGTTTGGTTATCGCTGGTCTTGCTCTTCAGGGTGATCTCGAAACCGGAGTGGATCTCCAGGGCGTCCCAGTCGGGAATCACATAGTCCCGCAGCAGCTCGATGGTGCCCACGCCCTCCAGCTCGTTCTGGATGTATTCCAGCGCCCTGTTGAGGGTATAGAAGGTTTCCGAACTCAGCGTATTGGAATTATAAACCCGGCAGATCTCAAAGGGGGTGTTCAGCAGATCAACCTTTGTGTCGGCGTTCACGTGGAAGGTGACGCTGCCGCTGCCCTCCGATTCCGCAACCGCGACGGTTGCTTCTTCGACCTTTGCCTCAAGCGTATAATTCTTGCTGTACTTTTCCGTTACCGTGTAATCGCCGTTCCCCAGGCCCTTGATGCGGATATCGCTGCCGTCCTTTACCGTAAGGGTGATGCTGCCGGGCTCAGAGCCTGCGGTGGGGATGGCTGCCACGGCAGCGTGGCCGGTGCCTTCCGTGTTATAGCTCGTTCTGGTTATGGCGTTGGAGGTGATGGTCACCTCAAAGCTCATGTTGGAGCTGATTCCGGTATTCTCGCCCACAACAGCCGCGGTGATGCGCAGCTCGCTGCCCCGCTGCCGGTAGCACACGTACAGGGTATCGCCATCCAGCTTTTCCCACTCCGCACCGTCAAGGCTCCACTGCCGCCGCCCGTCATAGTAGCGCAGATACAGCGTATTTCCCTTGCCGCCGATTTCGCTGACGTTTGCTGCGCCGGAGGTGCCGACGCCAAAGAAGTCATGCACCAGGGTGAGCGTGTTGCCCGGCTCAGCCGCCGGGTCGTCCAGCAGCGGCGGGGCGTTGAACACGCCGGAGCCGTAGCGCTGGCTGACCTCCAGAGGCTCTTCCCTCAGGGTGAGAACCTGCCCGGTCGCGGTGTTGCCATCATTTTTATAGCCTGCCGCGGCGGCCTCATTCAGAATGCCGGGCACCAGGGAGCCGTTCAGGGAGGTAAAGGGGGCGTTTTTGTAGTTAACAGGATCAATCGACGTCAGACCGCCGCTCTCCCCCCCCATCACATAGGCGAGCTTCAACTGCGGATCGGCGTTATCGATGGAATAGACGAGGTAAATCTGACGGCCGCTTTCGTCCTTGCCGTCTTCGTACAAAACAACATCCGTACCGTTCTCAAGCTTCGCCTGGATAGTACCGTCATGATACGTTATCGCATTGATCTTGTTTGCTTCGCCGATATTCTCCGCGCTGTCGCTGAGGCAGGCGTAGGCATAGGTATAGTCTCCGCTTTCCGGCGTGACGTAGGCGCTCAGGCTGCCTGCATCCGTAAACTCTATCCCATTGACGGCTGAATCCAAAACCCGCAGCTTATCCGTATTTTTCCATTCGCCGTGCTCGACCCGATTGGTGGAAACCACATGGTAGGGCAGCTTGACCATTTTTGCCAGGTGGGCGTAGAGGGTCAGGGAGTGGGTGAGCTTGGTCTTGGCAAAATCGAAGGCATGCTCCTCATTCCCGTCCGCCATGGTGCTCCAGAAGTCAAAGGCCATTCCCTCCTTCGTCACCGTGCCCGCGGGCTCGGTCAGCAGGGCGTGGACATAGGTTTCGATGGAATACTGGCCGTCCCCGTTCAGGGTATAGCTGTTCCACCCCGTATCGCTGAAGGCAGCGTCGGAGTAATTCGCTTCGTTCTTGTCAAAGCAGACCGTGATCTTCCATTCCGCGTACAGGGTCACGGGGTCGTCAATATCCACATAATACTTGCCGCGTGCGTCCTCATAGCTGCCCGGAGCAAAGTGATTCCCGCTGCCGTCCGGTTCGGTATTCCAGCCGGAGAAGACCGCCCCGGAACCGACCGGGGCCGTAAAGCCCACGCCGGAGCTGAGCAGGATGGGGGAGTTGTTCACAAGACCGGTGACGGTGAGCTTGCCCGACGATCTCGAAACCGTGTGCGTATTGAGGTTGACCGGCTTATTCTCTCCATCCAGGACCGGGTTGCCGCTTGCGTCGTCGATCTTATAGGGATAGCCGCTGTCGGCGGTATCGGAAACCGTGCCGCCGTTTGCGTCGTAGATAATGGTCGCCGTTTTGATCTTGGTATAAATCGCGTCAAGATAGACGGTTTTCTTTCCGTTCACCGTTACGGCCAAATCCCCCGCCAGGGTGAACCGGTCGCCGGGATGGTACACCTTGCCGCTGTCGTCGCCGCGGACCTTCCAGCCGATGAAGGTATACCCCTCCGGCGCGTCGGCGTAGCCGTTCAGAATCAGCCCGGCCTGATCGGTATACCCCTCAGCGTTGGGGGAAATGGAGCCGTCGCTGAGCCTGCCCGCCAGTCTTACGCCGTTTTCCGTCACATCGGTGTTGTAATTCAGATAATGGGTTCCCGCCAGCTTCCAGTGGAGCCGCAGGGTCGTATTCCCTTCGATCAGCTGACCGAATTCATAGGGCGTTTCCGTTCCGTCCCGGTTCACCTGATACCAGCCGTCATAGAGATAAACGCCGGGGGCGGAGCGGAAGGTGGTAAGGTCGGTGGCCTGGGAGATATCTTCGGTGTAGTAGGTGTACCGGTCCCCGCCGTTAGCCTGCACATAGGCATAGTCGTGATTGACAAAGTACCAGCTTCCGGATTCCGAGGGCACATAGTCCCGGGTGACCCAGGTGTACTCCTGGATATAATCGCTCCGATAGGTTTTCCAGAAATAGGTGGAACCGTTGCTGTGCAGATCGCCGTAATTGGGGTCGATTTGGATCAGATACCACTCTTTTGTCCAGCCGCCGTAAAGGGTCAGGTCGTGATCCGGCATGGTGGCCGCAGTGAGATCCACCTTAGCGGTGCAGCCGGGGTCGTAGTACCAGCCGAACTCATAGCCGGGCATCGCTTCTGTTGTTCTCGCCGGAGAAGGCGCTGTGATCGGCGCTGCGGGGTCACCCCGCTCAAATTTGCCGCCGATCGCAAGTCCCGGATAGGTCGTATCGGTCGCCCCATCCGCCTCATCAATAAAATGGAAGGTGAGGGAAACGGGCCCGGTGCCGGCAGACACGGCACCACCTTTATCGTAGTACAGGTTGAACACCGTCGTTCCGTCGTAAGAGACCGTCTTTTCCCCGGTGTAATTCTCTGTGTTCAGGTCCCATGTGGTATCCGTAAGCGTTTTCGCCGCGTTCAGGGTATAGCCCAGGTACGGGTTTGCATCCCCATTGGCAAGGGGAGCGTCCGAATGGACGAGGTTATACTGATCAGGGTCATTCAGCGCCTCATAAACGGCAAGGGGCCCGGTGGTGTCGGCGCTGGCGATGGGCGGATCCCCCGGGGTTATGGTTATGACCGAAATGACTTCGCCCGGTGTTCCGGACATGGGGAAGCTCTCGGCGTAGTCATACGTCTTTTCCCCGTCATCGAGGCCCGGTTCATCCGTCGCCCTCTGCTTCCAGGTCACGATGGTGTAGGCCGCCTGCGAAGCTTCCCAGGCAGCATAGAGGGTGACGTTTTGGGACAGCTGCAAATAGCCATCGTCCGCATTGCCGGCCACGGAGAGGAGAACCAGGGCGGTATCCCCCGATATGGTATACAGGTTATTCGCGGAATCTGTGAGCCGCAAGCCGGTGCCGTTCTGGGCATCGGTCCCTTCGTTCTCCACACCCAGATACCAGCCGAGGAAGGCATAGCCCGGACGCTGGGGAATGTATCTTTCCTGAAGTACTTGTTCATCAAGCGTATAGCCGGCTGTAATGGAGACGGGGGCATAGTAGGTCGCTCCGGTTCCGGAATTGCCGGAGGCGAAGCTCAGCCAGTGCACCTGCCGGAAAACCGGATAGAGCTCCGTATCGCCGGTGATCGTCAGGTCTTCATGAATCTTGTCCGATTGTCCTTCCCCCGCCGTGGGGATCGGTGTCCGTGACCAACCGTCAAATTCAAACGCGGGGAGACCGTTTTCTCCCCCGGCATTATAATAGGGTACGCTGAACTTGCCGAGCTCGTCGACCTCAAGGATGTGGGAGCCGCCTTCAAGCTCGACCCGGATTACCTCCGAGACGGGATAGGCCTGGGTATCGCTGTCGTACTGCCCGTGGAAGGTCACATAGGCAAAGTCCGCAAACACGGCGTAGAGGTTTACGCTGGTTTCCTGGTTCTCCGACGTATACGCCTGGGGCTGGGTAAAATCGAAAGGCTCAGGCTCCAAATCCGTTTCCGAGGAACCCTTGTACCAGCCCTTGAATTCCGCCTCCGGGTGCAGGGGATTTCTGGGCGGATTCAGCGGCGTGACGAGGGTCTCCCCGTTCTTGATGGTCTGGGCGCTGACCTGGTTGCCCTGCTCGTCATAGAACATATACGCCTGATACTCGCCGAAATTGTTGTAGGAATAGAAGTAGTACGTACACAGGAAGGTGTTCTCCGTCACCACATACACGGAGAAGCCCTGGGTCTCGAAGTTCACGGTGTCCCCCTGGGTCTCCGCGGTCAGCAGCTCAGGCTCGCCGGTCTCTCCCTCCGCCCCCTGGGCGAAGTGCACCACGGTGAGGTCGTCCTCCCCCGTCCGGTCCAGCAGCCGGATGCTCACCTTCACGCTGCCGGAGGGCTCGTATTCCTCGCCGGTGACCGGGTCCGTCAGGGCAATGTCGAAGGCCCGGACGTAGTCCAGCTTCTCCGCCTCGGTCCCCATGGCCTCCGCGCTCCTGGCCACATACTCCCCGTACAGGGGGTCGGTGTCCTCCGTCAGCTCCTCCGCCCGGAGCTCCGCGTCACCGGGGATGCCGGAGTCCGTATCCCAGGAGACCGTGACCCGGTAGGTATCCCCGTCCGAGGCGGTGAGCTCCCAGGTGCGCACCGCGGGCTCCGCGGAGACGTAGAGACTCGGGTCTCCAAAGCTGGAAGCCAGCATGCAGACCGCGAAGATATAGGACAATATCTTTTTTCCTAGTTTTTTCATCATGGGACACCTCAATATGTTAAGCAAGCCCGGCGGGTCAAAGAGCGCCCCGCACAGAAATCCACACTAATCCATACTATTCGACACTATAGCACCCTACAATATAACAGAGGGTTGGAAATTTTGCAATAGTTTTTCGGGGTCATTCCCTCTCCAGGGCGGTCCCGGGGTAGTAGTGGGCGAGGATGGCCCGGTAATCCGCCCCCTCCAGGGCCATCTCCCGGGCTCCGTACTGGCTCATGCCCACCCCGTGGCCGTAGCCCCGCACGGCGAAGCGGACCCCATC